>ENA-OQVM01006212-OQVM01006212.1-marine-metagenome-genome-assembly--contig:-NODE-6212-length-11007-cov-4.271180_pt1 | contig 11007 bp, 8 predicted proteins | sample MGYA00237776_ERZ505498 | MGnify/ENA primary metagenome ERZ505498 (study PRJEB26159, sample SAMN06265151) | marine metagenome | isolation source: Helgoland LTER site | place: Germany:Helgoland, sampling... | reverse complement strand
TGCGGTGAACCTCGGGATTCAGTTGCTTCAAGAAGGGCAAGTGGCCAGTAGCTCGGCGGAAGTCCAGGATTGGCTCGCATCGGTCTCAGCGGTTGATGCAGTCGATGGTGAGCGCGCCGTAACGTCCTCTGGCGTACCCGAAACCTTTGAGATGGGCAAAACCGTTGTTGCGTTTTCGACAACGGATGCCACGGGCAACGCAGCGTCGATTGAGTTGACAGTGAGTTTGTTCCTTGGGCCGAAAATCAGTGTGCCGCAAGATATTACGGTTGTTTCTTTTGATGGCAATGGAGTCGGCGCAGAAAACGCCAGAATTCAAAATTATTTTGCGGGCGTATCTGCTGTAGATACTGCAGGGGTTGTGGTTGAGGTGACCAACGATGCACCGAGTAGTTTCGATGTTGGCGCAACAGTGATTACTTTTACAGCAACTGATGCAGGTAATGTCACGACTACCGAGACCGGTATTATTCAGGTGATCACTGCGAGTGCCGACTCGGACCTTGATGGTGATGGCATGGACGATCTGTTTGAAGCAACCTTTGGGTTAGACCCGAATAGCGCAGGGGACAAAGACCTTGACGCCGATGGTGATGGTTTGACGAACATCGAAGAATATACCCTGGGCAAAGACCCTCAAATGGATGATGTGCCGCCAGAGCTGACGGCGCCTGATGATGTCGTGGTGAACTCAACCGGTTATAAGACGAAGGTCAATTTAGGGTCCGCGCTGGCATCCGATGTCAAAGATCATATCTGTGTCGACTTTTTCTAATTTTTTGAGATGATCTCGAAGATTTATGTCATATTTTGGCATCACATAGTATCCAGCTAGTATAGCATCTTCATCTGGCTTTAATTTTTTATTCGAAGAACTTGAAGCTTGATAACCTTTAAAATACATTGGGTATACTTCAGGCAACTTTATCACCTTATGATCTATAATATTTTTATACTCACAAAAATTAGAATCTGATCGGCATTTTGACTTCTATGTCTTTGGACATCGACACCTACCCTTAGCATTGGAAATTAATAAAACATCTACTTACATTAATCTTGGAGAATGGCTAAATTTTAACTCATTTGGGGTGTTTGATGGTAAAAATTTTCTCATTGATTATTTTGAATCTGATGCCAATTGAATAAGTCCTAGAAATATTTTTACCTTTAATCATCGGAATGACCCAGCGCTCATCTTACAAGAAAAAATGAATTTTGTTTTCATCGTACAAGGGGAAGGTAGAGGACACATGACTCAGGCCATTGCACTGAGTAAAATGCTTCGAAAAAACAATCATACCTTATCAAAAATTATCGTTGGCATAAGTCCGTCTCGAAGCATCCCTGAATATTTTATTCGTAAAATAGGTGCCCCCGTTATTCAACTTGAAAGCCCTAATTTTGTTAAGGATAAGAAACAGAAATCTATCAATCTTTCTCTGACGCTTTTTCAAACCTTATGGAAGAGCAATACCTATCGAAAAAATATAAAAATTTTATCTCACATTATTGCTGATGAAAATCCTGATGTTATTATCAATTTTTACGACTTTTTAGCAGGGTTTTATAATTTTTGGTATCGTCCCAAATCAAAGTTTATTTGCATCGCCCATCAGTATTTAATAAGTCATCCTCAGTTTACCTTTCCCAAAGGAAAAATCATGGATCGAATGATTCTTAAATTGGCCAATCATATTACTCGACTCAATGCTGATAAAGTACTGGCGCTATCCTTCCAGTATTTTGAAGAAAGTATGAAAAAAAATATTATTGTTACTCCTCCCTTATTGAGAGACGAAGTACTTGAGCTAAATATCAAAACAGAAGATTATTTACTGATCTATGTAGTTAATGCAGGATATGGAGAGGAAATCGAATCCTTTCATCGAAAAAATCCCAATATACCCCTTATTTGTTTTTGGGATAATGATAAAAAACCAAGTAAATATGTAATCCGTGAAAATTTAATTTTTCATCAACTCAATGATCAATTATTTTTAGAGAAAATGGCGGCTTGCAAAGGTTTTGTTACAACGGCCGGTTTTGAATCTGTTTGTGAAGCCATGTATTTAGGTAAGGCCACCTTAATGATTCCTGTTGAAGGCCATTATGAGCAAGCATGTAATGCAATCGATGCTTCTAAAGCGGGTGCGGGCATCACAGGATCAAGTTTTGATTTAACCCCTTTGATAGATTACTTTCCACAACACAAAAACATAAAAAACCAATTTCAACCATGGGTGGCCAAGGGTGAAAATATATTTATTCAACATTTGACGTAGATGGCTTTAATATCCAAAAAGAAAATTGCTTATCCTATAAGCGCTCACTTAAGATCCTACTTAAAAAAGTATCGAAAGGAAATATACCTACCTATCACGTATCAAGATTTATTAAGATATAATAATAGTATCCCTCTATATGATTCAAAAGGGGTTGATACCCTTTGGGAAACCGTATTTTTCCCACAGGATGAAATGCAAGAAATACATTTTGCACTCAAAACAATTTATGCCATCATGCAATCAGGAGGAGATGTTAGCGTCATGAAGCACCTGTTTGTCGATCGTATAGATTTATGCATCTACGGCAATACAAAACCCTTCAGAATTAGAATGGTGAATAAAATTAATGACAATTTTGACTATTTTTATATTAAACATGCTGACGCCTCAAGGGTGTATGGTTTGGAGCTGGAAGACTTACTGGCCCCCAACAGAATGAGATTCCTCATTAATGCAGAAACGTTAATAGAGGAGCATGTCGTGGGTATTCCTGGAGAGCAGTTTATCAGAACGCGCCTAGAAGATCTCGATCTCAATAAAATCAGATTAACCAAAGAGTTCGTGAAATTTAATGAACGCTGTTTTGTAAGACTCTTGGGTGATATGCATTCGAGTAATTTCGTGATCGACATAACCCCTGATTTCGAGGAAATAAGCTACCGACTAAGGGCCATCGATTTCGATCAACAATCCTATGAGGGTAGGAAATCTATTTATTTACCCAAATATTTTAAAGAAAATAATCCCATTATTAATCTAGGCTTTGGACTGATGACTCCGGAAACTGTTCAACAATACCAAAGAGAAGAAAGGTCTTTAATGGCCAATAGAGTCAAATCCTCTCAAGGCCAAATCAATGAGCTGATCGCAACAATGAAAATGGATCCTATCGCCCCCATAGAAAATGTTAAATCATTGGGAAAAGAGCTCTCTGCCTTTTATGAGGATAAGAATTTTTTAAAATGCTCAAGTATGGGAAGTCTTATAGAAAGAAGTCTGCTGATGCTCTTTATAAAACCTGACCTTTACAAAGAGCGCTAATTTTTAATTTATTAAACCCATGCTTAAACTTGAGCCATTGGCCTTATCAAAGGCTTTGATCAAAATAGCTCCATCAACCTTAATAGGTTGGGTATATAAAGGAGAAGAGACACTCGGCTCGCTACCATCAAGGGTGTAACGAACATCCATTCCATAAAGATGATTGATTTTGAGTAAGCCCTCCTCTTTAATTCCACCTGGTGGAGGAATGCGGTATTGGTATCCTCCATTGAAATAGTTAAGCCTTGGTAATTCCTTGGAAGCCAATTTATAAACGAATCCCTGCCAGGCTTTCGTCTCTTGGTTTTCCCGATTCATAGAATCTTCGACCGCAGCCCATTGAGGATGAGCTGCCCATGCGCGCTCGGATAATCCAATGAGTCGAGGCAAATAATAATATTCTAGCATCTCATCAGACCCATTGAGCGTCTCGCTCCATAAATGTCCTTGAATACCAGAAATATTAGCCAACCCTTCCTCAGTTAATCTGACGGACTCTTTAAAATCAACAGCCGGATTAAAAAGTTTTCCCAATGATGAGCGCTTCGACGACCAGTACAAATTTTCTGGAATGAACTCCCATACTTTTTGGGTATCCACAAAACCTCCCCAATATGAGCCCTGCTCTCTAGGATCTTTAGTGTAGGCCATATCAAAATAAAGATTAGAAACATCGCACAAAACGATGGGAAAGCCTGCATTAGCCAACCGATAACCCAAATCAATATTGTTGGACAAATTATTCCAAACAAACGAGGTTACATTTTTCCCAATGAGGTCAAGATTCGGAGACCAAGATCCATCCTCATTGATATTCATAGCCACTTCTTCCCACCCTGCAGTGGCCAATCCTCGATCAGAAAGAATTTTATTAATGCGTCCCACAAAATAGCTTTGAAGTGACTTGGCATCATCGTATTGATCATTGATTGCTAGAAAATCGATGCAATCAGGAGACTTCTCCCAGACGCCTCTAGGGACCTCATCTCCGCCTGTATGTAACATTTTCAAAGGTACTCCCGCCCGTTGATATAACCCTATAACTTCATCAACGATCGTCTCATAAAAATGATATACCGCTTCATTGCAAACGCAAACAACATTATCATCATAAAACTGTGCAGATAAATATTCTGAATCATCTGCATCATCTGACAAATAGTATTCAAGTGCACCTTGCTCATCTCCAAGCGCGATCAATTTATCATATCTCGCATCCATAGCTTTAATGGCTGCACGCGCGTGTCCTGGCATATTTAATTCTGGAATCACCTCAATATGGCGCTCATGAGCGTAGCGTATGATCTGAATGTATTGTTCTTGCGTATAATATCCTGTACCCCTTACACCTTCCGAAGCCCCCGAACCATAAGCAGGTTGGAGTACTTCCTTTTCATCCATTGTATGCGCCCTACGAGCGCCTACCTCTGTTAATTCTGGTAGTATTTTGGATTCTAAGCGCCAACCCTCATCATCAGTTAAATGCAAATGCAATTTATTTAATTTATAGAAAGCCATGAGATCTATGAGTTTGATTAAGGACTCATATGATTGGAAGTTTCGGGCAAGATCCAAGTGCATGCCCCTATAGGCATACCTTGGTTGATCTTTGATCTGTCCCAAAGGGAGGATTATTTTTGTGAGATTATTTTGAAATACTTCCACAGGCATCAGTCCAATCAAACTTTGAATACCATAAAAGACTCCGCTCGCATCAGCTCCTTGAATCAAAATTTCATCTTTATCAATACTGAGCCGATAGGATGATGCCGATTTTAATCCTTTATTTAGTTTCAAAATAATCCTTCGCTCTGCACCCTGCTTCAGACTTTTTCCAAAAATTACCTTCAATTGCTCATCTAAAAAAATTCTCTCTGAGCCCAATAAGGGACTTGCCTCAATGCTCCAACTTTGATCTAACGATACAAATCCATCAAAATATACTTCCTCCAACGGTGTTGGTACCAATTTAGATAGGTCCTCTTGATCGTCATATTTTATTTTTTTGTTTTGGTGATAAATAGACTCCGTAGTAGGAATTTCATAATAATCAGCAGCACCTTTGGTAATCATATCAAGATTTATAAACGGTCTGAAAGTGTAACTTGGCTCATAAATCGCGCCATCCTCCATCAAAAAATAGAGCCCTGCCGGCCGATCACTTTGCTTAAGAATAAAATCTCTGCCTTCAAAACTCATTGCTATTTTTTCACCAGGAGCAAGTAAAAACCCACTGTCAGGCCTGATAACAAAAAGATCGCCATTTATATGATTGAAAGTGACTTGTCCTTTATAAGAGTCTTGTACTAACCCTCTTGGGGTCATGCTGTAATACAAAGACCAATTTTTATCATCCAAGGCAACGGTTCCCAAATTGGAGAGATAAAATGTACTGGCAAACTTGTTTTGGCCCTTTATCTGATTACCATTCAATTCCCATTCAATACTTATTTTCAATTTTTTGGGCTCCTGAACACAGGAGAAAAGGAGGGATACTCCCATAAAGAGCTGACAAAAACGCCTGGTATAAAGCATATTATAAAATAATTTTGGGAACCGTCCCGGTTAAATAAAGTTCACCTTTTCAATAAAGAAAGGCCCCTCTGCCGGTCTCTAAAGAGACTTCGACATGTTCTTCTAAAGTGGTACTCAAGGCCAGACCGCAATAGCTCGTGGAGACCGGAAACAATTTATGACTTCTATCAACTAAAATAGCTGTTTCTAATTTTTTAATGGCTGCTGTCAGTAGAAACTTTATCCCGTAAGCTTGGGTTCTCCCTGTGTTAATGACATCATCTACCAAGATAACTGTTTGATGATTTAATAGATTAATATCAATAGACAAACTTATGTCTCCGGCTACGGGATTTTTTTTATCGATTATTAATTCAGCTAAATCACAAGTGATAGAGGCACCATGTGTCGTTTGGAGTATGTTTTGAAGAAGGACCGCCATCTGATAGCCTTGCCCAGTGATCCCGACCAACACGACCTTTGAAACTCCAAGATTATTTTCTAAGATTTGAATGCTCATCCTTTTAAGAATACGCTGAATCTTATCCTCGGTAAGGATATTTAATGTTTTTCCATCACTCATCATCTCCTAAAGGCATTACTTTAATTTCTTTAAAAGTTGATAGAATTACCATCGACTGCAAGCCATCTACTACTTCTATTTCACTGATTTTTCCAAGCATTAATCTTTGGTAAGCAGCAATATCATAAGATATGATCTTGAGCATAAAATCTCCAGAACCGGTGATATGATGACATTCTATTACTTCTGGGACTTCATCAATGGCATTGATAAAAAGTTCAATATTAACTTTATTGTGACCTTTCAAAGTAACCAACACGAAAGTACTTACCCCTAAACCAATTTTGGCCTTGTCCAAACTCGCGTGATAGCTTTTGATAATTCCTGAATTTTCAAGCTTTTTGACCCGCTCAAGAGTGGGCGCAGGAGACAATGAAATATCCTTGGCCAATTGGGCATTGGTGATTTTAGCATTTGACTGAAGAATCTCTAAAATTTTTCTATCAATATGGTCTAATTTAATATTTAAAGGGGCTGATCTCATTCAAGAAAATTATTTAGAAGTAAAATTAATCTTTTTTTGTAATTATTTATGGAGTCATGATCCTTAAAAATATTTTCTCCTCTTCAAAATTTATTGGATTAAAATCTGCCAAGTGATTACTCATCTTCTATTTGCTTCATTTTTTCTTTGGCCGATTGATTCGCGGGATGCTTTCTTGCCGTAACCTTCCTGACCTTTTTAAAATATTGCAACGCCAAATCAACCTCTTTCTCCAAAACAGCAATTTCTCCTAAGCGGAGTAAAGAATAAAAATAATAGCCTTTTTCAGTAGCATTGGCTAGGGTCGCATATGCTATACTTCCCTTGAAATATTTCTTGCTCTCCGTTAAATTTCCACGCGATTTCCAAATATTTCCCAAAAAATACGTCGCATATCTGGCGGTGTTATATTCATAGCCCTCTTGCTCAGCAAGGACCCGTTCAAGAATAGATTCAAAAATGGCTATCGATTCACTCTGCTTACCCAAACGATATAAAATTCGCCCATAATAAGACTGAAAATAAGAATTATTTGGATATAAATCAGTTAAATAAGCGGATAATCGAGAGGCCTCTGCTAAATTTTGCTCTTCCTCATACAAGATCCTTAATAAATAATATTGGGCTTCGGTCCGTGCATAAAAAGCATTTCTCGAAGTTTCTTTTAATTGTGCAATTCCGATGCTTTTATCCCCTTCTGGAAAAAATGACATGATGGGTTTGAGCATGGGATAATGTTCTGGAATCCATTGCGCATAATAATTAAAAAGGCCCTTTCCTAATAATAGTTCAGGGCTGAAGTCCTCTTCATCTTTTCCAATATTGAGATATTTTAAAGCGTTTTTACCTGCCAGTGAAGCTTTTAAGTATTGTCCTCGATCTCCATAAAGCCTTCCTTGAAATCCATAAGCCGCTGCCAAAAAAAAAGCCCCTTCAATTTGATTGACCTCATCATATAATCGATGGGCCTTAATTTGAGCAGAATCCATTTGAGCCAAAAAAAGTTGATCCCATTTTGATCCCATTTCACCTTGTGGAACCAATCGCCACCAATAACATAAACCGAGTAAAAAGTCAGGTAATGGATGCCAGCCATATTGCTTTTTTAAATAGATAAACTGTCGTTCTGCCTGATCGAAATTCATGTTGTACATGTCGTACATGGCTTGAGCCGCTTCAATCTCGACATAACGATTTTTGAGCAAAATGTCCGATGATTGATCTAACTCACCTGTCCATGGTTGGGCCTCTGCAAGAAAAACTGAAAAGAACAAAAACAGAAAATAATGATACTTTGGGTAAATGCTTTTCACTCTTTTTAATAATCAAAACCTGCTTATTATAGAATACTCAACAAATTTAGATCATCTTCGTTGAGTTATATTGTATATCTTCACAAATGTAGGTGTCGTTCCATGGCTAAGTTTACTCACAACCCCTCCAGGTCATTTGAAAATTGGTTTAATTTTCAGAGCTCTCACATATTCGTTCTGATCTCCTTGCTCTATATCTGCATCCTTTTTTTAAATCGTGCTTTTATTCTTGCTGATATAGCTGTATTTGAACTGCTTCAAGAACGCAATCAGTTATCACTTTTTAATTTTTTCTATGGTAGTCAATATTTCATTACGCCGATATGGCTTGTCTGGAAATTTTCAGTAACTGCCTTGATCCTATGGATGGGTTGTTTCATGTTTGGTTATAAAGTAACCTACCAGGCCTTATGGAAATGGGTCATGTGTTGTGAGATCATATTTATTATCCCTGAATTAATTAAATTTTTATGGTTTTTTTTGACTCCGGGAGATCCAAATTACAACGACATCTTAGCTTTTTATCCTTTATCGCTTCTCAGCTGGTTTAATTATGAACACATACCTGAGCAGCTTCATTATCCACTGAAATCAATGAATGTTTTCGAATTGGGCTATTGGATATTGCTTATAATGGGAATTTTCTTTTTGAGTGGGAAAAAACTAAAAATTGCTATCTATATAGTTGTGAGCTCTTATTTATTGTTTTTCCTATTTTGGCTCATTTTTTACGGTTTGGTATTCAGATAATCTTTTGAGAAGCCCAATGATCAATTTACCCTTAAAGTCAAATTATTAATCATTAATTAGTAATTTCGCTGAATTGATAATTATTTAGAAAAATGGGATACCAAAAGATCAACATTATAACAGGCTGGATTACTTTTTTAATCGCTCTTGTCGTATACACACTTACCGTTGAGCCTACTGCTAGTTTTTGGGATTGTGGGGAGTTTATTGCCACCTCTTATAAGCTAGAGGTGCCGCATCCTCCAGGAGCACCGTTTTTCTTATTAATGGGCCGAATGTTTTCTCTTTTCGCTGGAGATAATGTTGAGCAAGTCGCCTTTTGGGTCAACATGTTGAGCGTATTGTCGGCGGCCTTTACCGTACTCTTCCTATTTTGGTCAATTACACACTTAGCTAAGAAAATGTTAGTCAAGGCAGGAGAAGTCTTAAACATAGGGCAAACCATTGCCGTGATGGGCGCAGGTTTGGTGGGCGGACTCGTATGTACGTTCTCAGATTCTATTTGGTTTTCAGCTGTTGAAGCAGAGGTATATGCAATGTCTTCTTTTTTTACCGCCTTTGTATTCTGGGCCATTCTCAAATGGGAAACGATTAACGATGAATCGGATCACAATAAATGGTTGATATTGATCGCCTACATGATGGGACTTTCCATAGGGGTACACTTACTCAATTTGGTAACCATTCCTGCGTTAGGACTCATCGTTTATTTTAAATATGTAGAAAAAATTACGCCTAAGGGTGTGTTCTTGACGCTCCTGACGTCTGGAGCCATCATCATTGCCATACTTATTGGTGTCATCCCGGGCATTCCTTCTACCGTTGGGGCTATGGAAGTATTTTTTGTCAATTCTATGGGCTTTCCCTTTGGCTCAGGTGCTGTAGTATTTGTGATCTTGTTTGTCAGTGCTATTGTTTTTGGTATTTATTATTCGATCCTTAATCAAAAGGTAATTCTCAACACCTCCATGCTTGCCTTTGCTTTCATAATGATTGGCTACATGTCCTATGCCATAGTTTTGATACGATCAGACTATGATACCCCTATTGATGAAAATAATCCAGAAGACATTATGACCTTCGTTTCATATCTGAAACGTGAACAATATGGCAGCAGACCCCTATTTCATGGACAATACTATACCGCTGATATCATCGCCTCCGAACAAGGAGATCCTGTTTACAAAAAAGGGGCTGAAAAATATGAGATCATAGATTACAAGGTCAACTACAAATATGACAAAAAACATACCACCATTCTGCCCCGAATGCATAGTAAGAGTCCCCAACATGAAAAAAAATATAGAGAAATTACAGGACTGAAGCAGGGCGAAAAACCCGCCTTTACAGACAACCTTTATTTTATGTTCAAACACCAATTGGGTACCATGTATTTGCGCTATTTTATGTGGAATTTTTCAGGAAGGGCCTCGGATATTCAAGATGCCAATTGGGTGGGTTTAACCAACGCTTTTAAGGAGCTTCCATCAGAATTGGCAAATAACGAAGGAAGAAATATCTATTTTGGTCTTCCGTTGTTGCTAGGTATCATTGGTTTACTTTATCAATACAAAAAAAATGAAAAATACTTTTGGGTCACTTTGCTTTTGTTTTTCCTCACCGGAGCTGCCTTAGTGCTCTATCTTAATTCACCTCCTATTGAACCACGAGAACGAGACTATATTTATGCCGGATCGTATTATGTCTTTGCTATTTGGATTGGTTTTGGGGTGTTGGCTATTTACGAATTATTGGGTAAAATACTTAAAAATAAGACCTTAGTTGCAGCTGTAGCTACGCTCCTTTGCTTGGGTATTCCTGCCCTGATGGCAGCGGAAAATTGGGATGATCATGACCGGTCTGATCGTTATTTTTCCGTCGATGCCGCAAAAAACTACTTAGATTCTTGTGCCCCCAATGCGATCTTATTCACTGGAGGCGATAATGATACTTTTCCCTTGTGGTTCGCCCAAGAGGTCTTGGGACACCGTACAGATGTACGCGTAATTGTATTAAGCTATTTCAATACAGATT
>ENA-OQVM01006206-OQVM01006206.1-marine-metagenome-genome-assembly--contig:-NODE-6206-length-11017-cov-12.733272_pt1 | contig 11017 bp, 3 predicted proteins | sample MGYA00237776_ERZ505498 | MGnify/ENA primary metagenome ERZ505498 (study PRJEB26159, sample SAMN06265151) | marine metagenome | isolation source: Helgoland LTER site | place: Germany:Helgoland, sampling... | reverse complement strand
GCGCAGATGTAACTGATGCAACTAATGTATTGGCTGCTGGTGCTGTAATGACAACTGGTGATCAAACTATCGCTGGTGCTAAAACGTTTAGCTCTACAATTGTAGGTGATATTAATGGGAATGCAGCTACCGCAACTACTCTTGAAACTGCAAGAAATATTGCTGGAAATGCTTTTGATGGTTCTGGAAATATAACAATCGCTGCAGCTGATCTTAGTGATGTAACGGATGCTGGTTCTGGGAGTATTATTTCTACTGCTGAAAGAACTAAACTAACTAATATTGAAACTAGCGCAGATGTAACTGATGCAACTAATGTATTGGCTGCTGGTGCTGTAATGACAACTGGTGATCAAACTATCGCTGGTATTAAAACGTTTAGCTCTACAATTGTTAGTGATCTTAACGGTAACATCCTAGATTCAAATGGAAATGAGTTAGTTAAAGGAACTGCAACAGCTAGTGCAGTTAATGAAATTACCATAACTAACGCGGCAACCACTAACGGACCAACTATTTCAGCTTCAGGTGATGATGCTAATGTTGATTTAAATATAGAAGCTAAAGGAACAGGTGTCGTAAATACATCTGGTGATTTGACTGTTGGGGGTGCCATAAATGTAACAGATGCAGCAACTACTAGAAATAATTTGGGAATTTATACAGGTATTGCAATTAAAACAGTCGGTGGGGCTGGTACATCTGTTACTGTAAATAACTCAAATGTTTTAAATACTTCAAAAATAATGATTACAATACTAAATGACCCAGGTAGTACCACAGTATTTTATATTGGAACGATCGTAGATAATACCTCTTTTGACATAATAGCAAGACAAGGAAACTTCAATATTACCAATATTAGCTATTTAATTATTAATTAAACTTCAATAAAAATATTAAAACAACACAAACCACACCCCAAAACCCACTCCTTTTTTAATCAAAAAAAGTACTACTATTTTTTTATACCTTTATAAAAAAAAGCTAAGGATGTCCTTTTTACTATCTGCAAATTTATTTGAAGATCAATGGAGTTTTATTATTCTAAGAGATATGCTTCTTCTCAAAAGAGCTACCATCAAAGAATTTAAGTCTTCTAGAGAAAAAATTGATGATAATACACTTTCAAAAACATTAAAAAAACTTGAAATTAATGAGTACAAAGAAGTATTACATGATGGTAATCCTGAGAGCAATTACAAAAAATACATTGCAAGTTCTAAAGGTCTTTCTGTGTTACCTCTTTTAATGGAACTCTATCTCTTTTCATGTGATCGTTTTGAAGAACCTTTATTGAGTCCTTTCGAATTAAACTTTAAAAAAGAAGCTACCCGAAATTGTACTCTTTTTAAGAAAAAAATCATTAGAGAATACCATAATTTTACTCAAGAAGTAAAAATAGTCTCTGTTTTGAATTAGAAAAAGTGTTATTTTTCTACAACATAAGGAACAATCCAGGCATCTAAATATCCTAACGCTACATAGTCTGGTAATTCTTTCAGGGCCGTTCTATAAGAACGATCTCTTTTAATACTTACTCTATGAAAGCCAAGAGCTGTTTTTTCTAGGATTTTAACTTCTCCTAAGTTTAGTTTTAAGAGGCTTATTTTTAAATTTTCTGCTCTTCTTCTATCTAAGAAAGAACCTAAAATGGTATGATAGATTTTAATTTTTTGAACTGGTTTTTCTACTTTCTTTTCTATTACGTCTTCAACTAACTCTTGAGATTTTGTTGCATTAGCTACTGTAATACTGTCTTGTTTATTCTTACTAGAAGCAAAGACTTGATTCATGAGTGCTATTTTTTTCTTTGAAAGTTCAGTTTTTTCTATCTGAAGACTTTCTAATAACTGAGCGTATGCTTCAGAGGTGTAGGAAATTTCTTTTAGATATTGTTTAAAGTCTTGTAAGAGTTGCTTGTTTTTTTGTTGCTGTAAGTAGGCTGTATATTGTAAAACATAGGTTTTATCTACTCCATAACTATTAGATGAAAAATACATGGAATTGTTGATGGCACGGTAATAAAATTCATCATAAATAGAATTGATTTCTGAACCTAAATTTTCTGGAGCATTATCTGTATTGTCTAGATTTATTTTAAAAATATCTAAACCTCCTAAACCTAGATGACCATCTGATGAAAAGTATAAATTATTTTGAGCATCTAGTGTAATAAAATTTTCTCTTTTACTTGTATTAATTGTTGATCCTAAATTTTTGACATTAGAAAAAGCACCTTCTTTAGAAACATCTGCTACATAAATATCTGTAGCTCCAATACCCCCTGGCATGTCACTTACAAAATATAATTTTGTAAAATCATTACTGTACACAGGACTCGAAAAATTATATTTTTTTTGATTGATACTAATTTGCTTTGGAGCAATATCAGTAGAATCATTTAAAACTAATTCATAAATTTTTAGATTAGATTTATTTTTTCTGTAAATAATTCTACGATCCTTAAATTCATTTAGCGTAATTAAAGCCTTAGTTTTATCACTATTGTAGGAATAGGCCCCTTGGTTAATATCTATATTAAACTGAAAGAGTTCTTGATATTGTATAGAGTCTTTATTTTTTATCCTATTTTTCGAGTACCCATCCTGTATAATTGTACTATATGAATTTTGATCATCTTCATAATAATTAAAGACGCCCATCAGTGAATCTACTTTTGTAAGAATAGTATTTTCAGGTTGTTCCATGGTATTGCTAATATATTTATCTAAAACAGTATCACTTATCTTGAATTTTTTTGAAAATCTTTTATACAAAACCGTATCCTTAAACACTAAATTAAGGTGCATATAATTTAATTTATGAAACCGGTCTGTAGTAGTTCTTCTTTTAAATGCTAAGTCATAATACATCTTTGCATTTCCATAGTCTCCTATATTATAATAACTATGTGCTAGTTTGATAAGATCAGAAAACTGCATGGCATATTTGGTTGCTGTAATAGTTTTATAGTTTTCTATGACTGAGCTGTAATTACTTTTTAAATACTGCTCATTAGCAACGCGAAGACTCCTCTTTTGAGAGAACACAAACTGAGAACAGATAACCATGATGATAAGAAGCTTTGTTTTCATTAGAAAAATCTTGGATTAATTATTTTATTAGTTTTAAATTCCCATCGTACAAAAAATTCACTACTGTTTCCAGTAAAATCTCGCAATCTATTTGTTTCGGAATCATGACTGTATCCTATGAGCATGGAATCTGAAACATAAAACCCTGCAATGGCACTTATGGAAGATTTTAACCTGTAGGATACACCAAGTATAATTTTATCATACAGAAAAGTATTCACAGAGACATCCATTTGAATGGGAAGATTATCTACATATCTCAACATGGTAGATGGTTTTAATTTTACCGTATTGGATAAATTTACCACATGCCCCGCTGTTAGATAATAATGTTGTTCATCTGAAGCATTAAAGACAATACTTTCATCATCAAAATGATTTTGCCTAACTACACTAGGTGACGAAAACCCAATGTAGGTTTTTTCACTATAAACAAATACACCAAATCCAAAATTTAATGAGGATAGGTTTCTAATGTTTTTAGAAAAGAAAGGATCTGATGGATTGTAAATGTTTAATAAATCAAAATTTACATTTAACACATTGTAGGCCAACTTAATTCCTAGAGAGGTATTCCATCGTTCACTAATTCTTATTAGAGAAGAAAAATCTACTGACGAACTAAAATCTGTTACTGGCCCAATATTATCACTAACAATATTTACCCCTATTCCTAAATTCTGAAATAATGAGGGATGTTGATAACTAAAGAAACTTGTATTTGGTGATCCCTCAAGATTACCCCATTGATTTCTTTGTTGAACATAAATTGATGCAGAGTTCTTTGTAACTACATATGCTGGATTAAGAATAGATGGATTAAACATATACTGCGTAAATAACCCCTCTTGCTGCGCAAAAGTTGTTAATGAAAACAACATGAATATTATAGTATATCTAAACATCTTTAATTATTTATGTATAGATAGCCTTTCCTATTAACTAGTTTACCATTGGTATTTTTGTATGAGAAAATATAAAAATAGGTTCCTACTGGGAGTAGCCTTTTTGTTTTTTGATGAATACCATCAAAAACATTTCCATTAATACTATAATTTGTTGTTTCATAAACTATTTGATTCCATCTATTGAAAACAATAATTTTATTTTCTGGATATAATTGTATGTTTCTAATAATTAAGAAATCATTTAATCCGTCACCATTTGGAGAAATTGCATTGTATATTTCTAAATCATCCTCTATTACTTCTGTAAAACTATTGAACTCTAAAAAGTCTGGAGTACCATCTAAATCTGCATCAAAGGCATCTATTGGATCTCCGTCATTATTTGGGTCTGGATTTTCATTTATTGTTAAAATTTGATCTCCATCATCATCATCATCATTTAAATTATCTATTCCATCTGCATCTGTATCTAACTCTAATTCAAAGAAGTTAAATACCCCATCTCCATCACAATCTTCATTATTCCATATTAAAATATTTTCAGTGATAGATTGGCTACTTCTAATTAATGAACAAGAATCTAATGGATTGGTTTCATCTATTACTTCCAAATAATCATCTACCCCATCAGTATCTGTATCAATATTTAATGGATCTGTTCCTATTTCAATTTCTTCAGTATCTAATAAACCGTCATTGTCATCATCCGTATCACAAGCATCTCCTAGTCCATCGGCATCAGTATCTAATTGATCTGGATTTGATGTGAGCGGACAGTTATCATCAATGTCTAATACTCCATCATTATCATCATCGTCGTCACAAATATCTCCTAGCCCATCTCCATCGGTATCTAATTGGTCTGGATTTGGTGTCAATGGACAGTTATCATCAATATCTAAAATGCCGTCATTATCATCATCTGGATCACAAACATCTCCTAATCCGTCTCCATCTGTATCTAACTGGTCTGGATTTGGTGTCAATGGACAATTATCATCAATATCTAATACCCCATCATTATCATCATCATTATCACATACATCTCCTAATCCGTCTCCATCTGTATCTAATTGATCTGGATTTGGTGTTAATGGACAATTGTCATCGATGTCTAATACCCCATCATTATCGTCATCATCGTCACATACATCTCCAATACCATCTCCATCAGTATCTAATTGATCTAGATTAAAAGTAAACACACAATTATCAAGATCATCTATTAGATTATCTCCATCTGTATCTTCATCACATACATCTCCTAACCCATCACCATCTGTATCTTCTTGATCTGGATTAGCAATTAACGGACAGTTGTCATCGATATCTATAATTCCATCGTTATCATCATCATCGTCACATACATCTCCTAATCCGTCTCCATCTGTATCTAGTTGATCTGGATTAGCAATTAACGGACAGTTGTCATCAATATCTAAGATTCCATCGTTGTCATCATCATCGTCACATACATCTCCAAGACCATCTCCATCCGTATCAAATTGATCTGGATTTGGTTCAATTGGACAATTGTCATCGATGTCTAATACCCCATCGTTATCATCATCTTCATCACATACATCTCCTAGACCATCTCCGTCTGTATCCAATTGAGCTGGATTTGGTAGTACTGGACAGTTGTCATCAATATCTAATATTCCATCGTTGTCATCATCTGGATCACATACATCTCCTAAACCATCTCCATCTGTATCTAACTGATCTGGATTCGGTACTATTGGACAATTATCATCAATATCTAAGACCCCATCATTGTCATCGTCAGTATCACATACATCACCTAGACCATCTCCATCTGTATCTAACTGATCTGGATTTGCTACAACTCTACAGTTATCATCGATATCAAGAATCGTATCATTGTCATCATCGGTATCATGGAATTCACATAAAAAGTCAGAATCTGAATCAATAGGAGGAAATAAGTTAGAATTTATTGGACTAACAATATCTAGACCTATACGAATTCCATCTTCTACTTCTTCCCAATCTTTATAACCGTCCCCATCACTATCTGAATAGTAATCTTCATTTCCTATATCATATTCATCATTAAGACCATCACCATCTGTGTCGAAGGTTTCTGAATCGAGAGCATCAATAATACCATCACCATCTAAATCCTCAAGACCTTCTATATAATCATTTTTACCATCACCATCTGAATCTGGGTTTAGAGGATTAGTACCATTGATAATTTCTTCATCGTCTGTTAATAAATCTCCATCATCATCATTATCACACATATCGCCAAGTCCATCTCCATCTGTATCTAGCTGATCTGTATTTGGTGTTAGCGGACAATTATCATCTATATCTAATACTCCGTCATTATCATCATCTACATCACATACATCTCCTTGTCCGTCTCCATCTGAATCTGTTTGATCTGGATTGGATATCGTTGGACAGTTGTCATCTTCATCATTTACTCCATCATTATCATCATCTTCATCACACACATCTCCAATTCCATCATAATCTATATCTCTTTGATTTGGGTTTGCTATTAACGAACAGTTGTCATCTATATCCAGTACTCCATCGTTATCATCGTCTTCATCACAGATGTCACCAAGACCGTCTCCGTCTGTATCTAACTGATCTGGATTTGGTGTTAAAATACAATTATCATCACTATCTAATACTCCATCATTGTCATCATCTGGATCACATATATCTCCTAAACCATCTCCATCTGAATCTAATTGGTTTGGATTTGGTGTTAAAATACAATTATCGTCTACATCTGATATTCCATCATTATCGTCATCTTCATCACATACGTTTCCGAGCCCATCACCATCTGTATCTAATTGATCTGGATTAAATGTAGTTCTACAATTATCTGCTACATCATCTACTCCATCATTATCATCATCATCATCACATACATCTCCAAGTCCATCTCCATCTGTGTCTAATTGATTCGGGTTTCTTGTCAACACACAGTTATCGTCTACATCTAAAACACCATCGTTATCATCATCATCGTCACAAATATCTCCAAGTCCGTCTCTGTCTGAATCTAATTGATCTGGATTAGGAGTTAAAATACAATTGTCATCGATATCTAAAATCCCGTCATTATCATCATCTGTATCACAAACATCACCAATCCCGTCTCCATCAGTATCTAATTGATCTGAATTTGGTGTAAGAGGACAATTATCTTCATTATCTAAAATTCCGTCGTTGTCATCATCATCATCACAAACATCACCAATACCATCTCCGTCTGTATCTAATTGATCTGGATTAGGTGTTAAAATACAATTGTCTAAGTAATTATCTATTCCATCACCATCTGAGTCAGTATCGTCTACGTTTTCAATTGTAAATTGAATTTCTTGAGGATTTGAAATATTACCAGCTAAATCAATAGCAATAACTTCTCTCACATAGCTATTAGGCTCAGTTTCATAATCGTTAACAAATGAACTTATCTGATTAGAATTTAAAATTAATTTTAAAACACCTTCCTCGTCTATTGTTAAAAATTCTTTGGATGGATTATCTAACTCAATCAATTCGTAATTAACAACCTCAATATTATCAGTAGCACTAACATTTCCAATAACCGTGTTAGAAATTGAATTTTCAAAATAAGAAAACACTTGATTTTTCGGAACTACTGGTGGTATTTCATCTACATCAATAATATTGATGGTAACAATTCCATACATTTTTGAATTAAAAGTATCTTCTGCAGAAACTCTAATTACATATGTTGAATCTATTTCAAAATCTGGACTTGTTATAAACCTAACAGCTCCAGAAATCGAATCTACAGAAAATGACTCAAAATCAAGTTCTGGCTCTATTCTATAGGTTGATGGATCATTATAATCTGGTAATGATAGAATGTTAAAGACTATTTCTTCTCTTGGTGAATTCTCCTCAAAAGAATATGCATCTTCATTGATAATAGTTGGAGGCTCATTTTCATTTGAGAGATTGATAGTTAACTTTGCTAAATCTACATTTTGGTCAGTATCTGTTGCTGAGATAATTACTTCAAATGTTGCTACTTCTGTTTCATCATCAATATCATAGGATTCAAAATCGAAAATAGTTGAATCTGTAGCAAATAACTCACCCGTAGAGGTATTAATTATAAATGAATCTTGTATTCTCTGGGGATTTAAATTTGAAATAGCATATGTAATTTGCTGATTATCTATATCCTTATCAGTGTTTGAATTAAAATCAAAGAAATCAAATAATACATCATCCCTAGTTACATTTTCTGAAAATACTTGAAGTTCAGCGTTTTTAACGAAAGGCCCAAATAAAGCAAGTGCTCCTGGATCATCAATCTCTCCTGTAATAGGATTATTGTCTCCCTCACCATTATCAGTTATTGTGATAACCACGGTTTCAACAAAACCGTCCCCATCTTGATCAACTAGAGTGGCTCCATCATCAAAAGTAGCGAGATCTTGATCATCTAAATATTCGAAAACTTCACCAGTAGATTTAGTCTTCAAGAAAGTTGTTGCCTTAACTGGTTGCGGTAAATCAATAACCAATCTAACTTGTGTTCCATTAGATGGATCACCATCTAAATCGGTAAAAGTATTTTCCGTTGAACCTAAAGAAAACTGAATAGGATCTTGATTAAAGTTTACTTCTGATTCAAAAGGATCTAGTACTGGTCGAGGGTTAATTGAAATTCCTTTTAATTTAAGTGTATTATCTGCAGTTATATTACCATTTTCATCTCTTGATCCAGCGACAATAGACCCCATTGATGCAGGCTCTGGTTTTCTTGGATCATTATTTCTTTCACTCTTTGGTAAGTTAGCCCATTCCAATGCATCATTAAACTCTTCTGCGCTACCCATTGGAAAAGTAACAACATGATCTGCTTTTCTATCTGGAATACCATCTCCATCTATATCATTTGATGGAAATATTTCTTCTAATGCTGTTGGTATTCCATCTTCATCAGGAACTTCCTCTATTTCAATAATTACCTCGTAAGGTCCAAATTCTTGACCAAATTCGTCTGTAATAAAGTGTTCAAAAGTTACTGTTCCATAAAAATGTTCATCAGGAATAAACTCGAAACTTCCGTCAGCATTAAACACTAAATCACCAGGGTCTGACGAATCTCTTCCAGCAAGAGGTATTTCATTGCCATTTTCGTCTAATATTGGATTTCCATTCTGATCTCTTTCGATTGCTACCGATAAAGGAGAAGCAACCTGGTAAAGTAAATTATCTGCAGCTTGAAGATCTGACCCAAATACAGCTTGAACAACAGGTTGACCCTCACTTGTTTCTGCAACTTCGGGCTCTCCATAAGCAGTTGTAGTGTCTAAGAAAAAACTTACTATTCTGGCATTTAAATTTGAATTACCATACTGATCCTCTAATGTATTTTCAGCTACAGAGATAATAACTTCTTCTTGATACTCACCAAAAATATCAACATCTGGTGCAGTAAAAATAGCCGAATATAAAGTATCATTTTCTTTACTTAAATTGGTTAATTCACCAATATTTATGTCAAATAATTCAGAAGTAAAATCGTTTGGCTCTTCTGTAAAAGATAGCGTCATGATAAGTGTTTGATTTAAAACAATCGTATCTCTTGATGCTTCAAATACAAAGTCAGGACCCCTAGTGTCTACTCTTACAGAGTCTATGTAAGCTAAATTTTCATTTCCTGAGGCATCTACAAAAGATCCAGCAGGGATTTCAATTTTTGCGTATCCATCAAATTCTTGAATAGGGTCAAAATCTATATTAAAAGTTTTATTTGAACCTGCAATACTACTAAAGTCTCCTTCGTTACTAACAAAACTATCTTCACTAATTCCAGTTATATTTTCAGAAATTTTTACATTAATTCTAACATCTTCATCACCTGATAAAAAATTATCATTAAAAGTCATTGAAGTAACATAAGGAGCAATTTCATCTTCATCTATCACAGTAACTATTATACTTAACTCTGAAGTGTTCTCATAAGAATCTGCCGCAAGTATTTCAATTGTATACGTATTGTTTTGATCATTATCTAAAGGGGTTTCAAAATCAGGTGAAGCATTAAAACTAACTTCTCCTTCTTGATTTACGGAAAATAAACTAGCATCTACCCCCGTAATACTCCATTCTGTTTCAAGTTCTGATGTAAATGTTGCTATGTTTAAATTACTTATATTTTCAGATACTTGATATGCATCTAGTCCCGAAATAATTGGCGGAGTAGTATCTTCAACAATCACTGTTCTAGTAGCTGTACCAGTATTCCCTGAAGTATCTGTTGCACTGTAGTTAACAGTATATGAACCAACTATATTTGTATTCACTAATACCGAGCTGGACACTTCTTCAATTCCATCTGAAGTAGCTCCAGCATCAGTATAAATAGCTTCTTTTTCAATATAAGATGGATTATCACCAATTACGGTGATTATAGGAGCTGTTGTATCAACAACGTTTACTGTTCTGGTAGCTGTTCCTATATTTCCTACAGCATCTGTAGCTGTGTATGTTAATGTGTATTCACCTACTGTAGTTGTAGTAACTGTTCCTGTAGTTGTAACTTCTTCTCCTCCATCTGAAGTTGCACCAGCATCTGTATAACTATCACCCATTTCAACCGTAGCTGGATTATCTCCGAGTATAGTAAGTACAGGTAGAGTTGTGTCTATGATTGTTACCGTTCTGGTAACTTGTGTTGCTTGGTTCCCTGCAGCATCCTGAACATCATAGGTTACTGTATAATCTCCTACCGTGTTTACATCTACAGCACTTGCATCGATAACAATAGATCCTGTAATGTCTCCGTCTATATTGTCTGTCGCGGTCGCTCCTAATTCACTATAGGCTGTTCCTAATTCAATGCTCTGTGGATTCGCTCCTACTAAAGTGATCTCTGGGATGGTTACATCAGCGGTGATTGTTACCGTTCTGGTAACTTGTGTTGCTTGGTTCCCTGCAGCATCCTGAACATCATAGGTTACTGTATAATCT
>ENA-OQVM01006198-OQVM01006198.1-marine-metagenome-genome-assembly--contig:-NODE-6198-length-11029-cov-49.515157_pt1 | contig 11029 bp, 8 predicted proteins | sample MGYA00237776_ERZ505498 | MGnify/ENA primary metagenome ERZ505498 (study PRJEB26159, sample SAMN06265151) | marine metagenome | isolation source: Helgoland LTER site | place: Germany:Helgoland, sampling... | reverse complement strand
ATACACAGTGTGGGTGCTCCAGAAGGTGCTTTAAATGACGAATGGGGATTAGGAACTAGAGATACAACAGCTTTAGTATATAGTTATAACCAAGGATCATACGACAACTATGGTAATTCATTTCCAAGTCAATTAACTCCTCCAATAAACCACGCTGGTTTTGATCGTAAAGAGAATAAATACATGTCTAACTTAATAAACAATAGTCCAGCCGCAGCTGGTGAGATTATGTTTGGAGCCGACATGACAGGTATAAAAGGTTACTTTGCAACGGTAACAATGTCTACAGATAACGTAACTGACGTAGGTGGAATGAAAGAATTGTTCGCGGCATCTTCAAATTATGTAGAGTCGTCATATTAAATTAAATTAAATGGAATTAAAAATACGTAAACTAAAAGAATCTGATTGGGATACTTTAGTTAGTCTTTGGAAAATGTGGCCGGAATGGAAACAGCATCCAACTAAAGATCTTTTACCTGAAAACGGAACAGGAGGTTTTATTGTAGAGAAAAACAACACACCTATTATAGCAGGATTTTTATACACAACTAATTCTAAAGTAGGTTGGATAGAGTGGATAGTTTCAAATAAAAATTACAGAGAAAAAGATAGAAAAAAAGCAACCGAACTTTTAGTTAGCGGAATAGAACACGTGGCTAAGATAAGTGGTTGTGAGATAATACTTAGTGTAGGAAGAAACAAAGGATTAATAGAAACACATAGAAATCTTGGATATGCTATAGATAAAGATCCTTCTTACGAAATATCAAAAAAATTAATATAATATGGCAGCAATAACAGCAGCAGCAATAGGTGCAGCAGGAGCAATTGGAGGTAGCGCAATTGGTGCGTTTAGCGCTAATAAACAAGCTAAAAGAGCTAGAGGTAGAGAAAAGGTTTTGTCAGCTGAATTAAATGCTTTAGAAAACTCAAGGCAAGAAGTAATAAATCCTTACGAAGGTGTTACTGATTTATCGGCTATGGTTTCTGATCTTAGTTCCATAGCTAATAATCCTTTTAATTCATTAAGTGTTTCTACTGCTGCTTCTGAAATGCAAGCAGAACAAACAGACCTAGCGTTAGCTAATACTTTAGATACTTTGAGAGCTACAGGCGCAAGCGCTGGTGGAGCAACTGCTTTAGCTAGAATGGCGTTAGAAAGTAAAAAAGGTATTTCAGCCAACATAGAACAGCAAGAAGCTAACAACAATCAGTTAAGAGCTCGAGGAGAGCAAAACTTGCAAGCTATAAAACTTTCTGAAGCTCAAAGAGTTCAAGGAGCTTTATATGGTGAAGCAGGTAGAATGCAACAAACAGAAGTTTCTGGCAAAGAATTTGTTTACAGTGAAACAGAAAGAAGACAAACAGAGCAACTAAACAGAAAACAAGCTCAAATTACGGGTCAAGCTCAAGCAGCTGCTCAAGCCAGACAAAACCAAGCTTCTGCCATAGGAGCTGGTATTAGCGCTGTAGGTAACATAGCTAGTTCTTTTGCTTCTAACTATCAAAGACCTACAAATCCTCAAGTTTCTAGTGTAAACGCAGGAATTCCAACATATGGAACTACTGTTAATAGCCAAATAAAAACATCTGCTGGCGCTATTCCACAGTATAATGGAGGTAATTAAAATAAAACAATAAATGGGAGCATACGAAAATCCAATAACCGTAATAGACAGAGAATCTGGTCAAATTTGGGCTAACGCTATTGCTGGTGTAGGTCAACAAACTGTTAATGTTATAGAGAAGCAAGCTGCTAAGCAGTCTGCTAAACAAAAAGAAATACAAAAGCAATTAGCTGCTGAGGCTGATTACGTTATTAACAACCAACAGGCTTTTTCCAAAGAAATGGCAAAGAATGGTATTAACAACCCTTCTTTATTTAACGCTGGTAAAAGCTTAATAGACGAAATGGCTAGAGCCAGCACAGTTATTAAAGGCGCTAAAACTAGAGAGCAACAACAAGCCGCGTTAGATAACTTTTCTATGCTTCAAAAACAATACAACAATTTAACTCAAGGCATACAAATAGGTGGAGATGCCGATGCTACGTATAAGCAAGATAGAATAGACAGTGGTCAAAAAGGTTGGAAAAAACCTGGAGAACAAGGCGGTATGTCTGTTACCGGTGAGACCACTCAAGCTTTTATTAAAAGAATGAACGTTAGAAATGGTCTAGGCCAAGGCGCTATAGAAGAGTATATACCTCAACCAGATGGAACATATAACTTAAGATATAGTGGCGGTATATATGGCGATGAAGTGGTTGAAGTTCCTATGATTGAATCTTTATCTTATGACGCCGGAGTTGTTCCAGATACAAAAGCTAGAGTCATGGAAGCTTTTACAACTGAGTCTGGAACCAGAGAAGATGGAACTACTTTTGCTATACTTAACGACAAAGGCAAATATTCTGAAGAATATTTAGATTATAAAAATACATTTGAAGAAAAAGGTAAGCTTAACGAAGACGGATCTTATACGTCGTCAACAATTGTTCCAGCTAATACATCTTTAATAGTATCTGCTTCTATAGGTAAAATAAACGCTGTATCACAGTCTTACTTAAGTGATTACAACGAAGCTAATAAAGTTTGGATGGAGGTTTTGAACAACGAAGAGCCATTAAAAAGAGCTAGCGGTGGCAATGTTTCACCAGAAGACCAAGCTAAGTTTAAAGAAGAAATGTTGCGATACGGTAAGTCTATGTTGCCTAGTTTTGAGATAACAGATCAGAAAGAAAATGTAGATTATGGCAAAAGACTTTCTACTAGAATTAAACAAGCTAAAAAAACTAATGCAAATCGCGAAACAAAAACAGATGTAGATCTTGAAAATGCTTATGATGTTGGAGCTAGCATATACGACGCAGCAGAGGGTTTAGGTTTTAAAATAAACCCAGCAGGTGTTTTAGTTGGAGGACAAAAAGTAGATCTTGGAAATCCTAATTTCGATAAATCTCTAAGCAAGGTTGGATACAGAATAAAAGAAATAATTGAAGACGATAACGGAAAAAGAATAGGTATTATTGCTCAACAAAATAACGGCACTAAAGTAGCTGAAATATTAGATGGAGAAGACATGGACGATTTTATATTTAAAATTGTAGGCGCTGAAACTAGTTCTAAGCAAGAAGCTAAAGAGGTGTTAAAAGCTGTTAAAAGTATTTTTGTACCCTTGCCAGAAGAAAATAAAAAAAGCAGTCAATACGACAAATTTTTAATCAAATAATAAGCGATGCCGATATATAAAGTAGGAGATAAAAAGTATGATGTACCGCAAGAAGAACTAGAAGGTTTTCTTGCTGAGTTTCCACAAGCAGAAGAGTTTATTGAGGGAAAGACAACGCCCACGGATCAGGACATGTCTGTGGATGTAACCGAAGTGTCCGAAGTTACGGAATCACCATCGGAAGATGGTTCTTTGGAATTAGAAGAAACTAAATATAAAACTCCTTTAACTTTAGAAGAAAAGAAATCTTTACAAAACAATCAGTTTTCTAAACAGATGTCTAAAGAAGATAACTTTACTAAAGAAAGACTTGAAGAGTTGACCAAAGAAAAAGAAGATATAGTATCAGGCTATGATACTGTAATAGAAAGAGAGTTAGGCGTAAATGAGGTTACTGATTTTTTTGGAGATCTATATAGAGCTGGAGAGCAAGGTTTTGAACAAGCTAAAGCTGTTGATCCTAGTATAGATATATATAGAGCGGGAGCAGAGACTTCTGATGAGCAAATAATAAAATGGATTGAAACAAATAAAAGCATCGCAGACAAAAGTAAAGAGTCTGAAGAAATGCAAAGTTTTAATAAAATATATAAAGAAAACGGTGGTAGTTGGCTAGGTTTTATAAAAGGAGTTGCTAAAAATCCTTCTACTTTATCCTCAATGTTAGTAAGCTCTATGGCTACTCAATTAGGGTCTTTACAGTCTGAAGAAGTTTTAGCTTCGGCGGCTGCAGGTGGAACCGCTGGAGCAGCTGGAGGATCTTTATTTGCCGGAATAGGTGCTATACCAGGTGGATTAGCTGGCGCTATGAGTGGTACTATGACAGCTATGGAAACTGGATTAACTTTTTCTGAACTATTGACCGAAGAAGTAGGTGAGGATATTGACGTTGAGAAAGTTAGAAAAATTTTAGAAAACCCAGAAAAACTAGCTGAATTAAAAAACAAAGCGTTAGGAAGAGGTGTTGCTATAGGTGCCATTGAATTAGCTACAATGGGATTAGCTAAAGGTGTTGGAGGAAAAATAGCTAAAGCTGGGTTTAAAGGAGCTAAACCAGCTGGAATCGCAGCTGCTGGGGCAGTTGAAGTTGTGGGCGGAGGGTCAGGTGAAGTTGCTGGAAGATTTGTTGCTGACCAAGAAATGGATATTGCTGAAATAGGTTTTGAAGCTTTTGCCGGCTTAGGCAGCGCTCCTGTAACTATGGCTAATCAATTAACAGATTTAGGCAGAAATGTAGATATAGCGAATTTAAACAAGTTTTTAAATGAAACTAACTATAAAGAAGTTACAGAAGCTTTTTCACCAGAAGTTAAAACTTCTGAAGCTCAAGTTAAAATGGCTCAAAGCAAAAATGCTGTTGATATAATAGATAAAAAGCTAAAACAAGAGGTTATTGACGGCGTTAAAACACCTGAAGAAGCAGATGCTGTTGCTTTAAACTTTAGAGAAACTCAAGGAGCTGTAAACCAGATAAAACCTTTAAAACTTTCTACAGAAGACCAAGCCATAGCTGTTCAGTTGATGAAAGAAAAGAAACAACTTAGCAACGAAATAAAACAAGTTGGTGAGGCTAATTTAACTATAGAGCAATCTAATAGAATTAAAGAAATAGATAATGATCTAAAAGGTATTGGTTCTAAAGCTGTTACGCGGGAAGTTGAAAAAGTTAAAAAAGCTGCTGAAAGCATTAAAGACTTAGATGTTCAAGAATTTGCAAGCACAGAAGAAACAGAAGCTTTTTTAAATAAACAAAATCAAGATCCTAAAGCGTCTGGTCAACAAGGGTTTATAATTCAAGATCCTAAAACAGGTAAGCAAACTATTGTAATAAATAGAGAAATAGCTGACAAAGAAATAGCCGTTGCCGCACCGTCTCACGAGTTTTTACATGCATTATTATTTCAAACTGTCAAAGATAGTCCTGAAACGCAACTAGCATTAGGTAATTCTTTAAAAGAATATATAAATAAAATAGACGTTGACAAGGTAGTTAAAGATAGTAATTTTGCTAAAAGATTAGAACAATATAAATCTGATCCTGAGGCTGTGCAGGCTGAAGAAGTTTTAACTTTATTTTCTGACGCTATTAGAACTGAAGATATTAAGTTTAACGAAACTGTTTTTACTAAAGTTGGTGATGTTATTCGTAAAGCCCTACAAGCTTTAGGTATTAAAGTTAAGTTTAATAACGGTAAAGACGTTTATAACTTTATAAAAGACTATAATAAAAGTTTAGAATCTACTGGACTGACTAAAGCTCAAGTTAAAGCTGCAGAAGGAGTTACAGGTGAGTTAGTTGCTGACAAGGTTAAAACAGACGAGCAGATTATAAAAGAGTCTAGATCTGAAGAAGCGTCTACAAGAGTTCAAGAATTATACGACACACAAGGTGAAGCTGCTGCTTTTGATATTATAGAGCAGTTTAAACCTATAACTAGTAAAATAGTAGAAAAAAGATCTCAAGCTCCAGGCTTTGACCGTCAACTACTTACAGATGAAATAGAAACTGGTAAACGTGGTATATTAGATTTAGTTAGAGAATATGATGCAGAATCAGGTGTTCCGTTGGCAGCTTATATAAATAAATTTTTACCAGCTAGAGCTATTGAAGCGTCTAAAAGAATATTAGGTGAAGAGTTTACGGATGATGTAACAGAAGCTAAAGGCGTTGCTGCTGAAGAAGTTGCTGTTGATATTGCGCCTACAGATAAATCAACTACGTCTAAACTAAGAAGAGTTCTTGGAATAAAACAAGATGACGCTATATACGATTTAGCTAAAGAAGTTTCTGGTGAAATACTAAGTAGTGATTTACCAGGTAAAAAAGTTAAGACAGCTATAAATAAAGAAGCTAGAAAAAGTAAACTACGTAAAGCTGTATCTGATCTTATGGGTACTGAAAAAGCTATAGACGAACAGTTTCTTAATAAAAATATATTAGAAATACTAAAAGCTTTGCCAGCATCGGATCTAGTTAAACTAGAAAGAGAAGCTAAAGTAAAAGTATTAGCAGAGCAAGGTCCTAGACTTAACGTTAAAGACGCTAGGGAAGCCGTTAACAAGGGTTTACTACCAAAAGATACTAACTTACAGTCTGGTCCTAAAGTGTCCTCTAAACTGCCCACAACACTTGAACAAGCTAAGGAGTTTTTCACTCAAAAAAGAAAAGCTGGTTTAGTTAATGTTGTAACTGAGATGTTAGTTAAAGATGCTGCTCCTGAAGTTACTAGAGATAAAATGGAGCCAGCTAAAAGAGCTAAGGTGTTGTCTGAAATAGACAGAGCACCAACGCTTAAGTTTAGTAAAATAAATGAGTTTATTGATTCTCAAGATTTTATAAAGACAGAGCTGGAATTAGCTGCTGAAAATAAGGTATGGAAATATATAGCTAAAGAATTAGGAGTAGACGTATTAAGCTCTAAAAAGCCTGAAGACGTAATAAAATACAGAAATTGGGTAAAAGCTAATGCTAGTAAATTTCCAAAAAGCTTTTTTACAACTGGAACATTTGCAAACGCAGGTACTAGCGCTGCAAAACGTAATTTTTATTTTACAAGCGCAGAAGACTTAAATACTTTTTTAGAAGGTGTTGAGTTCGCTAAAGAAGATGCTGATATAGCTGAAGCTGTAAATAGACAAACTTATGTAACCGGCGGTGCCGATGGTAAGATTAGTGATAAATTTAAAAAAGCTTTTAATACCAAAGAGTTCAAAGAGAAGCAGGCTTCAAAACTTATAGGTCTTAAGAAGATATATAAAATATTTGAAACTATTATAGATGAAAATCCAAGTGACGCTAGCTTTGTTATAGCTATGCTTTCTTCTACTAGTCAAGGCATGGGTCATTTTGTTAGGACATCAGCTCCTATAAAATTTTATTCTAAATATTTAGAAGGAGGTATAGTAGAAGAACACACTATGCCAGCTAGTTTAGTTGCTAAGTATTTGTTTACATCTGCAATAAACAAAACAATAGATAAAGATTTTAAAGATATTGAAAGAAATTACTTTCAAGGAGCATTAGGTAAGTTTGATGACAAAAAATTAAAAGGTAAAAAACCAAATGGTAAGCCTTACAATTACACGTCAATGACTCCAGAAGGTTGGAAAATAACAGATAATATATGGGCGCGTTATTTTAATATAAACGTAGCTGGAAATAACTTTGGCATAGATCCTAATAATATAGTTTTAGCTGATGGAAAAACTGTTTTTGAAACCTACGGCGTTAGTAATACCGGAGCTTTAGTATCTGACCAGTTTAACAGCGATCAACAAAAAGCTTCTGTAAGCAATAATAAAAATCTGCCTGCTGATTTAAGAGTTGAAGATCCTAAATCAATGCCATCTGTTTTATCAGAAACTAAAGTTGTAGATGAAAATAATGTAAAAGAAGAAATTAAATTTAGTAAAGCATTAGATCTTAATAAAGATTTTAATGACATAATAGAAAACAAAACTGGTGTTGCATCTGATAAAACTTATGCTAAAGTTAAAGCTGAAGTTGCTGGAGCTAATAAAGGTAAATTTAATTTCTTTATTCCACCATCTGCTGAAGATTTTGTAGGTTTATTATACTCTACTTTAGGTAAAGGATCTACTGGTGATGCTCAAATGGCTTGGTATAAAGCTCATTTGCTTAATCCGTTTGCAAGAGCAATGGAGAACTTAGCTAACGATAGAGCTGCTATGATGCAAGACTTTAGAGGACTTAAAAAAGCTTTGAAGATTGTACCTAAAAACTTGCGTAAGAAAATAAAAGACAGTAACTTCACTCAAGAGCAAGCTGTTAGAGCTTATATATGGGATCAGCAAGGTATGGAAATACCTGGATTATCTAATAAAGATCAGAAAGATTTAGTTGATTTTATTGAATCTGATGAAAATTTGAAAAGTTTTGCTAGTGAATTGATAGCTATAAACAAAGGCGATGGATATGCTGCTCCTGACGCTGGTTGGGTTGCTGGAACGATTGGTACTGACTTTATAAAAGCTCTGAACACAACTAAAAGATCTAAGTATTTAGAAGTGTGGCAGCAAAATGTAGATCAAATATTTTCCGAAGCTAACCTTAATAAGCTTGAAGCTGCTTACGGTGCTAATTATAGAGAAGCAATGGTTGACATGCTTAAACGTATGAAGACTGGTAAAAATACTAGCTCTGGATCTGATAGATTAGCCGCTAGATTTACAGACTGGCTAACAAACTCTGTTGGTGCTATTATGTTCTTTAATACTAGATCAGCTGTACTTCAGACTATATCTGCTGTAAACTTTATAAACTTCAGCGATAACAACGTATTGAAAGCTGGTCAAGCGTTTGCTAATCAACCTCAATACTGGTCTGATTTTAAAAAGCTATTCAATTCACCGTTTTTATTAGATAGACGTAGCGGCTTGAAACTCAATGTAAATGAAGCTGATATTGCCGACATGGCAAAAGGTCCTGGAAACGGCGCTAGAAACGTTATTGCTGGAATACTAAAAGCTGGTTTCCTACCTACACAGCTAGCAGATAGCTTTGCAATTGCATCTGGTGGAGCATCGTTTTACAGAAATAGAATTAAAGCTTTACAAAAAGAAGGTTTAACAGAAGCCGAAGCTGAAGAGCAAGCGTTTAGAGATTTTAGAGAAATCGCAGAAGAATCTCAACAATCAAGTAGACCTGATAAAATTAGTCAACAACAAGCTGGTCCATTAGGACGCGTAGTATTAGCTTTTGCTAACACGCCAGCACAATATGCACGACTAATTAAAAAAGCTGCTAGTGACCTTAAGAATGGCCGAGGAGATGCTAAAACAAACATATCTAAGATCATATATTACGGAGTTGCGCAAAACCTTTTATTCTCTGCTTTACAGCAAGCGTTATTTGCAATTGCATTTGATGACGAGGAAGAAGAGGAAAAGAAAAACGAAAAGTATTTCAATATTGTAAACGGTATGTCCGATAGTGTATTACGTGGTATCGGAATTGGTGGAGCTATAGTTTCTGTAGTTAAGAACACGGCTTTAAAATTAGCTAAAGAAGCTGATAAAAAATCACCTAAATATCAAGATGCTGTAGTTAAAGGAATATTACAGATATCTCCGCCTATATCGTCTAAAGTTGGTAAACTGCAATCAGCAGGTAGATCTTATTCTTGGAATCAAGAAGAAATGAGAACTAGAGGTTGGTCTATAGATAATCCAGCTTACTTAGCTAATGCTAATGTTATATCAGCTTTAACAAACGTGCCACTAGATAGAGCTGTAAAGAAAGTAACTAACATAGTTGACGCTGGCAATGAAGACATAGAATACTACAAAAGAGTAGCTCTGGCATTAGGATGGTCAGCGTGGGAATTAGGTATAGATAAAAAAGGAGGTAAAGTTACTCCACCTAAAACAGACATGGATAAACTTTATGATCTTAATAAGAAACAACAAATAGATTCTTTAGCAAGTTTAGGTATAAGTAAAAAACAAATAAAGCTTTTAAAACTAGAAGAAGATAGAGTTAACGCTATATTAAATCCTAAAAGTATTAAAAAAATAAAAGTTTCAAAAAGAGATAGCTTGTTTGGTTTAAATAAGAAAGATCAAATACAAGCATTAGAAAAATTAGGGCTCACTAAAAAAGAAATAAGAGCCTTAAGATTAGAAAGTGATAGAGTAGAAGCGATTATTAACAAACAAAAACAAGAAAACTAAATGAGCCAAAAAGCTAAAAATGATTTAAGACACTACGCTGGAGCAGCAGGTATTTTTATTCTAATTATATTTTTACTTTTATTTTTAAGTTTCAATGAAGTACCTCCTGTTAACAAAGACATTTTTGTGACAGTGACGGGAATGGTGGTTGGTAGTTTATCAGTTGTAATATATACTATAATAGGCCGTAATCCAGACGAAGTAGACGCTTTGACTAAGAAAGTAGATTCCTTACAAACGGCTAATGATCATCTAGTAAATCAGAAAGATGAATTAGAAAAGATGGTTATAACTCTACAAGAAAACATGATCGACAAGATAAGTATCCTTGGAGCTAGCTTTATTGATAATTTAATCGAAAGAAAAAAATAAATGAAATTAAAATACTTTAACGATAAAAACGATTTTAAAGGTAATATGGATAAAATGAATCCTAAGCTCTTAGGAATGCTAGATGCGTTAAGAGCTGAGTATGGATTCCCTATTATATTAACATCGTCTTACAGATCTCCAGAGCATTCTATAGAAGCTGCTAAAGATAAACCTGGTGAGCACGCTTATGGAGCAGCAGTAGATATAAAGTGTGTTGGAGGAGAAGCAACTTTAAGATTAGTTAAAGCGGCTTTGAAAATAGGCTTCTTAAGAATAGGAGTATCAAGAAAAAACAATTTCGTGCATTTAGGTATAGGTTACCCTGGAGCACCTGTAATGACAATGTGGACTTATTAAATTAGAATTATGGAATCACCCTTAATGAAGAAAATGAAAGGTAACAAATGCTGGAAAGGCTACGTTGCTAAAGGAAAAAAGAAATCTCCTAGCGGAAAAAAGACTAAAGGAGGTAAAGTCAAGATGGTTAATAACTGTGTAAAAAAATAAAATGGGAAAATTTTTAGTAAAAATAGGTAAAAAGCTTATTGAATTTAATAAGTATTTAAAAAGCAAATGGAACTCATTGATGTATACATTGATGTTTAAAGGTTATAATGAAAAATGTAATTGTAAAGACAAATGCATTTGTAAAGAATAGGAATAGATAAAAATGGGCACCATACCCAAAATTCCTGTAACCAAGAAAGGGGACCACTTTATGTGATCCCCT
>ENA-OQVM01006194-OQVM01006194.1-marine-metagenome-genome-assembly--contig:-NODE-6194-length-11040-cov-3.082003_pt1 | contig 11040 bp, 2 predicted proteins | sample MGYA00237776_ERZ505498 | MGnify/ENA primary metagenome ERZ505498 (study PRJEB26159, sample SAMN06265151) | marine metagenome | isolation source: Helgoland LTER site | place: Germany:Helgoland, sampling... | reverse complement strand
TCAGGCGCACTGTCACTGTGCGCCGAAGACGCATTCGAGTCACGCGAGCGCACGGTGCCGCCGTCGATGTTGACGTTCGCGAAGCGGCCAAACTGGACCTGGCGCGACGGCGACGGCGAAGGCGTAGTGTCGGCCGTTTCCACCGAACCGCGACGCTTCTTGTCTGCAGTGCGCCGCTGCGCCGACTTGCGCAATTCTGCGATGCGTGCGTGCCACGACGGCTTCTCCTCTGCGAAGATTGGAAAAGCCGCCTCGGCGTTTGACTCCAAGGCAGCGCGAAAGCAGCCCATAGCGCTGCGCATGAATTCCTGATAGATGTCAAAGAGCTCGTCCGAGGGGTCGTCGGACTCGTCGTCATGCTTGTCAATGTACTCGATGATGTGTTGCATGCATCCATGGAAGCCAGTCGAACTCCGTCGCTTGAACCCGAAAGCGCTGAAGAGGGCGTCGCCGTAATGCTGAACTTTGAGAAGCAACGCTTGGTCACGAAAGACGCCGGCCGGCCACGCGGTGTTCTCGCCAGGCCGCGGCACGCGACCACGCTCCTTGCGCAAGCGCCCCTCGAGAGGCGTGAACAGATCAATATCGGGCCAATCGCGACCACTCAGAATTTTGTCGACCAGCGTCGGCTCAATGAGATCCTTGCGCAGATCATCATCCAAAGTTCCGTCAGCATTTTGAAAGACGCAAGCAGAAACGTATGAATAGAGATGATGCTTGAACGGAAAGATACAATCAAACATTTCATGGCCGCAAGGCCGCGTCGTCTGCATAAACTGCAAGTAACCGACGCCCCATTCGCGCCGGAAGACGACACGCAGGATGCGTTTCGGATCACGATCGGGCAACGGGCCCGCTGACCCTGCATCAACGAAGGCCGCTGACTCCGGCGTTCCGAGAGCCTCGATGAGGCGAGCTGAATGCGAAGCCACAAAGCGCTCGAGAGCAGCGCTGTTCACACGAAGAAACGCCGGAGCCTTCGTCGAACCCAGTCCACCACTCAAGGCACCCACGCCTGACGAAGAACCACCGCCGCCGCTGGCGTCTGCTCCGTGACTGACGGGAGCGCCGCGGCGACGCTGCTCTGCGGAGACGTGCTCTTCGAGCACCTTTCTGACGCGCTCACTCGGCGGGAGCGAAGCCGCGCCACCGCCCGTCTTGAGCACGTGAATGTAGTCGCCAGCAGAGTCGTCCAAAGCACGAAATGAGGCCACCTGCCGAACGTCGAAGGTGCCTGGCATCAACGCCAACGCGAGCCGCTGAACGAGCTCGAGTTGAGCAGCCAGCGAGACACCTTCAACCATCACGGTAAGCGCCGGAAGCGCACCGAGCATGGTCGGGAAACGTGATCGGACCACGTTTTCACGACGCTTGTCGTCAGCAAAATCTTCGCGAGCTTGAATTTCGAGCCGTACATCACGATTCGTCCGCGGCAGACGAAAGAGTTCGACGGGCAGAGCAAAGCTACGGAGCCAGTCTGCCAGGCCAAGACGAATGTCGTCGTCGTACTCCGACGACGGGAGTGGCGCGACGGGCGGCACCGGAAGAGCGGCACCAGCACCACGACCACGCCCAGCTGCGCCACCTGCGCCCGCACCGCGCCCACGTCCGCCCGGAACAGCGGCGATCGGCGCCGGCAGTACGATGCCGGTGTCGAGCCGTCCAACCGCACTAGCGAGGCGGACCATCGAAGAACTGTACGCCGAGTTTGAGCTGAGCAGCCGCGTCGCGCGCGCGTTGCGAGGCCCAACCAGAAGCGCGAGATCAGCAAACGGTGCCAAACGTCCACTACTGTCTACGAGAGTCGCGGCCTCGACATCGCTGGCCCAGACGTCGTCGATGCTATCGGCCATCAAGAAAGGCTCCAAGGGAAAGAAGTGTCGGGCGAAAGCGACCACTGCAGTGCGCCCCGGCCGCGCTGCCTCAACTTCCACACGACGAACAAACTCATCAATGCCACAGCTCGAAGAATCAAACTCAGACGAAAGAGAGGCCTCTGCCGCGAGAAGAATTTCGATTCCCAGGCGCGAGTGTCCGAACTGGATGTCTGCTGCGGCGACGTCTGCCGCAGCCTCAATAAGCCTTGCATAAAGCCCCTCAACGATGTGATAAGGCACACATGGCGTGGTACCATCATCCGGATCTGCAGTCCAAGTGTAATTGTTGACCGCGGCGTGTATTTTCGAGCCTCGCCGGAGCCGCACGAAATTTTGAACGCCGCGATGCACATGCTCGTCGACACCAGCGGGGACGACGCGCAACTCCATAGCGGCCATACTGAAAAGATCTTACCGATAAAGCAGAGGCTCCAAAAGTGAGAAGAGCGCGTGTCGCGCACCGAGCTGTTGTCTCCCAAAAAGAAGAAAACCCCGGGACGCACTAAAGGGAGCGGGGGCTCGTGTTCACCACCACACGGGTGTGTGGAGAAACTGGCCTGCGCCTCTGCAACCGCACTCTGTGCGGCTGGTAAGGACTGGTCCAGAAGGTGGTGATGTCATCGCTATGTAAGAGACTCGGTTTCACTCACTGTGAAACCCGCACTCTTGCACTCCCGCTCCTGCCTTCTTTTAGGCTGTTGTGTGAGGGTAGAATCGAGTTAAGCTGCCCTCTCTCGATCGGGTTTATTCCCCCTCTCACGACGAGAGCAGCGTGATGTAGCCCTTGACGAGGTCATGGGCGTAGTCCGCTGCGGAGCCACCAAGGGCGCTGAATTGCGCTCGCGAGGTTGCTCCTTTGTACGACTCGTATCGTGCATGTGACTTCGAGCCGGGACGCTTGGGGTTCGCCGGCTGAATCGCAATGCCGAAGTCGTCTACCGCACGGCGCTTTCGTGGCGGTGCGCCAGCGGCGTGGCGAGAAGAGCCGCGGTCAACAACGGGCGACGAGGACGCACCGCAGATTTGTTCCTCTGGCGGAGCGGTCTCATCGTCGTCGTCGTCGGAGTCGTAGACGTCGCAACTGTCTGCGATGTCGACTCCACTTGCCAACGTCGCAACCACAGGACCGATGTTTGCATGCAGATCCGAGTCGCAGATGGACGGGAGATGAGCAGAAATGGTCGAGTCGACGTCGGTCTGCGACATGCGACGCACGCGTGCGGCGTAGTCTCGCGGGTTGATACGCGCGTAGATCTTGAGAGACGCCGACGTGCGCCAGCGCACGAGCGCTTGAATCATCTCATCTGGCTCGTCATGGGCCTTATGACACGAAGCCGCGAACACACGGCAGCTGTGGAACGAACGCCGTTTAGCCGCCGCCGCCGGAAGCGCGGCGGAAGCAAGTGCGCCGAACATGCGATCAACGTCACCGCAGGTAAGCGGCGTGCCGGCGGCGTCGGCGACGAACAGTGGCGCCGTTTTGCGAGCGGCGCCAGTGACGACATCCGTGCGCTCCAACACCGCCAAAGCCGAGGCGGCGTTGTTCACGTCACCGCGAACCACAGGGAGATAAATGGGCTGGTTGCCGAAATGCTCCGCCGTCGGGTCCGCCTTTGAAGCGGCCGGCCGCATAACCGCGCACTCGTTTTCGACGAGGACGTGCGCGGGCGGCAGTTCGGCGACGTGACGATAAGTGCCGACGCCTCGGCCGTCGTCAAGGTACCAGCTCAAGTTGTCCTTGGCCATTTCGTGAGGCTGGCGTTCTGTCTCGAGCGACACGATGTCTGCCTTACGAAAGCCCGCTTGCCGGCCGGCACGAAGAGCGGCCTTGAAAGAGACGCCGGCGTGCGACGACCAGTCGACACGCCAGCCGCGTAGCGAGCGGCCGTCGAGGGCGTCGGCCGTCATCGCCGCGGCTTCGGCGTTGCTGAGCGGCTCGGCACGGTCGGCGAGCAACGCTGCGTTCGAACCCTCCGCTGCGATGTACTGCGAGTTCAATCCGCGCAAAGCCATACCAAGATGAGCGCAGCTAACCATCGTGATCTGTGCCCGTGCGTGAATGCGACGGACGCCTGCGACGACGTTCAGTGCGCTACTCGGCCGTGCGCGTTTATGCTTCGACGTGCGCCGCGGCTTCATGTTGCGATGCGTGTCGACGAAGAACGCACGAAGCAAGAACACCTCTCGACGGTGCCCAACGGGATCCGCGCCTGAGTTTGCCGCAGTGTCGTTGCGCCAAACTTTTCTGATCCGTGAACGCGCCAAGAAATCTTTCCACTTCTTCCAGGCACTTCGATCAGCGCCAATAGTGCGTGTCGCAGCAGAGTCGGCATACGTGTTGAACACGTCGACCATGAGGTCGTCGGTGATACCGGCGATCGAGTACTCAGATTGGTCGGTGTCGATCTCGTGCCGCAGAGCAGCCATTGTAGGCGCCATCGTGGGGTCGAAGTCGCCCATGTCCCGACGCTGCGCAAGCCGACTCCTCGGCGCCGTGTCGGCCGCCGGCTTGGAGACCGGCCGCGGGGGCACCAAACGTCGAGCGCTATCCGCAGGACGGAAACGCGCGGGCGGTTGCGGCGAGTCACGCAGCTCGGGACCAGGCGACTCATCGTGCGCTGGCATGACAAGCCGAGCGCCCATATCGACATGCCGAGGTCCAGGCAACGGCGCAGGCGGCGTGGCGCTCGTCGGCGGACCCGCCGAGACAGGTCGAGGCGGCGTCGGCGGGACAGCAGAGAACGGCGTGAAAGCAGGCGGATCGTCGCTGTCGTAATCGAGCGCCGGGCCGTCGCCCAGAGTGCACTCCGAATGACCTGGGGTCGCGCCACGCTCCTTCGCACTCAGCGCTCGGGTGCGCTTTACATTGACGCGCGGCGGCCTCGAGTGCCGCACCGTCTCCTCAGCGACGCCAGCGAGCGCGCGGGCCTTGTTCACGACGACGTGGTGTCGCTCGCGCACGTCGGAGATGAACTGGGACGCGCGCGGACTGAGCGGCAGCTTCACGTAGCTCACTCTGAGGGCGCGAATCAGCGCCGTCACGAGTGCGTCATTACCGCGGCTCTCTGCGTCAGCGAACACGTTGCCCGTGCCGTACACTTGAGCGATCGTTGCGCGACTACCGAAGCGCGCGAGCTCGGGCAGATCAGCGATGCGGTTCGTCACGTACTGCATCGACTGCGACTTTGACCGGAGGTCGAGGATCGCTTGGAAGCTACCGAGCGAGTCGGTGCCGAAGATAGGCCAGTTGCAACTCGAGAGCGGAATCAGCGGGCAGAACATGATGAGGTTCACGCCGATGACGATGTACTCGAGCAGCGTGATCGGCAGCTTGTACTCGCCGGCGATGTCGGGCGGCGTCAGTGCGGCGCGCCACGCGTAGCCGTGCATGTAGCCGCCAAGCCCAGAGCCCTCAATCGCTCGTTCGCGTGCGGCGTCGCCGAAGATGTACCACTTGCTCACGTCAGTGGGCACGTCAACGCGTGCCGCGCCAAAAACAACGTCTGCCAAGACACCAGGACACGAGCTGAGCGCGTCGTACCACTCCGTCGCACGGTTCGACGCGCCCTCAGAGATGTGAGAGCCAACGAGCGTCGCCGGCGTCGCTTTGGAGAACACGCGGTGAATGTGGTAAAGCTCGTGCATGTACCGACGGTTCATGCCAACTATCGGAAGCAAATGCTCAAGCAGGCCGGTCAAGCTCCGATAGTCACCCCAAGGCAGGGTGGGGTCACGGTCGGCGATACGCACGAGCGTAGCGCACGCTCGCACTGTTTTCACGCGCTCGGTGTGAGCCACGCCGATGCACGGGATCACTGCGACGCCGCACCACACGCCGCCGGCGCCAACGAGGCGCTTCTCGGGAATCGCCATACGGGACTTGGAGCGCCGAACGAAGTCACCCCACGTTTGCACCCAACGAACTGCGCGGTCCGTGCCGGCGACGATGACGAACGAGTCGTCGGTGTACACGTGCGCGGCAAAGAGGGCGCATTCCTCGCGCCCTGTGATGCCCGAGACTACGCGTCGCCGCGCAATCAAGCGGCGCTCGGCGGGAGTGCGACGAGCGTCGCTGAAGAAACCCACGTCAGCTGCGTGCATTTTCGCGCTTAACGCGTCGAACACTCCGTTCGCGAACCTCTGACACAAGTTGGAAGCGTTGGCGTACCCGTAACCGAGCGTGTACTCGAGGATGACGCCGAGCGCGCGCGGCGCGCCAAGGCGCAGAAAGGCAAAGCCAACCTTCCAAAGCTCCCAAGGAGCCAGAACAAACTGATTGAACATGTCCTTCCAATCGTCACCAATAACGTGAATTCGCAGTTTGAAAACAGCCGCCATGTACATTATCACCATTGTGTCATGGAGGACGTCTGGCACATGGGGCTTCGACTCCCAGGGAAGCCGCGCGCGGCGTCGGGTTGAGTCGGACGGAACCGGGATCGAGGCCGAGCCGAGGCAACCGGTTGTGTTCATGCGATCGTTACCGAACTGATAAGCGTCGTCGGCCGGATTTTCACTGTCGGGGATGCCTCGAATTGCGTCGTTAAGCGGAACGACAACGATGCCCAATTTACAGACGAGCAGAAGGTGCGGGCCGCCGGCGTCTGAGATGCGCCGAGGACGATCAGGCTCCAATTTCCGTGCTCGTGTGCCTTGTTGAATAAAACGACAGGGAAGGAAACCGAGCCACTCGACGAACTCGAGGTAACCCTCACCTTCAAGACGCTTCAGCTCCGTGTCCACGCGTGTGTATCCGGGCGCGAGCGTCGTCAGATGCGGCTGGAGCACGATCTGCATCGCGACGTCCGCGCCGAAGTTAGCACCAGTCTCGCACACTTGTGAAACCATATCGCGGTCGCGGCAACCACCGAGGAGTTCGCCGAGGTACGCCACGTCGAAGTGCGTGTTGATCTCACTACCGTAGTCGAGCGGGACGATGTTGTTGACGTCCCGCACGTCCCACACGATGCCCTGAGCCTCGGGCAGGAACGCATCTTGCCCAAGCACAAGCGTCTCGTTGAACTGTCGGATGTGCTTGATGAACTCTTCACGTTCGGCCGGATCGTCCATGCCCGGCGGCCACTCAAAGTCGGCAAAGCGCTCCAGCTCGGCACGGTACTCGCGGAACCATCTTGCAATCTCTCGCAGAGCCGCCGGCGTGAGGATGTCGCGTATTGTGCGCGGCTTGTGCCTCGTGAACTGCCGCGGCGGCCGTTCGAGCGGCTTCGTGATCGGGATCGGGTCACGGAACGAGAACGCCGTGTCGCCGAGTCGATCATCGAGCGCCGGTGATGCTCCACGGATGCCGTCCGGAACTTGCGACATGTCGTAGGACTTGACCGCAGCGCCCCAGTCGTGCAAGTAGCTGCGCATCCACGGGTCTGTCTCCGTGGTGTTGAGGAGCGCGTGACGCAGAGCGTCCTCGCTGTCTCGAACAGTGCGCTGCTGCTCGGCCCACACGTCTTGCCTCGGCACGTATGCCTCGGGCTGCAACGTGAGCCGCCGAGCCGCCACGGCGCCGCCCGGCATCGCGCGCGGCCACTCACCTAGACTTTGCGCAACAGACGCAACGGGTGGGGGTGTTGTTACACGCCGCACTTCCCGCGCCCATTCGTGTGCCGTTGTTCGGGCCTCGACGAAGGGACGACAACGGAGGGCGGTGGGGGTTGTACCACATCTGCTCAACCGTCTCTCATCCGCGCCCCTTCGTGTGTCGTTGATCAGACTTCGACGAAGGGACGGCAACGGAAGGCGGTGGGGGTTTCCCCTTCATCGGCTCATCCGTTGCACATGTCATGTCTCTCCAGGGTGGGGTGTCTCTACACGTCGCACTACCCGCGCCCCTTCGTGTGCCGTTGTTCAGGCCTCGACGAAGGGACGGTGGCGGAAGGCGGTGGGGGTTGTCCCACATCTGCCATTGCCACACTCACAGAGGGGGGTGACGCCTTGTTCGGCTGAACACGCCTCAGGAGGGAGAGGGGGGAGTAATTCGGCTGGAGAGCGGGCTCGGCGACGGCACACGGCGGGGCCTGTTGGCGTCTCGCTACCGTGTCAGTCGACGCAAGCGCTCACCTCTGGGCTTGAAGAGAAGTGCAACAAGCCAGAGCCACAGCGGCGGTGTCGTGCAACGACTGATCCAACTGCCGAATCTCCTCCAACGTCAGCCAACTCATTTGCGGGTGAGCGTTCGACGCCCAGTAGTCGTCGTCCAGCGGGCACGCCACGACGTGGATGTGCGACGCCGACGGCGACCAGTCGGCTCGCAGCGCAGGGGGGCGGAGCCCAGTTGCGTCCGTAAACGCGTCGAGCAGCGGGTTGACTACGTCGATGACGTTGCGGTGCGTGACTTCTACCTCACTGCGTTCTACACCAGGGAACCCGCTCGTCTCCACATTGACGAGTACGCGAGCGCCCGTTGCCACCAAGCGAAGAAAGACGACCACGACAGCCGTGGCGGCCACCAGGCGCACGCATTTTGATGCTAGCTTTGACTCTGCACGCGCGTCGAACTCAGGCGTGCCACCGTCGCGCACGTCGAGGAAAGCGTCGATTTGTGCGCGCAGGCGCGTCATCATCGCAACACCCAAGTTGACGCTCAGTGACTTGCCAGCGTGTCTACGTTTCGCGCTCTCGCTCATAGTAGTATGCTGCCGCAGGTCGGAGAGGCCGGGACTGTCACCGCCGAGACGGAAAAGCTCGTCAGTCGTGAAGCGCCGCGCGCGGCCGCCGACTAAAATGAGCTGCTTGTCTTCGTAGACCGGCGGCAGCCCGAAGTCCGTCGTGGCTGTCGCCACGCCTCTTACATCGTGAACATTGATGTTGTGCTCCATGACGAAAAGCCGTGCGACAGGCCAGCGGCCGGGCAGCCAAAGGTGCTCGTCATCGACAAAGAGCCGCGCACTTGTGCCGTCGGCGTCGAGCTCAGTGACGACGCAAAGACGCGCGTCGATCGGCCGACGCGAGTCGTCCGTGCGCAAGGCGCGTACACCAAGCTCCACTGCGCCACCTTGTTCGCCAAACGTCAAAACAGCAGCCACGGTCGGTCGTTCCCGCGACAGCGGCAGCGTGACATGTCGGCACCGGAGTCGTCCGTCGACGAACAAGAACGGCGGCACGTCGAGCGGGTCGTCAAGGATGTCTGCAATGCACTGCGACGTTGCGCATATGATGCGCAGGCGTGGCGACGGGCCGATCATGGCCAGCACCCGACGATCCACATACGCCAGTGCGATGCGATGACGAATCTCAGCCAAGCCTGTATCAAGTACCATCTCCACGCCGAGTGGCGCATCGGGAACTATCGGCGAGCGATCGCGACCGCTACGGGCGTGCCGCGCGTCCATCGCGTGGAGAACTTCGCCGTCTCGAAGGAGCGCGATGTTAGCGTGGTTCTCGCCGATCACGAAAGGCGACCGAAAGTGATCGGCCACATCCGAAGTCGCGTCTGTTGTGACGTAGGCGTCTGCGTCACCAACACCAAGCTGCCGACCAGGCGTCGCCACAATGCGACACGGAGCGCAAGCGATCACGAACATGACTTCGGGAAGCGCCAGCCATCGCCGGTACTCTCGAGCGAGAACGTCGGCCGTGGCCAGCACGCCGGGGAAACGTTGCCGAGCGAAGTCAAGGTCGTCGTCGTTCCACTCGATGACGCCGAGGGTTCGTAATCGCAGGCGCTCGCCGATACGACTGAGTCGAAGTATGCCGCTGAACACTTCGACACCATTCACCGTCGCCGAGGATGCGTTAGCGACCGGCAGCAACCCAAGCGCAGCGGTGCGCGCAGTGCGGTCCGCCGTATCGAAGCGGCGCTCGCGCGGCGTCCAAGCCGCTCGAGGAACACTGCGGGCGAGTTGCAAGCCGGGCGTACTACCATCGTCGGCACGGCCGGGAAACCGCGACCACTCGTAACCTGCCCGTTGCGTGACACTGCCAGCCGGATCGTCACGCCGTGGCGACACCACAGCACTGTCGTCGTCGTCGTCGTCCGGCCACTGAACATGCCAGTCGTCGTTCGGCTCGCCGAACTCATCGTGCTTGAGCGGGACCAGCTGCACGCCGCTGTGCGCTTGCGCCGCAACGAGTGGCTTTTCGTATGCGAGACCGCCTGCTGCGTGCACTACGACATCACCCTCACGTCGAAAACGACTGCGGCGCGCTTCCTTCGTGCGCTGGTGCGTGAGGTCGACGCCAGGGTGACGGAGAGCATACCGTTCGACTCGTAGCTGCGAGGTGGCGTCGAGCTCCACGGAGTCGTCCGGTACGGCCGTAGGCGCAGAGCGAGCAGGCGGAAACGAGCTGATGCGATCAAGCTCGTGTCGAGCGCCGGCGTTGCGCATCTCACCGAGCTCGGCGGTCGGATAACTGACGCCAAGCTCGACCGGGGCGGGCGACGACAGCAGAATATCGCCACCCGCACGCCGTCACAAGCGAGTGACGAACGTCGGCCCGTTCAACGTGTCCCACGGACTCGAGCTGAACGTGTGCGCCGTGTCACCCGGATGCATATGACCGGGCGTGTTCGCATACGGGCAGAGCACTGTACGGAAGTAGCCGGTGCGTGAGACCGCCGCAACTGGGCACTTGTCGTCCGTGCTTTCGTTGCGCTTCAACCACTTGTACACCGCCGGAGTCTTCCACTCGAGCGTCGTACCAGCAGCGTTGCGACGGTCGGGAAAAGTGATGCGCATGCGAGCCGCGTTGATATCCACCCGGTGACTCTCGCTTCCCATCACCGGAGGGCCCGCGTTCATGCGTTTTGCATTGCTCTTGTTGCCTGCGTCATCAGCACCGACACTGTGCGTCGATGGCGCATCTGAGTCACGTGAGCGCGCCGCGCCATCAATCTTGATGTTAGCAAAGCGACCAAACTGCACCTGGCGCGACGGCGAAGCCGACGACGCACCATCCACTGTTTCTAGTGACCCACGTCGCTTCTTGTCTGCCGTGCGCCGCTGCGCTGACTTGCGCAGCTCTGCGATGCGTGTGTGCCACGACGGGTCCGGCTCAGCGAAGATCGGAAAGATCGCCTCGGCATTTGACTCGAGAGCAGCGCGAAAAGCACCCATAGCGCTGCGCATAAACTCTTGATAGATGTCAAAAAGCTCATCCGAGGGGTCGTCGGACTCGTCGTCGTGCTTGTCAATGTACTCGATAATGTGTT
>ENA-OQVM01006190-OQVM01006190.1-marine-metagenome-genome-assembly--contig:-NODE-6190-length-11049-cov-6.608367_pt1 | contig 11049 bp, 7 predicted proteins | sample MGYA00237776_ERZ505498 | MGnify/ENA primary metagenome ERZ505498 (study PRJEB26159, sample SAMN06265151) | marine metagenome | isolation source: Helgoland LTER site | place: Germany:Helgoland, sampling... | reverse complement strand
TTGACGTTGGCCTATGGGCTTGCCCGCCTGATGACCGTAGGCTTTCAGCAACTGCGCGATGTCGTGTTCACCCAAGTAGGCCAACGCGCCTTGCGTCAATTGGCGTTAGAGACCTTCACGCATATTCACCGCTTGTCCATGCGTTATCATATCACCCGTAAAACGGGTGGTCTGTCGCGGATAATCGAGCGTGGCGTGAAAGGCGTGGACTTCTTGTTGCGCTTCTTGCTCTTCTCAATGGGGCCGCTGGTTCTTGAGCTTCTGATGATCTCGGTTGTTTTGTTTTTTCTGTTTGATGTCTGGTACTTGGCGGCTGTTGTCCTGACGATCGCGCTTTATGTCTGGTTCACATTCAAGGTAACGGAATGGCGGGTGAAAATCCGCAAAGAGATGAACGATCAAGACACCGATGCGAACCAGAAGGCCATCGATAGTCTGTTGAACTTTGAAACGGTCAAGTACTTCGGGGCCGAGAAGTGGGAAGCGGACCGTTATGACGTGGCAATGGCCAACTACGAGAGTGCCGCGATCAAGACCAACTACTCACTCGCATTTCTGAATTTCGGTCAATCAGTGTTGATTACCGGCGGCTTGGTTGCTGTCATGGTGATGGCCGCTGTTGGAGTCCAGCGGGGCGATTTGACCGTTGGCGATTTCGTCATGGTGAACGCCTATATGATCCAGATCACGATGCCGCTGAACTTTCTGGGGACCGTCTATCGCGAAATCCGGCAGGCTTTGATTGATATGGGCGACATGTTTGATCTGCTCGAACAACCAGCCGAAGTGCAGGACAAGCCGGGCGCCACGGACCTCTTGATCAATGGTGGCCGTGTTGCGTTGAAAGGTGTCACCTTTGGCTATGATGCGGCACGTCCGATCCTCAAAGGCATCAGTCTGGAGGTCGAGCCGGGGCAGACTGTGGCGATTGTTGGCTCATCCGGCTCTGGCAAATCCACCATCGGGCGGCTGCTGTTCCGGTTTTATGATGTGAGCGGTGGTGCGCTGTTGATTGATGATCAAGACGTGCGTGACATCACCCAAGAAAGCCTGCATGCGCAAATCGGTGTCGTTCCGCAGGATACGGTCCTGTTCAACGATACGGTGCACTACAACATCGCCTACGGTCGTCCCTCTGCGTCCGAGGATGAGATTATCGCGGCAGCGAAGGCTGCCAAGATCCATGATTTCATTGTCAGTTTGCCCGATGGGTACGAAACAACCGTTGGCGAGCGCGGCCTCAAGCTGTCAGGTGGCGAAAAGCAGCGGGTTGGTATTGCACGTACATTGCTCAAGAACCCACCGATCCTACTTTTGGATGAGGCGACGTCCGCGCTTGATACAGAAACCGAAATGGAAATTCAGGCAGAGCTGAAGGCAATGGGCGAGGGGCGGACGGTTATTACGATTGCTCACCGCCTATCAACAATTGCGGACGCTGACCGGATTGTGGTTCTCGAGAACGGTGTGATCGTCGAAGAGGGTCGCCACGAAGATTTGCTGGCCAGCGAAGGGCGCTATGCAAATCTATGGAACCGGCAATCCGAGGACGAGTTCGCCTAGAGGTATAGAAACGGCAGCGGGGTTGAATAAAATCCCGCTGCCTTTTCGTTTTAAGCTGCGTTGTTGGCAAATTCCACCAGCTTATCCAGCGCCTGGTTCCAACCACCTTCGCCTGCTGTACCTGCGGGAACACCCACATGGACCATGGTCATATGTGTCTTGCCACCATCTTCGCTGAGTTCGACAATAACCTCGGTGATGTCGGGGCTGCCTTCGGGCATGCCCATGCTTTGGGGTGAGATAATCGTGCCTTCTGGATCGCACATGCTTTCCGTGTAGACGAGGCGGTTTGGTGCGTTCAGCTCTTTGAAGACACCGATAAACCACATGCTCATAGTACGTTCGGGCGTTTGCATCTGCATGTTGATTTTGCGTGTGCCCCCAACGGTGACATCCATTTCGGCAGTTGGGATGCTCATCCCCATCGGGCCGTACCATTGCTGAAAGAGCTCAGGTTTGGTCCACATGCTCCAAACGACGTCAATCGGGGCATCGAATGTGCGTTTCAGGCGCACCCAATTCGGTTGGTCAGTCATTTTTCACATCCTTCAGTTTGTTAAGTATTTGATCCATCATATCAAAACGGGCTTCCCAAATAGGGCGGTATCGGGCGGTCCAATGCGCAATGGCTTCAAGTGGCTGCGCATCAAGCGTGCAGGGACGGAACTGTGCATCCCGCCCACGTTTGACCAATCCGGCCTTTTCCAAGACGCGGATGTGCTTTGAGATTGCGGGCAGGCTCATCTCGAACGGTTCCGCGAGCGTATTCACCGTGGCTTCTCCTTCGGCCAGACGCGCGAGGATCGCACGCCGGGTCGGGTGTGAAAGCGCAGAGAATGCGGCATCGAGTTGATCTGAGGTATTCATACTTCTTTATTAAACTAGTGGGTTAATTAATCAAGTGGTAAAATAAGAAGCCAACTTCGACCAAACCCACGCTATTCAAACGAAAGGCGCTGTTGCGGTTTCACCAGCACTTTCAAGTTCGGTCATCGGCTTGCTTGTCTGCATTGAGAAATGTCAATCCTGCGCCCTTCGTCGACATCTAGAAATTACTGGACACTTGGTGTTTGCGTGCGGCCTTGGTGCATGATCGTTTGGCGAAGTTGATCGCTGGTTGATCGCACCTTTGCAAACCGTCTTGGCAGCCTTGCTGCAGAGTGTCGATTAAACGGCCCTTGGCCTCGGGCATCAATGAGGAGGATCGCGATGCGACTTAAACCAATTATGACAGCAGCCATCCTGACGGGATCTGTATTCACCGCCACGGCTTCGTTAGCAGACGAGAATGGTCAAACGCTCTATCAAGACGCCTGTGCGAGCTGCCACGGTGCGGCTGGCATGGGAATGGGATCAATGGCCGAATTCATGTCCGTCAATGTCCCAAGCTTACGCGAGCTGTCGCAAAATAACGACGGCGTCTTTCCAATGTTAGACGTCATTCAGATCATTGATGGCCGCACAGGTGTCCGCGGACACGGCAGTGAAATGCCGGTCTGGGGCAGGCAGTTCAAAGCAGAAATGCTTGACGACGCTGGCGTGTATGGCAGCGAGATCTATGCACGGGGCAAGGTCCTGTCGCTCGCTTACTATCTGCAGTCGATTCAGTCGGAATGATCGCTTAGTGGGGCGCGTTTTCTGCGCGCCCCTTCAGCGTGGATCAGAACAGGCATAACTCCCCCCGTTGGGAAGCTGGCAAAGCGTGTCGAAAAACGCAGGATCAAGTTGCGCGTAACCTCGTAATTGATGCGTGCTGTCTTCGCGGTCGAGATAGCTGGAACAAGCGGCTAGATAATAGGCGTCTACCCGTGTCTGATCCCCAAACCACGCTTCAAAAGCCGCACTTGTCGCCTGGCTGATATCGTTTTTTGCGCGCATCTCAGACGCAAATGCTTCGGTGATATCCTGCTGCAAAGGTGATGCCGCAAGCGCTTCCCAGATTTGGGGAAACCCGGTTTCGCGCATCGCCCATGCCACGACGAGGCTTGTCGCACTTGCGTCGGCTTCCATGGCGAATACGGCGCGTGCGTTCTCTGCCATCGAAAGGTCGGGCGCGGGGCAGATGCCGGTGGCAAATTGCCTGACATGGCGTAGCTCATGGACCAAGATTGCCTGCTGGAGCCCAGACGGAAGGCCGTCACCTATCATGATTTGGTTATTCTCGGGTTGAAAATATCCGTGCGCTTCTAGCATGTTCTCGGCAAAACAGAGTTCTAGCGAAGTGTCACTGATCAGTTCTTGCAGGTCTGGAAATGCTGCAAAGACAGGTTCCATTTCTGATAGCAGGCTGGCGACTTGCGCAGGCTCAGCAAACGGCGACTTACCGCAATCTGGTCCTGCTGCCGCACCTGTTGATGGGTAAGCGGCACCAACCAAACAGAGGGCTGTTGCAGCCACGCTGTGTTTGAGATGATCAAAATCGCCTAACAATCGTGGGCTCCATCGACGCCAGAGTAGCGAGGCGCTTCTACAGTGTGTGGCCGCGCTATTCAGCAGCGCGTACCGGTTGCGTGAGTTCAAGTGGGGGCAGGGGCACGTCTTGTCCGTCGTCCCAGATAAACTCCGGCGCTTTGATCCGTTTAGCCTGCCGTGACAGCGCCCAATCGCGGGCGGCTTTGCTGCTGCGGCCCATCGACAGTTTAGCAAGCAATTGCGCGAACCATTGCACATAAGTGACGAACCAGACGCGTACAGCCAGCATCGAAGGGGTGAACACCAATGTCAGCATCGTCGCGATGCCAAGTCCAAAGACCACCGCCGTGGCCAGTTGCTTCCACCACAGCGCAGTTGGGCTGTCGACGGAATAACCGCCGTTCATGAAATCAAGGCTGAGCCCGAACATCATCGGCGCAAGGCCCGCCATGGTCGTAATTGTTGTCAAAAGAACGGGGCGGATGCGCGCCTCGACTGTACGCGTGATCGCCTCGCTTCTGGGCATATATCGACTGTATTCCTGATAGGTATCGATCAGGATGATGTTGTTGTTCACCACGATCCCCGCAAGCGCCACGATACCCGTACCCGTCATGATAATCGAGAAGGGTTGATCCATCACCAACATGCCCACAAGCGATCCTGCGGTGGACATGACCACAGCCATCAACACAAGGATCGAGTTGTAGATACTGTTGAACTGCGCCAGCAGGATGATGAACATCAGTCCCAAGGCACCAGCAAAGGCGGTTTGCAGAAAGGCACCGGATTCGGCTTGTTCTTCCTGATCGCCAGTCCATTCCCATTCGATGGATGCAGGTAACGGGTTGGTGTCGAGCCATTCTGTCAACACAGCGATGCGTTCGTTCGCGTTCAAAGGCGTCTCAGAGGTGTCGGCATCGTTGACCAGTTCAGTCAGGGTGGCAGAGGTCATATCCCCCAGCAGCATGACGATCTGGTATCGGTCCATGCCGCTTGCTTCTTCGTTGGTGACGCGTACAACAGCGACGCGTTCACCGTCGACCACTAGATTGGTCAGGCCAGCCTCAACACCTGCCTTCACATCAAAGTACCGCTTTTGATCAATCCGATCGATCTGCGCCAGCTTTGCGACCGGTGTGCGAGAGATGAAGTTCGACAGCGGGATCAGGCCCTGATTGGTCCGCACCTTCAGGCTGTCCAAGGTAGATAGCACGCGGTCTTCGTCCGGCAGGCGGACCCTGATCTCGATCTCTTCGTCCGAACTGTCGACCCGCATTGTATCGAGCAATATGCCACGGGTGACCATCTGCACCATCGCGCCGACGGTTGCGACGTCGGCGCCAAAGCGACCGGCCTTTTCAACATCCACGTCGATCTGCCAGTCAATGCCGGGCAGGGGCAGGGAATCTTCGATGGTGATCAGACCCGGGGTCTGGTCAAATTGCGCGCGAGCGATGGTTGTCGCGGAAATCAGCTCTTCCCAATTGTCGCTTTTCATTCGCAAATGCACAGGTTTACCAGAGGCAGGGCCACGAGCCTGTGCCAAGATTTCAGTCTGAATGCCGGGCAGAGTGTTCAGCTGTGCCTGAAGCTCGGCCAGCACGACGTCGCCATCCAGTTCCGCGATGCCTGCGCGGTCTTCCCAAGGAATGGTTTCCAGCTGAACCTGACCGATTGTATCGCTGGGCGTGCTTGCACCGCTGGCGTCCGTGTTCAGACCGCCGTCGCCTGCAAACGAGAAGGCAGTGATCACACCGGGATGGGCCAGTACAATGTCTTCGGCTTGGCGTACCAAATCGTCTTTTTCTTCCAATGACAGGTTTCCGCGGGCGCGAACGTAAACAATGGCTTGCTCCGGCTCGGATTCCACAAAAAATTCGACCCCGTTGTTATTCTGGCCGTAGTACCCAAAGATTGAGAAAACGATAAAGACAACCGCGCCAACCGTAACCAGCGGCATCACAGGATTGCCCGCGATAAAGTGCATGACATGCCCAAATGCGGTGCGGCGATAGCCCGCCTTGATGGTCTTTGCTTCACGTTCAATCTTGGCCGCACCGATTGTGATAGACAGCAAAAACGCCCCGATCAAGAACAGCATCATGCCGGGCAAACTGTCACTCAGCCCGCTGGTCTGCACGGCTTCTCCTGCCAAATATCCGGGGTTCAGCGTCAGCATGGCACCTGTAAAGACCACCATCATCGCCGGAAACACCAGTAAGGCGCGGACAAACCACGGTAGGTGATCGCGGAGCCAGTCGGACGTTTGCCCAAAGAGCCGGCTCATCCGGCCAGTGACGCCGCCCATGACCGGCAAATACACAAGCGCCACAACAAGAGACGCCGATAAAACGAAGATCAGTGTGACCGGCAACATGCCCATAAATTGGCCCGGCACACCCGGCCAGAATAGCATTGGCAAGAACGCGCAGAGCGTTGTCGCCGTGGACGAGATGATAGGCCAGAACATGCGCTTGGCCGCCTCGACGTAGGCGTGCATCGGGCCTGTGCCCTCTTTGATGCGTTTGTCTGCGTATTCGACCACAACAATGGCCCCGTCCACCAGCATCCCCACAGCGAGGATCAAGCCGAACATCACGATGTTGGAAATTGTGATCCCCATCACGGCAAGCAGCGCAAAACACAGCAGGAATGAGGTGGGGATCGCAAAACCCACTAGCAGTGCAGGGCGCGTGCCGAGAGCTGCAAGAACGACAATCATCACCAACGCAATCGCCGTCAGGACAGAGCCCTCTAGCTGGCTGACCATCGAGGCCACATTGCGGGATTGATCGTTAGATGTGCCGACCTGAATGGCCGACTGCAATTCAGGTGGCCAACTGGTGCGCTCATCTTCAACGACTTCCTTCACAAGGGCTGCCGTGTCGATCAGGTTAAAGCCTTTCCGTTTGACCACTTGCAACGCCACGGTATTCACACCGTTAAACCGGGCGGTCCCGATCCGGTCTTCAAATGTCAGGCGGATGGTTGCGAGGTCGCCCAGCGTGATCACCCGGTCGCCATTGGTTTTGACAGGCAGATTGTAGACGTCTGAAGGCTCGTCAAATGATGATGGAATCTTGACGGCAAAGGTACCTTGCGCTGTTTCCACCTCACCGGCGGCAATTAGCAGGTTGTTATTGGTTACGACACCGATCAATTCGCCAGCAGTCACGTTATACGCTTCCAGACGAAGTGGGTCGATGACCACCTCAAGCATCTCATCACGTTGCCCAGCGAGGCCGGCTTCGAGAACAGCATCAAGGCCTTCTATCCGGTCTTGCAGATCCTTGGCGACGCGCAACAGTGTCCGTTCAGGGACCTGCCCTGTCAGGTTGACGATGACGATGGGAAATTCGGAGAAGTTGATCTCGTTGATAGAGTATTGGTCAGCACCGGCGGGAAACTGCGCTTCCGCGTTGTTCATCGCGGAACGAATATCGGCAAGGATCTTGGTCTTGTCCCAGCCAAACTCAAACTCCAGTGCGACACCCGCATAGCTTTCGGCTGCGGTTGCCGACATGGTTTTCAGACCGTCCAGATCAGAAAGTTCAGCCTCCATCGGTTTGACCAGCAGGGTTTCGCTGTCTTCGGCTGAGATGCCGGGGAAGGGGACAGAGACAAAGATAGCCGGGATTTCGATATCCGGCTCACCCTCTTTGGGCAGGCCCACATAGGCCATCCCCCCTGCCAGCAGTGAAAGGGCAATAAAGGCCAAAACCATGCGGGCGCGTGACGCAGCCCAATCAACAAGACCGGTCATCCTTTGGCATCCGTAAACGTGGGCGCGACACGTACGCCATCTATGACGAACTCTTGTCCGACTGTGATGATATCAACAGTGTCGGGAAGACCGGTCACCCAGACACCTTCGGCCGTGTCGCGCAGCAGCGTGACCGGCATGAAAGCAGCGATATTGCCTGTGCCCACTGTACGCACGCCCAATACACCGTCATCATCCAAAGTCAGCGAGGATTGCGCTATCAAATGCGCTGTGTTCCCCTCGGAGGCGACAAGGATTTCTGCGGTTTGACCATCGCTGATGGCCAGATCGTCATTTGCAACCGTAACCTCGACGCGGAACGTGCGGGTCAGATCATCGGCGCTGCGCGATAGAAATGTAACGCGCCCCTGGACCTGCTGGCCGCTGGTCAGGCGGGCGCCTGCCATGGCGCCAACACTGACCTTGGCCACATCGGCCTCTGGCACAAAACCGACCAGCTTCACCTCATTCAACTGAATGATCGTGGCGCAGGGTGTGCCGGGCTGCATTAACGCGCCGAGTTCGGCCGTATCTGTTTCCAATAGTCCAGAGAAAGGGGCGGTGATTGTCAGTTTGTCAATTTCACGTTCGGCCGATGCAACCGCGGCCTGTGCGGCCTGAATTCCTGCTTGCGCGGACGACACCGCGGAATTGGCCCGCTGCACACCTGCCGTCGCTGTTTCCATTGCGGCTTGGGCGCTGACAAGGCGTGTTTCCGAGGCAAACCCATCTTCAGATAGTTTGCGCGCCGCGTTAAGGTTAATTTCGGCTTCGCGTACGCGGGCACTTGCTTCCAGAACGCCGGCTTGCGCCTCTGGCACCCTACCTTGTGCTTCTGCCAGACGTGCGCGCGCCTCTGCCAAAGACGCATCACGCGTGCCAGGGTCAAGTCGGCAAAGTAGTTCACCCTCATTGATAAAGGCGCCCTTGCGGCGCGGTTCGGATATGACAAGGCCGGATGTCTCGGAGGCGACAGTAACCTCGCGCGCGGCTTCTGTCCGTCCGCGCAGAATAACAGCGCTGTCAATGATCTGGGCGACAGAGTGCGTGGCTACGACACCAACAGCAGATTCGTCGGTTTGCACCGGGTCTTCCATCGGCGCCTCGTCTGTGGCGATCTGGGCGCTTTGTGTGTCAGAGGATTGCGCAAAACCGACCAGCTGTTCGCGCTCAAACACGACCATATACAGGCCCGCGAGGACCAAGATTGCAGTGATCACCGGAATGATTTTCATGTCGTCGTCCCTTTTGGTCGCAGCGTCGTTGCGCTGACCCTTCTGATGGTCTGCTTTTCATACGGGCCAAATGCGTGGACAGATGAGACTTAATTTGCTAAACCAATCAGTTCACTTTACATAAAAGTTGCCTTGACGGCAAGCGCACTTTTGCGTGCGACCTGCACGATAAACAGGCGCAATTCGCTCAGGCCTCTTGTTCATTGTGTTGGCTTCACGATATGTACGCGCCAAGACGTTTCATAACCGACAAGAAATTGAGGCCCAAGGTGAGTGACACCGACAGTTTTATCAATGAAGTCTCCGAAGAAGTGCGCCGCGAAAAGCTGTTTGGCTATTTGCGCCGATATGGTTGGATCGGTGTAGCTGCTGTACTCTTGCTAGTCGGGGGCGCGGCTTGGAATGAATACCGCAATGCGCAAGAACGCGCCGCGGCTGAGGCTGCGGGTGATGCTTTGCTCGCCGCACTGGAAGAAAGCGATCCTGCAGAGCGCGCCGCCGCAATGGCTCAGATCGAAAGTGATGGTTCTGCCGCGGCTGTAACCTTGCTTTTACGCGCAGCCACGCAACAAGAAGCGGGTGACATTGCGGCCTCTGCCGAAACACTGGATGCGGTTGCTACCAACGGTGATCTGCCGGAGATGTATCGCGATTTGGCTGCGTTCAAATCTGCCACGCTTCCAACCGGGGATACAGCCACGCGTCGTGCCACTCTGGAGGCCTTGTCCCAGCCTGGTCAGCCGTTCCGGCTTTTGGCGCTGGAACAGATTGCCTACATCACCCTTGCTGAGGGCGACGCAGACGGTGCAATCGGGATTATGCGCCAGATTGAAGAAGATGCCGGTGTCACACGCGGCTTGCGTGAACGTGTGCAGACCCTCATGGTAGCACTGGGCGAGCCTTTGCCTGACCCAGTGACCCAGTAGAGCCAGATTGGATCGACACGTGACTTTAAGAGTGAGCATTACCGCAGCCCTGAGCTTTGTTATCTTGGCCGCATGTGGTGATGATGATGTGATCTTGCCGGGCGACCGTTTTGATATCCGTGCGCAGACTGTGTTTGAGAACCAGACACGTCCCGTGGATTTGCCAGTATCCCAAGCCAATGGGGACTGGGGACACCGCAATGGTAGCCCGAGCCATAGCATTGCCCATCCAGCGCTAGGCGCGTCTCTGACACCTGTCTTTGTTGCCGAGATCGGTGCTGGTGATAGCAAGTCAGCAAGGATTACCTCGCATCCTGTCGTAGCTAATGGCGTGATATACACCGTTGATGCCCGCGCGACTGTCACGGCCACATTGGTTGACGGTAGCAACCTTTGGACCCGCGATTTGACCCCGACCCGCGACAATGCGGGTGATGCTTCAGGCGGGGGTATCTCCGTTGGCGGTGGGCAAGTTTACGTCACAACTGGTTTCGGCGAGATTACAGCATTGAATGCCGCAACTGGGGCTGAAGTCTGGACACAAGATCTTGATGCTCCGGCCAATTCGGCGCCGACCCTGCGGGGCGATCTGGTTTATGTCGTGGCGCGCGACAGCACCGCTTGGGCGCTGGATACCACGAATGGCCGTATTCGCTGGCAACGCTCGGGTGCGCCCTCAACCGCTAACTTTGCAGGCGGTGCATCTCCGGCTGTTAGTGGTGAATTTGTTGTTTTCCCGTTCCCGTCAGGTGAAGTCCTGACAACGTATCCGCGCGGCGGTATTACACGTTGGTCAACGGTGGTTTCCGGTGAGCGTGTAGGAAGTTCTGCGGGTGTGATCAGTGATATCTCGGGTGATCCAGTCATCGTTGGAAACCGGGTTTACATTGGCAACTTTGGCGGACGCACAGTTGCGGTCAACCTGCGCGACGGTGAACGCCTTTGGACAGCGACCGAAGGGGCTGCAAGCCCCGTTTGGCCTGTTGGTGATGCGGTCTTTCTTGTGAACGATATCAACCAGCTGGTGCGATTGGATGCCAACACTGGCGACCCTGTTTGGCGTACAACGTTGCCAACGTTCGAAGATGACACACGCACCCGCCGCCAGAAACGCGTCTTTGCGCATTTTGGTCCAGTCCTTGCTGGT
>ENA-OQVM01006189-OQVM01006189.1-marine-metagenome-genome-assembly--contig:-NODE-6189-length-11050-cov-57.282876_pt1 | contig 11050 bp, 11 predicted proteins | sample MGYA00237776_ERZ505498 | MGnify/ENA primary metagenome ERZ505498 (study PRJEB26159, sample SAMN06265151) | marine metagenome | isolation source: Helgoland LTER site | place: Germany:Helgoland, sampling... | reverse complement strand
ACCAATGTGGATACCATTGACAAGGATATGAATATTTTTGATGCAGCGACCAAATTCATCAACTCTAAAAGAAGACGTTTCCCAGTCGTGGAAAATGGGAAATTAATCGGGCAAATCAGTCAAAAAGATGTATTAAAAGCAGCTCTAAACATTCGTGGGAATACTTGGAAAAAATAGATTCTAACTATGATCTCTAATCTTTTTTCTTTTTCTTCCCGCCAAGGAATCCTCCAAGAACGTCTTTAACAAGGTTTTTAGAGTCGAATTGTTATATTGATATTCATTTATAAAAATAACTGAGATTGAAAACTATTTAAAGATAGCCTAAATACGCTGCCTTTTTAATTAAACCTGCTGCATTATGCACTTGTAATTTAAGAAAGATATTCTTCTTATGGGTGTCTATTGTGTGCTTGCTTAAAAATAATTTCTCTGCAATATCAGTTGTAGAATATTCTTCAGAAATTAATTGTATAATTTCTTTTTCTCTCGTTGTAATTATTGTTTTATTAAAATCTAATTGTTCTGTTTGTGGTTTTTCGTAGTTGGAATAGAAACAAGTCTTATTGTGCAAAACAATTTGTTTTATGGTATCTATAAGATTTTCAAAACTGGTTTCTTTGAGTAAGTAACCATCAATGTCTTTAAAGGACTGTATCTGTTGAAACATACTTATTACCAATATTTTTAAATTTAGATTTTTTTTCTTTACTTGGTTTATAAATTCTAAACCATTCATTTCTGGCATTGAGATATCTGTAATTAATAAGTCTAGATCTTCAAAATCCAGCTTGTTTAAAGCCTCTTTAGCGGTATTAAAAAAATCGACAACTTCGATATCAATTTCTTTAGATAATACAGCAACCATGCCGTCTAAAAACAGTTTATGGTCATCTACTAATGCTAATCGAATGGTGTGCATAAGTTCTTAATTTATTAATGGGATTTCTATACAAATATGAGTGCCTTTATTTAATGTTGAATCTATAGTCATGGTGCTATTTATGAGTGCTATACGTTCTTTAATGTTTTTTAAACCAATACCGTTTTTAGTTGATTTTATATCAAAGCCTTTACCATCGTCTTCAAACATCACAATTAATAGGTTCGTATGTAAATTAAACGACATTTGTACGCGTTTTGCCGCTGCATGTTTTAAACTATTTGCTATGAGTTCTTGTAAAATTCTATACAAATTTTGTTTTAATATTGAATTTATTTTTTTCAGAGAGTCTTCTGGATATACAGAAATTTCGACCTCAAAAGAACCGCTGTTTTCATATAGATTTTTTAAATCATACATTAAAACTTCAAATGATTTACCTTTTAAATAATTAGAGCTTAGACGGTGTGATAACGAACGTAATTCGTTAAACGTATTTGAAAGACTAGTGTTTAGGCGTTGTATTTCGGGGTTTTTTAAATTAAAGTTAAGATGAGATAGGCTCAAATTTACGCTTGCCAATTGGCCGCCAACACCATCGTGTAATTCTTTTGAAATTCGATCGCGCTCTTTGTTTTGCCCTTCTATTAAGGCTTTAATTTTGAGTAGCTCTTGCTCTTTTGTTAAGGTTTCTTTTTCTTTAGCATGAAGTGCCTTTTCATGTAGCCGTATCGTGCGTAATGTTTTTACCCTGTGCCTGTAAAATAAAAACAAGCCAATTAGCGGAAAAATTAGTAGGAGCGCACTCGTTATAATCCATTTTTTTTTGGTCGCCGAAAGCTCATTTTCTTTTTCTAAAAGTATAATCGTATTATCCTTTTTATCGACTTCGAATTGGGTTCTAATTTCATCAAATTCTTTAGCTTTTTTTGCGTTTAGAAGTTCTTCGTTTAAATAGATATATTGTTCTTGAATTTCAAATCCTTTTTCAAATTCTTTGTTTTGGTAATAAGCATCAGACAATAACCAATACACTCTTAGTTTTTGAAATTCTCCGACGTAGGATTGGTAATTCGTCAAGGCTTTTTCGTACTTTTCTACTGCTTTTGGATAGTCATCAATCTCTTCATAATAGATGCCTAAGGACAAGTTCACATAATACAAAGTAGCATTATCCCCAACTCTAAGCGCGATTTGCTCAGACTCTATTAAGTTTTTTAAAGCGAAATCGTAATCCTCAATATTTAAATATAAGTCCCCTAAATTAGACAATACAATGCCATACAAATAGTTGTTTTTAAGTTTTTTTGTTAGTTTAATCGCTTCTTTATAATAATAAATAGAACGCTCTTTTTTTGTATTGTAATGTAGGAGTCCTAAAATATTATAACTACACGCTAAAGCATTCTGGTTGTTATAGTTTTGAGAAATTTTTATCGATTTCTCTAATTCTCGAACCGCATTTTCTTCATCCCCTCTAATTCTGTACAGTAGCGCTATGTTATTTATTATTTCAGATTGTATGTTATATATATGAGTAGATTCTGTAATTTCTAAAGCATTTTCAAATTTTATGAGTGCATCATTATAATTGCCTTCTCTGTTTTTTAATGAACCAATACGATTGTATAACTTGGCTTGTTCTAATTTTTTATTGTATTTATGAGCATAAACGAGTGCTTTATTTGCATACATTAAAGACGAGTCATTTTCCTTTTGGTAAAAACAAATTTCACTTAAATTAGAATACGATCTAAGCAATCCTAAGGCATCATTCGTTTTTTTGTTTTCTGTTAAATCCTCAATAGCATAACGTCTAGCTTCAGGGAAATCTGTAAACAAAAAGGTTTCAAAATTAAAATTTTCACTTTTATCTTGAGCAATCAACTTGAATAAAACACAGAGTAAACAAAGTATATTTAATGTAGATTTAGGCATAAACAATAAAAAGGGGTTACGATCACTATAAAAATACCATAAATATGGTATTTTTTACTTTAATAACATTCATAAATTTACAACATTATGAGAGACAACAACAAATTTAACGTGACCACTTCAAACATACTGTATGTATTAACCCTATTTTGTAGCATTCATAGTTATGCGCAGTTTATTTCTACATGTGGTGAAGATTTTCATGGCAATGGCCATACAGACCAAGATTGTGAAGAAGATATAGTCGTTACATCTACTGAAAGTGAAGGTACAGAAGGCACGCTATTTTCAGGTATTATCTATTCAGAGGGGAAAATAAACATTAGGCCTGGGGTTTCTAAAGTAAGGATTCTTTATGAAAATAATTCTGATTTAGGCAGAAGTAATGGGATTCTAATCCGTCGGTCTAAAATTGGAGGAAACGGTGGTAATACCGGAAATAGATCCTCTAATACCTTAACACTATATCCCAACCCAACCAAAGACATTAGTACACTCACGAGTACAGACCACAAAATTACTAGCTATCACCTATTTGATATTTATGGCACTTTACTTCATTCCCAAACTTTTAAAACAGCTATTGATCTTACAAAAATAAATTTATCTGACTTTCAACTAGGGTTTTACCTTTTACAAACACAGCTACAAAACGGTGAAACAACGACTAAAACGCTCATTAAAAACTAAATATACCCTGTTTATGGTATGGTTTAATAAACTAAAAAAATAAATATTTGTAACATCCTCAAACTACTTAATCACTCTTAAAACTTTATATTATGAAAAAAATAATTTTACTTTTTGCTCTATTCGTAGGCTCTTATGCAATGCAAGCACAAAACACATTCCCTACAACTGGCAATGTCGGCATTGGTACAACAAACCCTGCAGCTAAATTAGAGATATTAGGGTCCAATACTGACCTACCTATATTGAAGTTAAGAAACTCTAAATGGATTTGTAACCAAAGAACTTCTATTGAATTTTGGAATGGGAGGGCAAAAAATCACCCAACAAGTAGAATCGTATCACAAATGGATGGATGTGGCACTCAAGGTGAAGCTCTTCGTTTTGAAACCCAAACTGCAGGAGAGACTAATCCTACAGTGAAAATGACTCTAAAAAATAATGGCAACGTCGGCATTGGCACAACAAACCCTGCAGCAAAACTAGATATAAGTGGGGGAAGTACAATCCTCAGTAGTTATTTTCACATTAGAGATTTTGATAGTAGTGGTGATGCTAACAGCACTTTAATTTCTAGAGATGGAAATTCTATGTTTTGGAATGGTGGGGTCGTTATCGGTCGATATTCTAATAACAGTATAAGTGGTCTGTCGCAAGGAAATTTAATTGTTCAAAACAACGTCGGCATTGGCACAACAAACCCATCAGAAAAACTAACGGTAAAAGGAAAAATTTTATGTGGCGAAGTCGAGGTTGTCATGGCAAGTACAATACCCGCAGATTATGTATTCCAAAAATACTACACTGGTGCATCGGTATTAAAAGCAGACTATGTCATGCCTAGTTTAGAAGAAGTCGAAGCCTTTACAAAAGCCAACCACCACTTGCCAGAAGTCCCAAGTGCAGCTACGATTAAAGAAGACGGTTTACAGCTTAAAGAAATGACCACCTTACTGTTACAAAAAGTAGAAGAATTGACACTTTATACGATTGAACAAGAAAAGCGGATTAAATCCCTCGAAACAAAATTGGTTGAAAAAAACTAATCCGCTAGAGTTGACACACCTCTCTAAAGGCTGATTAATACTTCTATTAGCCAGCCTTTAATTTTTTTAATAAACACTTACTATATAGCACATTACTTAAGTCGCATGACTTAGGGTCGATTTCTAGTGACTTTTAGTAACTCAAAATATCTAATTATGAAGTATCTATATTATAGAATAACCCCAATACTACTGCTGTTTTTTACGGTTGCGTCATGGGGACAGTCAAATAGCATAACCTTTACTCCAACAAACCAAAATGTTACAGTTAACTCAGGGGAAGAGATTGAAGTAAATGTGAGGCTTAACTGTTATGGTTCTCAACCAGGTGCTAGTACTTGGTTTATTAATACAAATCAAATACCAGATGGTGGGTATCAAATCCATTCACCAGGTACAGGCTCAATGTATGTAGGCGATGTGACAAACGTTACATTTAAGTTTAAAGGAACCGTTAGTGCTACTACTACCAGTACTTATAAATTTAGATATGACTGGACAGATCAAATAGGCAATCCGCATGATGGATATATATATATAACAGTCACGTATAGTTTTGATGACCCAGATACTGATGGTGATGGCGTACCCGATTCTCAAGATGGTTGCCCTAATGATGCTGGCCCTGCATCTAATAATGGTTGTCCAGAAACGTGTTCTTTATCTCCACCATCAACTTTAACCACATCAGCTATTACTTATAATAGCGCAACATTAAATTGGTCTTCTGTTTCTGGTAATGATGGGTATAAAATAATATACAGACAGGAAAATGCTAATAGTTGGTCAGGTTTTCAATCTAATAGTACATCTTATACCTTAAATAATTTACAAGATGAAACCAATTACCTGTGGCAAATAAGGACAAATTGTAGTAATGGCACAACTAGTGATTGGAGTACAGTTGCTAATTTCACCACACCCAAAGAGTGTCTAGAAAATCTAACCATCACAAACCCTGTAAGCGAAAATCCACCAATTTTAAATGAGGTATCTAACACCATTACTTCATATAGTAGAATAGAAAACAACGCTGATGTAACCTATTCTGCGGGCAATGAAATTCGATTGAAAGCGAGTTACAATAACAATCAAAATTTAAGTTTCCATGCTAAAGCAGGCTCAAATTTTCTTGCTAAAATTGAAGGTTGTAGTAATGTGTCATCAAGAGTTTTTACTGTCGTAACCATGCATGAAGACAAACAAAAAGTCGTAAATAATTTTGATAAAATTACCGATACAACAACCGAATATCTTGAAGCGTCTAATGAGTTGACTCAAAATATAGAATTCGGAATAAAGATATACCCAAACCCAACATCCAGCAATCTAAACATAGAAAGTAATACCACCATACGTAGCTGGGTCTTACTAAACCAATTAGGACAACTATTAAAAGTTGATAACAACTCAAATACTAAAAAGGCAGTACTTCATATAAGTGATTTAGAAACGGGTGTTTATTTATTAAGAATACAGTTAGCATCTGGAAATACAATTACGAAGCGAGTGATGAAAAATTAGTTTGGTTACTAGATTTAGTTAAATAAAAATCGTCAAGAAGTAATTCCGTGACGATTTTTTTAGTCTTGACCGATGTGAAATTTAGAATCTCTAATTTTTTTTCTTTTTCTTCCTTCCAAAAAGTAATCAAAAACTATAATTTTTTAAATAATTTTTTTAAGGTTTTTGGATCTTTTTGATTATTCCAAAAGAGAAGTAATACAATAGAGTTTTGTTTAGGAAATGCTCTATAGAACACTGTTGTTTGTTTTGAAATCACTACCGAATGCATATTGTTATTAGGGTATGTTTTTCCCACTACAACACCGATTGATAAACTCTTAATAAAATCATCAACGAGTAGAACAAAGTTTTCTAGCTCTGTAATAGACCATTTGGTATCTATAAAATTGAGTTCTTCGTAATAAGAATGTTTGGCATAAGCTGTCCACGTAATTTCTATAGACATCTTCTATTTTGAAATATTATACCTTTCACGAACTTCTTCCATTACTTGAGCATGAGGCGTTAATTCTCCTCGGTCAGCTTGATCTGAACTCTCTAAAAGTATTTCTTGAATTTCATTTGGAAGTTCGAGAAATGAATCACTGCTAGCTGATTTTTTCTTTTCTGCAAACTTAAAAACATCCTCTAAATAACTGATATTATCAGTATTTAACAGTTCTATTATTTTATCTCTAAGTTCTATTACTCCCATAATAATAAGTGATTACTCTAACAAATATACTAAATTATAGCATGATTTTCTATATTTTAGTATAGCATAAACTATTCCATACAGTTAGCATCTGGAAATACAATTACAAAGCGAGTGATGAAAAAATAGTTTAGTTACTAGATTTCGTTAGATAAAAAATCGTCAAGAAGTAATTCAATGGCGTTTTTTTTTAGTCTTGACCGATGTGAAATTTAGAATTTCTAATCTATTTTCTTTTTCTTCCTTCCAAAAAGTAATCAAAAACTATAATTGATTAAATAATTTTTTTAAGGTTTTTGGGCGTTTTGATTATTCCAAACGAAAGGGATTTTGAAAAAGAGAAAAAATTACTAATTGAATACCTTAAGAAAACTCAAAATCTTGGTGAAAATTATTTTAATGGAAGAAAATCACACTCATTTGGAAAGCTAACTAAGGGATGGAATAATATGTTTTATAAACATATCGATCACCATTTAAATCAATTTGGAGTATAAAACCCCTAAGATAGCGCCAACATCTTTTACTTGAAACTGGTTAGAAAAAAGAACATAAAAAATAAAAATGAGTAGATAATATAATAAGATAACTATTTGTTTGAGTTTGTGAAACGACACAAGCGTGACACTTACGACAAAGAAAGATTTAAAGCATAAACAGGGTTCGTCCATTTTTTAAAAATAAAATTTGTAAATTAGTGAATGAAATAAATAATTATCTTTGTCCTATAATAATTGAGATTATGAGTGTTGAAACCACAAAATTAGAACTGATGCATCTTTTGTTGCAAACACAAAAAGAAAGTCTTCTCGCAAAAATTAAAAAAGTTTTTGAAGATGATCATGAAGATTGGTGGAGTGAAATGTCTAAAGAAGAGCAGCAGGAAATCAAAACTGGATTAACCCAAGCTGACAAAGGGAATTATACCGCTAGTGAAACTGTAATGGAACGTTTTGATAAATGGCATTAAAAATCGTTTGGACCCCACAAGCTGAAAAAGGTTTAGATAAAGTTATAGCGTTTTTAGAGGAAGAGTGGACAGTAATGGAAATTCTTAATTTAGAACAAAATCTAAAAAACCTTTTAAATCGAATAAGTAAATACCCGAAAATCTATCCCGCAGCAGGAAACTATAAAAATGTTCGCAAAGGATTAGTTGATAAAAATAATTATGTCATTTATAGAATAAATCCTAGAGAAAAGAGTATTGAAATCATTAATTTTAGAGGAACTAAACAAGAACTATTACCATAATCCTGCGAAATCTCTTTTACTAGTTGATTTAAAACCTATGTAAGTTCATAATGTAGTTCAGTCACCCCTAGCCTATTTCTTTTTCTTCCCGCCAAGGAATCCTCCAAGAACGTCTTTAACAAGGTTTTTAGATTCGGTAGTCGTTGAGTCTTTTTTTGACGTCCCTCCTAGCAAACCGCCCAATACGTCTTTAACGGCATTATTGGGTTTGGGATCACCCCCTAAAAGACCTCCAATCGCATCTTTGATTTCGTTTGTCCCTTGATTAATCAATTTTTGTTTTTGAATTTCGACCAGTTGTTTGGTTAAATTGGTAACCCCACTGGTTAAATCGGTGGATACGGTAGGACTTGTAAAACTCCCTCCAATCGAGGCTGTGACGGGAATGGTCAGATTGTTGGCTTCATCACTGTTAATTTTAGCGATTAAACTATTCACTTCAGTTCCAAAATAGTTTGCAGGGACATCAAAAACAGCCTCATACCCCATCTTATTATCAAAACTATGGGCACCAGAAACTGTAATTTTGATATCTTCATAAGTGATATCGAACGGACTGACATTCACCTTTCCATTTTTAAAATTAAGCTTAGTTTTGAGATCTTTTAAATCCAATTGATCAAAATCTACAAACGATAAAGCGCCTTGTAATTTATCAAAAACGGCGGCATTTTTAGGCTCCACTTTGGTGGTTAATAATTCCGCAAAGGCATCCCCTGTGATGGAGTTTAATTGAGGGGTGAAATCATTCGATAAATCGCCCGAAATTTTAAAGGTGCTATTTAGTTTTCCTTGCAATGCTTTGGCGATGGGCGCGATACTTTTTAACATTTCTAAATCGTTGAATGATTGTGAAATATTAAAACGATCAATCCCGAGATCCATATCAAACGTGGGCGTCTCGTTTTGTGTGTTGACGGTCCCGTTGATGGTTAAATTACCCTCAAAAATTCTTGAAGACATATTTTTTAAAATTGCTTTTTCGTCTTTAATAATAACTGTTCCTTTCACATCTTGAAGCGTTAAATTATCATAGAGAACCGTTTTTGCATCAGCCATAATAATACAGTCTAAAAAAGCAGGGATTTTTAAAGATTCTGTGGGTTCTGTTTGAGTGGATTCTGCACCGCCTTCTACCATAAAATCACTCACCGCAAAGGAGTTAGAGTTAACCTTAAAATTACCTTGAAGTGTTTGATCACTTAAAAGGAATCCCAATAAATTGTTGATGGTACCTGTAGCGGCCAGATCACTAGTTCCTGTGGTGGCTGCAAAGGACTGTAGCGTTACAATTCCAGGCTTAAATTGAATGTCAACCTTCGAAATATTAATTGGATTGACGATATCCTCAGAGGAGAAAATAAAATCGGTGATTGAAATAGCTCCATTATTTTTGGTGCGTTCATAGGCATTCGTTTCAATGGCATTCATATCAAAAACAGTCTTCAATTTCCCTTTTAAAAGCCCGCTTAATTCATGCTCTAATTCAATGGGATAGGCTTTGGTGATGTTTGCCAAATTTAAAGTCCCATCAATCGTGGCATCTACCAACATATTTGTGGACATGTTTTTAATGCTGGCCGAGGTTTTAAATTCATCCTCATCGATTTTAAATTTTAAATCTTTAATACTCACATAGGTGTCATCGGCATTTCCAGAATCATTTTTTAGACTTGCGTCGATCGAAATGGCTTCCACTCCTTTAGGAAGGTCTGGATATTTAAAAGAAGCATTGTTTGAAACAATCCGCACATCCATCCTCGGAATTGTGGTATCGGTGACCAATCCTTTGACCCATCCATCCACACTAAAACTCCCTGTTGTGGACACACCCTCGATGCTTTTTGAATACGCTTCGGGCATCAATCCAAGGAAATCTTTGAAAGATGAACTTGAGTTTTTAAAACTGATGTCAATTTCCTGACTGTCGTCCAATAGCTTAACAAAGCCATTAAACTCTAATGGTAATTGGTTGATATAGGCTTTGTTGTCTTTAAACGTATATTTGTTATTCTTTAAATCTAAATCTAGGAGCGCATCTAACTTTATGGACGTCTTGTTTAAATAATTGACACTATCTATGGCAAAACTAACACGTGTTTCTGTGGTTGTATTTAACTCCGAAACTTTCGTTGAAAAAGCAGCGGTTCCAGAGTGGTTTAGCTCTGATAACTCCACAAAAGTCTTTGAGGCTTCATCTTGATAACTAATGGCACTATTGGTAAGCGAGTAATGGTCAATATTAAATTCAAAGCCCGCATTGACAGCCTCAGTTTCTGGGGTCGTACTTTCAGATTCTTTAGCAATATCATAATTGGTGTTTCCTGATTGATCTGATTTAATAGCGATAAGGGCTTCGTCAATCGCAATTGAATTTACCACAATTGGTCCCTCATCTGCCGATTTAAATAATTCCATTATGGGCATTTCAAATGAGATCAATTTAACCGTTGCTAACGTTTCGCCTTCAAAAGGCTTTTGATTGATGACTTTTAAATTATGAACGGCCACATTTGCATGGGGAAAACTGCTTATAAGACTTAAGTTAACATCTTCAAAATCAATGTGTGCATGGACCGCATCGTTTAATACCGTTTTAACGGATTCTTTAATTTTACTTTGAAACAGAAAGGGCGTTGCTATTAAGATTAAAAGAACGACCAACAACGAAATACCAAGGATTTTAAATAGCTTTTTCAATTGAATACAATTTAAGGTTTATAATACGATAGCAAAAATGATGCTAAAAGATGAAAGATTCAATAATTTTAAATAAATTTTAAGTTCAATTTATTTTATTCCTCTTTCTAAATGGGTTTTCAAGGGATACAGAAATGAAAAGATTTAATTAATGAATTCCATATCGTAAAAACGGAACTTCCATTATTTGTGAAACAATCACAAATATACTACACAGAAAACAGTCTCAAAATCTGCTAATTACGATTAAATTTAAAACAAAATACCTAGTGTTATAGAATAAACGCAAGTAATTTGTATTTTTGTTAAAACCGTCGA
>ENA-OQVM01006187-OQVM01006187.1-marine-metagenome-genome-assembly--contig:-NODE-6187-length-11053-cov-3.025237_pt1 | contig 11053 bp, 7 predicted proteins | sample MGYA00237776_ERZ505498 | MGnify/ENA primary metagenome ERZ505498 (study PRJEB26159, sample SAMN06265151) | marine metagenome | isolation source: Helgoland LTER site | place: Germany:Helgoland, sampling... | reverse complement strand
TACCGCGCTGCTCACGGTCAATATTTTCAATTTCAAAGTCTGCTTCACCGGCAGAAATCCACCGTATGGCTTCATTGCTCGCACTCCCGGCCGCCCGAGATTCGACCACAACCTTGTCAGCAACTATAAATGTTGAGTAGAAACCGACACCGAATTGCCCGATTAACTGTGCGTCTTTCTTTTGATCACCGGTCAGCGCACTGAAAAATTGGGCTGTACCAGATTTCGCGATGGTACCCAGATGACTGATCGCATCCTCTCGCGTCATGCCAATGCCGTTATCCGTGATGGTGATGGTGCCAGCCTCTTTATCGATATCGATGCAAATTTTCAGGTCGGCATCGTCACCGAGCAGATCACTCTTTTGCAGAGCTTCAAAGCGCAACTTATCAATGGCGTCTGAGGCATTGGAGAGCAGCTCGCGCAGGAAAATTTCTTTATTGGAGTACAACGAGTGAATCATCAGCTGCAGCAGTTGTTTGGCTTCAGATTGGAATCCCAGAGTTTCTTTTTTCGCTTCAACGGTCATGTGTGCTCACACCTTTTACGTAACTTGCATTGCCAGCAGAGATGGGGTTACCGGACCATTTTTTCAACCACCCAAGACCATCTTGCGGACAAAAAAAAGGGTAGCCGCCGCATGAAGCATGGCTACCCCCGACAACATCAGCCTCTACCAGCCAGTAAGCTCTTTGAGCGCGTTGCCGATTTCTGCCAAGCTCTTCACAGTATGCACACCTGCCGAGTTCAATGCGGCAAATTTATCATCAGCGGTACCCTTGCCACCGGCAATAATCGCGCCGGCATGGCCCATACGCTTGCCGGCTGGTGCCGTAACGCCTGCTATATAGGACACCACAGGCTTGGTGACATGGTCTTTGATAAAGGCAGCTGCCTCTTCTTCGGCCGTGCCGCCAATCTCACCGATCATTACGATCGCTTCGGTGGCAGGATCGTCTTGGAACATGCGCAAGATATCGATAAAGTTGGCACCCGGGATCGGGTCGCCGCCGATACCGACACAGGTCGACTGGCCAAAGCCATGATCGGTGGTCTGCTTGACCGCTTCGTAAGTCAGGGTGCCAGAGCGTGAAACGATGCCGACCTTGCCAGGCATGTGGATATGGCCGGGCATAATACCGATCTTACATTCACCCGGTGTAATAACACCTGGGCAGTTTGGCCCGATCATACGGACGCCTTTGCGATCGACATATTCTTTTGCATAAAGCATGTCGAGCGTTGGAATGCCCTCGGTGATACAGATAATCAGTTCTAGACCGCTGTCGGCCGCTTCAACGATGGCGTCCTTACAAAACGGCGCCGGTACATAGATAACCGTTGCCTGAGCGCCGGTAACTTCCACCGCTTCGCGCACGGTGTTAAAGACCGGCAGGCCCAAATGGACCGAACCGCCTTTGCCCGGAGAAACACCACCGACCATTTTGGTACCGTATTCGATAGCCTGTTCACTGTGGAACGTGCCCTGTGAACCGGTGAAGCCCTGACAAATTACCTTGGTATTCTTATCGATCAATATACTCATGCTGCACCTCCTGCGGCGGCTACGACTCGTTCGGCACCCTCGGTCAACGAACGGGCAGCGATAATGTTCAAACCACTTTCGGCCAATTTTTGAGAGCCAAGCTCAGCATTATTGCCTTCCAGACGAACAACCACTGGAACCTTGACACCCACTTCTTCAACGGCACCGATAATACCTTCAGCAATCATATCGCAGCGAACGATGCCGCCGAAGATGTTCACGAAGACGGCCTTGACGTTGGCGTCAGACAAGATGATTTTGAACGCTTCAGCAACGCGTTCTTTGGTGGCGCCGCCGCCAACATCCAAGAAGTTAGCCGGCGAACCACCGTGCAGGTTAACGATATCCATGGTACCCATGGCCAGACCGGCACCATTGACCATACAACCGATGTTGCCGTCGAGGGCAACATAGTTCAGCTCCCATGCCGCAGCTTCAGCTTCGCGGGCGTCTTCCTGGGAAGGATCACGCATCGCCTGCAGGTCTTTGTGGCGATACAAGGCGTTGCCATCGATACCCAACTTGGCATCCAAGCAATGCATATTGCCTTCAGTGGTGATAACCAACGGGTTAATCTCGATCAGCGCCAAATCTTTGTCGACGAACAGTTGCGCCAAACCCATGAAAATCGTGGTGAACTTACCGATCTGAACGCCCACTAAGCCCAATTTAAAGGCTAATTCACGTGCCTGGTAGGGTTGTGCACCGACCAGTGGATCGATGATGGCGCGGAGGATTTTTTCCGGCGTTTCATGCGCAACGGTTTCAATCTCGACACCACCTTCGGTGGAGGCCATAAAGACGATCCGACGCGTCGCGCGATCGACCACAGCACCCAGATAGAGTTCGGTTGCAATATCGGTGCACGACTCGACCAAAATCTTGCTGACCGGTTGACCCTTCTCATCTGTTTGGAAGGTGACCAGGTTCTTACCCAACCAATGAGCGGCGAATTCTTTAGCTTCCGCGGCCGATTTAACCAACTTTACGCCGCCAGCCTTACCGCGGCCACCGGCATGTACTTGGGTTTTTACAACCCACATATCGCCTGGGATTTTACCGATAGCCTCAGCGACTTCTTCCGGTGTATCACAGGCAAAGCCTTCGGATACGGGCAAGCCATACTGCTTGAAAAGTTGTTTACCTTGATATTCATGAAGGTTCATTGCGTGTTCCGTCTAATATTGTTGAGGCTCGACCAAATTTAATTTTTAGAATAGGTTTCGATCGATCACTCTGGGCTTGGAGTAGGAAAAAGAACGACCCAATAGGGATCGTTCTCGATTCGAAAGATTAACGCTTTTTACGATTCATCTTATGAATGGCTTTATTATCTATCGCTAAAGCCGCTTCGTGCACCGCTTCCGACATGGTCGGGTGCGCAAAACAGGTCAATTGCAGATCTTCGGCGCTGGACGCAAATTCTAACGCAATCACCCCTTGGGCGATCATTTCAGACGCACCGGCGCCGAATATATGCATACCCAAGACTCGATCAGTCTTAGCATCTGCCAGAATCTTGACCTGGCCGGTGGTGTGGTTTGCTGCCATGGCTCGACCGATAGCGGCAAAGGGGAACGCGCCTGACTTATAGTCGATGCCTTCGGCCTTCAGCTCTTCTTCAGTCTTACCGACCCAGGCAATTTCAGGATGGGTATAGATTACGTTGGGTACGGCGTCATAATTCATCTGAGCATTGTGGCCGGCGATAATTTCGGCCACCATAATGCCCTCTTCCGAACCCTTGTGAGCCAACATCGGACCGCGCACGACATCGCCCACTGCATAGACACCGGGCACCGTGGTGCGGCATTGCTCGTCGACAAAGATGAAGCCACGCTCATCGAGTTTTACGCCGCTGTCATCGGACAAGCAGCCTTGGGTGTAGGGACGTCGACCGACCGCAACAACCAGCTTATCGAAAATTTCTTTCTTCTCGCCATCAGCATCCTGAAAGGTCACTTCGACTTTTTTGCCCTTACGCTCGGAACCGGTCACACGCGCACCCAATCGGATGTCGAGGCCCTGATCCTTGGTGAAGGACTTAAACGCATCCTTAGCAATTGCCCCATCGGCGGCCGCTAGGAACTTATCCATCGCTTCTAAGACGACCACTTCTGAGCCCAATCGAGCCCATACCGAGCCCAATTCCAGACCGATTACACCGGCACCGATAACGCCTAAGCGCTTGGGTACTTCACTGAATTCCAAGGCGCCAGTGGAGTCGACAATCACGTCACCGTCAGTCGGCGTAGGCGGAATCTCGACGGGGATCGAGCCCATTGCCAAAATCACGTTTTCAGCTTCAAGCAGCTCAATACTGCCGTCTGCCCCAGTCACTTCAACGACCTTATTAGCCTTGAGCTGACCCTTACCTTCGAATCGAGTCACGCCATTGCCTTTGAGCAGACCGGCAACACCGCTGGTCAACTGACTCACGATGCCGTCTTTGCGGGCTAACATCTTAGGCACGTCGATTTTCGGTGCATTCACGATAATGCCGTGAGTATCAAAGCCATGAACGGCTTCGGCATACAATTCGGATGAATAGAGCAAAGCCTTGGATGGAATACAGCCTACGTTCAAACAGGTGCCGCCCCAGGTCGTTTCGCCATCTTCTTTGAGCCATTTTTCAACAATGGCGGTTTTCTTACCTAACTGTGCGGCCTTTATGGCGGCTACATAGCCGGCCGGTCCTGAACCTATTACTACCACTTCAAATTGATGTGACATGGCAACTAAACCCTTTGTAGTCAATTTATAAACAACCAGGCTGACGGATCAGCCTGGTCTTAAATGCAATTCCGAACTTAAAGTTCCAACAAAATTCGCGCTGGATCTTCCAACATGTCTTTGATGGCGACCAAAAATTGCACCGCCTCTTTGCCATCGATTAGGCGGTGGTCGTATGATACCGCGAGGTACATCATTGGCAGTATCACCACCTCACCATTGACGGCCATCGGTCGCTCTTGGATTTTGTGCATACCCAAGATAGCAGTTTGTGGCGGGTTCAATATGGGTGTCGACATCAGAGAACCAAAAACACCGCCATTAGAAATGGTAAAGGTACCCCCTTGCATGTCTTCCAGACCCAGCTGGCCGGCTTGTGCCCGCTCGCCAAAGGTCCGGATTGAGCTTTCAATACCGGCTAGACTCATCTGGTCGGTATCGCGCAAGATCGGTACTACTAAACCACGCTTGCTCGAGACGGCCACACCGATATCGTAATAACCATGGTAAACCACATCGTCGCCATCTATCGATGCGTTGACTTCTGGATGACGCCGCAAGGCTTCGGTCGCCGCCTTGATGAAAAAGGACATAAAGCCCAAACGGGTGCCGTTGTGCGTTTTCTCAAACTTATCTTTATATTTGGCGCGCAATTCCATGATCGGCTTCATGTTAACTTCGTTAAACGTGGTTAACATGGCGGTATTGTTTTTCGCATCGAGCAGACGCTCGGCGATGCGCTTACGCAGGCGCGTCATCGGCACGCGTTTTTCGGAACGAGGGCCGGTAACAACCGAGGCTACTGGGCTTGCAGCCGACGGCGCAATCATGCCGGGCATGCTTTGGCTCGCCGACGCAACCGGCGCAGCTGCTGGCTGACTGGCTTTGTCGCTGGTCGCCTTGACCACGTCTTCTTTGGTGATACGACCGCCCTTGCCCGTGCCGACTATGTCGTCTTGGGTTAGAGCACTCTGGCTGGCCAATTTGCGAGCTGACGGGCTCATCGGAGTCGCCTCGGCGGCATTTGCTGCGGCCGGTGAGCTGACCGGAGCACCACTGGATGTTGAAACCACTTCAACGGCGGCACTGCCGGCTACGAACGCGGCGATGACTTCTAAACTGAGGACGGTGTCGCCCTCATGTTTGAAGATCTCAGTGAGGTTACCGTCTTCCGGCGCCACCACCTCCAGTACGACCTTGTCTGTCTCGATGTCGACTATTATTTCGTCGCGTGCAACAAACTCACCTGGTTGTTTATGCCACGTTGCAATACTGCCGTCTGCAACGGATTCTGGGAACTGCGGTGCTTTAATTTCGATTACCATGCGTAAATCCTTTAGTCTCCGCCTGCCGATTACTGAATATTCAGAATCGCGTCATTGAGGAATTTTTCAAGTTGCTCTAAATGCAAGGACATATAGCCTGCTGCTGGTGACGCTGATGCTTCTCGACCGGCATAACGAAGGTATAGCTTTTCGCTCTGTCGATGCAATATTCGTCGCATATGGTGCTGGCTCGAGTACCAAGCGCCCTGATTCATCGGCTCTTCCTGACACCAGACGACATCGTTTACGTTGCTATAGGGGGCCAGAATTTCTGACAGCCGTTCCTCTGGGAACGGATACAGCTGCTCGATCCGAATAATAGCGACATTAAACGCCGATTCTTTACGGCGTTTATCGACCAGGTCGTAATAAACCTTGCCGGAACAAAGCACCACTCGATCGACCTTTTCGGTCAGTACGGCCGCATCTTGGTCACCAATCACTGTTTCAAAACGGCCCTGAGACAGCTCTTCCAGTGTGGATACGGCATCCTTATGGCGTAACAGGCTTTTCGGTGTCATCACGATCAACGGCTTGCGCAGATTGCGCACGGCCTGTCGACGTAACATATGAAATACTTGGGCGGGCGTAGTCGGCATGCACACTTGAATGTTCTGCTCGGCACACAACTGCAGGTAACGCTCTAGACGTGCGGAGGAATGCTCCGGCCCTTGTCCTTCATAACCGTGTGGCAAGAGCATGGTCAAGCCACACAGCCGGCCCCATTTGTGCTCGCCCGAGGTAATGAACTGATCAATAACCACCTGAGCACCGTTAGCAAAGTCACCAAATTGCGCTTCCCACACCACCAAGGCACTGGGCATGGTGGTTGAATAGCCGTATTCGAACGCCAGTACAGCCTCCTCCGACAAGAAAGAATCGTAAATCTGGAAGCGTGGCTGATCGACGGACAAATTGGCCAGCGGGACATAGGTTGAACCGTCTTTCTGGTTATGCCAGACCGCATGTCGATGCACGAAAGTGCCTCGACCAACATCCTGCCCGGTAATACGCACCGGCAAGTCTTGCTTGAGCACCGTGGCGTAGGCCAACATCTCGGCAAAGCCCCAATTAATGGGTAAGGCGCCCATCGCCATCTTGACCCGATCTTCGAGTATTTTATTCACCTGGCGCTGAACCGGAAAGCCCTCTGGAACCGTGTTAATTTCCAGTGCCAAGGCTTGCAAGGCTTTGAGGTCGTAACTGCTATCAAAATCATCAACCACCGGTTGATTCAGATAGGGTGTCCAATCGACAAACAATTCGCTGTTTGGCTCTTTGACCAGCGCCTTGGCAACGTGTTCACCATTGGCGAGCGCATTACGATAGTCATCGGACACGCGTTTCACGCCTTCAACGGTGGCGATACCCTTGCTAATCATTGCGGCGGCATAGAGTTCAAAGGTGGTTTTATGGCTGCGAATGACCTGATACATCATCGGCTGCGTCATGGCCGGCTCATCGGCTTCGTTATGACCGCGACGGCGGTAGCAGATTAGATCGATCACCACGTCACGCTTAAACTGCTGACGGTAATCGACCGCCAATTGCGTGACAAAGACGACCGCTTCCGGGTCGTCACCATTGACGTGAAAGATTGGCGCTTGAACCATCTTAGCGATGTCAGTGCAATACTCGGTTGAACGACAGTCTTCCTGACGTGACGTGGTAAAACCAACCTGGTTATTGATCACGATATGGATCGTCCCACCGGTGCCATAGGCGCGGGTCTGGGACATCTGGAAGGTTTCCATGACCACGCCCTGCCCTGCGAAGGAGGCATCACCGTGGATATTAACCGGAATAACCTGTTCCCGACTGTGGTCCCGACGTCGATCCTGACGGGCGCGCACCGAACCTTCAACGACAGGCGCAGCAATTTCCAGGTGAGACGGGTTAAAAGCCAAGGCCAGATGGAGCTCACCGCCAGAGGTCATTACATTGGAGGAGAAACCCTGATGATATTTAACATCGCCGGAACCGACCGAGAGGAAGGACTTGCCTTCAAACTCTTCAAACAGATTGGTGGGGTTTTTACCGAGGATGTTGACCAACATATTAAGCCGGCCGCGGTGGGCCATGCCAATTACGATCTCTTTCGTGCCGTAAGAACCGCTGCGCTGAATCAACTCGTCCATCAGCGGAATCAAGGATTCGGCGCCTTCTAAACCAAAGCGTTTGGTACCTGGATATTTAGAACCAAGGTATTTTTCCATCCCTTCGGCCGCGGCCAGTCGTTCTAGTATGTGGAGTCGAGCATCGATCGAATAATCGGGTTTAGAACGCACCGATTCCATTCGCTGTTCAATCCACCGACGCTCCGATGTATTAACGATATGGGTAAACTCGGCACCAATCGATGAACAATAGGTTGTGCTCATCGCGTCATGAATTTCTTGTAAGGTTGCTTCTTTTTTGCCGAAGTAAAGATTGCCACATTGAAACACAGAGTCTGAGTCGGCATCTGTCAAACCGTGGTATTTGAGCTCCAGGTCGGGTACCGATTTGCGTTGACTGAGGTTGAGTGGATCAAGATTGGCGTTTTGATGACCACGAAAACGGAACGCAGTGGCCAATTGATGAACCCGAACCTGTTTGCGTTCGTGCTCAGTCACTAGAGACGGGGCTAGGGTATCGGCCGCAATTTTATTGGTTTTGCCCATCAGTAAAAAATGGTCGCGGACCGGCTGATGAGGCGTGTCGGTGGTTATTTCATCGTTTAGGTTGGGCAGCTTATCGAACACGGTACGCCACTGTTCCGGCACCGAATTAGGATCGAGCAGATAAGCTTCATACATTTCATCGAGATAGGTTTGGTTGCCACCTGAAAAATGAGAAGACAGCCACTGTTCTTCCATTGAGGCGTTTTGCATTATTAAACCTTATAGAATCATGCCGGCATTACCAACGCCGGCGTTCGGGTTAAAGTCAAAAAAGGGCACCAAGTGCCCCTTTTATCGTCGGTTAGATTGCTCTATTTAACAGCATTGACCGAATATGCCCGATAGCACGGGTAGGATTCAAGCCTTTTGGACAAACATTCACACAATTCATGATACCACGGCAGCGAAACACGCTAAACGGATCATCTAAATTGGCCAAACGCTCGTCGGTTGCGGTATCCCGACTGTCGGCTAGGAACCGATAGGCCTGGAGCAAGCCGGCCGGACCGATAAACTTGTCAGGATTCCACCAAAACGATGGGCACGATGTTGAGCAGCAAGCACAAAGAATACACTCATACAGACCGTCCAACTTCTCACGCTCGGCCGGCGACTGCAGTCGTTCTAAGGCAGGTGCCGGGGTATCGTTGATCAAAAACGGCTGTACTTTCTCATACTGCTTGTAAAAAGTACTCATGTCGATGACCAAATCGCGAATCACGGGCAGACCCGGCAGTGGACGCAACACCAACTTTGTGCTGCCACCAGGCACATCCGACAAAGCGGTAATGCAGCCGAGACCGTTTTTGCCATTAATATTCATACCATCGGAACCGCATACGCCTTCACGACAAGATCGGCGAAACGACAGGCTCACATCCTGTTCTTTGGCCAGATTCAGTACGTCCAGCACCATTAGGTCTTTGCCGGCCGGGACATCAACATCATAGTCCTGCATGTAGGGCCGCTTATCAACCTCAGGATTGAATCGATAAATACTCACTTTCATAACTCAATATCCTTAGTAGGTGCGAATCATCGGCTGGAAGGTTTCAACGGTCTTCGGTGTGAAGTTCACAGCACGCTTGCCGACAGTCTTATCGACTGGGTTATAGAGCGAATGGCACAACCAGTTTTCGTCGTCGCGTGAATCAAAGTCATAACGCGCATGCGCGCCCCGGCTTTCAGTACGCTCATCGGCAGAAATAGCGGTTGCCTCAGCGACTTCCATCAAATTAGCCAATTCCAGTACTTCGATGCGCGCCGTGTTAAAGGTCAATGACCGATCGGCCAGGGAAATCCGACTGATGCGCTCACGGATCTCAACCAACTTCTGACGGCCTTCAGCCATTTTCGGACCATCTCGGAAGACACTGAAGTACAGTTGCATGGTGTTTTGCAGATCTCGTTTAACATCGGCAACGTTCTCGCCACCCTTACGGGCGTCCAGTTCGCTCAAGCGGGACAATGCCTGGTCAATATCACTTTGGCTGGCTGCCATGCTGTCGTAGCCTTGGCGGATAGATTCTTCAATCTGGATGCCAGCGGCGCGGCCAAATACCACCAGGTCGAGCAGTGAATTACCACCGAGTCGGTTGGCACCATGGACCGATACACAGGCCGCTTCACCGCACGCATACAAACCATCGATGATCTTATCGTTGCCATTGGCGTCTAACATAATGGCCTGACCGCCGATATTGGTTGGAATACCACCCATCATATAGTGGCACGTTGGCACCACGGGGATCGGCTCTTTAACTGGATCCACGTGAGCAAAGGTTTTCGACAATTCGAGAATGCCCGGCAAACGACTTTTCAACAACTCTTCGCCTAGGTGGTCCAATTTCAACAGGACGTGGTCCTTGTTGGGACCGGCACCACGACCTTCGAGGATTTCCAGCACCATGGAGCGCGCCACAACGTCTCGGCCGGCCAAGTCTTTGGCATTGGGCGCATAACGCTCCATAAAGCGCTCGCCTTCGCCATTGACCATGTAGCCGCCCTCGCCTCGGCACCCTTCGGTAACCAGCGTTCCAGCACCGTAGATGCCCGTCGGGTGAAATTGCCACATTTCCATATCTTGTACTGGAAAGCCAGCGCGCAAGGCCATGCCGATGCCGTCGCCGGTATTGATCATGGCATTGGTAGTCGAGGCATAGATACGCCCTGCTCCGCCGGTCGCTAAGACAGTTGCCTTGGCACTGACATTAACCACGTCGCCAGTTTCAATTTCAATCGCGATACAGCCAACCACTGCACCCTCGGCATTCTTTACCAGGTCAACAGCGTACCACTCGTTCAAGAAGTTGGTGCCGGCCTTAATGTTTGCTTGATAAAGCGTGTGTAACAAGGCATGACCGGTTCGGTCCGCCGCCGCGCAGGTACGAGCTGCTTGACCGCCCTTGCCGTAGTCTTTTGACTGACCACCAAAGGGACGCTGATAGATGCGGCCCTCTTCAGTCCGGGAAAAGGGCAGACCCATGTGATCTAGCTCGAAGATCGCTTGCGGGCCGACTGAGCACATATATTCGATAGCGTCTTGGTCGCCCAGCCAATCTGAGCCTTTTACAGTACAAGAAGATGTGCTAGGTGAGGGGCTACCTGTTTTTCCGGCAGCAGGTTCGTCGGATAAAGTTATTTCATATCTGGGCGTTATGCCTGCATCTGTATTGTCCGCTGTTTACGAGAAATATGGCCAACGTTTGTTGGAAAGTAATGTTAGAACATTCTTAGACTTTAGAAGTGGGGTTAACAAAGGCCTTCGCCGCTCATTGGTTCTTGAG
>ENA-OQVM01006184-OQVM01006184.1-marine-metagenome-genome-assembly--contig:-NODE-6184-length-11055-cov-14.759519_pt1 | contig 11055 bp, 10 predicted proteins | sample MGYA00237776_ERZ505498 | MGnify/ENA primary metagenome ERZ505498 (study PRJEB26159, sample SAMN06265151) | marine metagenome | isolation source: Helgoland LTER site | place: Germany:Helgoland, sampling... | reverse complement strand
GACCGTAAATACTTTTGACGGTGCCTCGCTAAAAGTACACATTCACGCCCTACTCCAGTCTCCGTTTCGTTAGATGTCTACTGATTTGGGGGAATGCCAAAGTACCCATTCACGCCCTACTCAAGCTATCAGGTGATTGTTTCTTAATTGACCCGCGGCCGTTCGCCGACCGATCTTGCGGTGTATGGGTGCTACCCGCGATGGTTATCAGCTGCTTCACCACTGCTTGGAAGTTTGCATCGTCTTGCAACCCCGCCCGATACCAGATGAACAGGTCACGCTTGCTTGGTCCCGCAGGTGGACAAATTTCCACAACGGGATACTCGCCGTGCATCATAGTCATCGGGCGTCTCGGTAACACCGCTAGATGACGCCCCTTCATCAAAATTTGTAATAGCATAACGGCGTCGCCAGTAGTTGTGAACGGCGTACGCATCCTTTGGATCCCACTGCGAGAGAGCATTTCAAGTTCAGTGTTTTGAAACGGCGATGAAATACCAAAATTCAGCCACTCACAAAGGTCCAACTGTTCAGCTGTGGGCTTTGTAATCTGTGCCAATGGATGGGATGGTCCACAGAAAATGGATATCTCATCAGGTATCAATAAGTCGCGTTTTAAGCCGAGAGGGACTTGGGTAAACACCGCAGGCGCAATCGCAATGTCGTGCGCACCATCGGCCAATTGATCCAATATTGCGGTTGGCCGACCGCTGGCGATGCTAAGCGATAAATCTGGACGGTCTTGCATGACACCTTCAACTAATTGGTGAATCAATGCCATCCCAATTAGCGGACCGGTCGCAATGCGTAAATGCGAGTGCAAACCAATCGTGTGTCGGGAGACGACCTGCTGTGACATTTGCACCTGCTGCGCAATGGCGCGACCTTGACGCGACAAGTCCTCGCCCATCTGCGTGCTGCGCACACCAAACCGACTGCGAGAAAAAAGGGGGCCGTGCGCCTGCATTTCGAGCGTGCTCATGTTTCTTGTGAGAGTGGGCTGGGTTAGGCCCAAGTGCCTGGCGGCTGCCGTAATGGAGCCCTTATCCAAGATTGCCGCCAATTGAATGAGATGCCGCGGATCCATACAAAATTTGATGTTTAGGAGGCCAAAATAGAATTTTACATTTTAACGTCTAGATCTTAGAGTGGCGACAGGGGCATGGTATTCCTCCCCGCTACCCTTAAACAGACAGGAGACAAAATGAAACCGTTCAAACACTTGCGGTCTGCAGCCGCCATTTTTATTTTGACGACGACAGCCGGCACTCCGGTACTCGCACAAAAGGTGTCGATGGAGACCGCGTCCGCCTCCAGCGTGGTGGGATTGATGCCCCAGTCTATGGCGCCTATTTGGTCCAACACGGGCTTGGACATCCAACTCGCAATGGGGCAGACGCTAACCAAGTCGTTACTCAAATTGGGTCAGGGCAGCCTTGATACTGCGGTCGTTCCACCACCCGCTTACGCGAACTTAGCCCGAGGCAAGGGCCCGTACGCGAAGCTGGGTGCCGAAAAAGGCACAGCACTATCCAACAATGTACGTGCATTGTGGGGGTTTTCCGCCTCCAACTATCACCCAATCGTATGGGGTGATTCCGGTATCGATGACTGGTCGGGCGTCAAAGGAAAGCGTATTTACACAGGCCCTCCCGCCGGCGCTGCAAATGCACAAATCAAGGCTCTGATCAAGCGGGCATCGGGGTTTGAGGAGGGCACGGACTACGAGGGTATTAAAGCACCTTGGAGCGTCGCAACGCAGGGCTTCAAAGATGGACAGTACGACGTACTGGTACTGCCGGCTGGCTTGGGCAGCCAAGTTGTGACGGAAATGGGACTCACCCGCAACATCCGGATTTTGAGCCTGCCGGCTGACGCAAATCCGCCCAGCGCGCTTGGCATGCTCAAGTCTAGCATTCCAAGCGGAACCTACCAAGGTCAAGTCAACAACAATGAGACGATCACAACGTGGCAGACCGTCATGATGGTGATGGCCAAAAAAGACCTTGATGAGGCAACGGCCTACAAACTTGTTAAAACGTATGTCGAGAGCCGTCAGCAACTTGCATCGGGTAACGCCATGCTTAAAGATCTACCAGCTGACGAACCATTGGGCGGCGTGATCGCACCGTTGCATGCCGGTGCTGCTCGATACTTCAAAGAAATTGGTGTGGCAATTCCGAAGGAATTAATGCCTCGCTAATTGGCCACTGATGGGTGTCGAACCAGTCAATGACCGGTTCGATACTCATCGGATATCTCATCGGAAATTTCCATGCATCCCTCGTTAGATCGTTGGCTCAACCGCGTCGTCGGTTTATTGGCAATCACTGTCACGTTTTATGGTCTAGCAAACGTGATGCCCGCTATCGGGAATTTTCGACTCGGGCCTTTCCCAATGGAATTTTTCCGCGCCACGTTTTTCTCATTGTGCCTAATGGCCGTGGGTATAGACATGATGCGAACGCTCCCCAATAAAAACAATGGTGTGTCATTCAGGCGGATAGCTTTAGTAGTCACTATTCTGATTTCTACACTTTTTTTGCTGTACGCAGCGCGCTCATATTACCTCGTCAGTATCGAACTCGACAGCGCCATGTTCTTATTTGGCACACGAGAAGCTGGCATCGCGCTCGGTGCAAGTGCCGCCATTTTGTTTTTCTGCTGGCGGATCTGGGGGGCGCCCGTGGCAATGCTGGGCTTACTCAGCATCCTGTACCTCTTGACAGGCCCTTATTGGCCGGGACCACTTAAAACAATTCCAGGCGATATTTATGAGCTGTTGGCCCAAAACCTCTGGTACAGCCTGGATACAGGAATCCTGGGGGCGACCTTCTCCATTGTGATCACCACCGTTTTCCCTTTCATTATTCTCGGCGCTATCCTGGCGGGTGTCGGCGCTGGTGAATCCATGATTCGGATCGCGTTTGCAGTGATGAAGCGTACCGCGGGGGGCCCGGCGCATGCGGCTATCCTCGCCTCTGGTTTATTTGGAAGCGTCTCGGGAAGTGCGGTTGCGAATGTCGTCGGCACGGGTGTCGTGACGATTCCAATGATCAAGCGCCGAGGCTTTTCCAGCAATTTTGCTGGTGCTGTTGAGGCCGCCGCATCGACTGGCGGACAAATCATGCCCCCAATCATGGGGGCGGCTGCGTTAGTGATGGCCGATTATGTCGGCGTCAGCTACCTCACCGTCGTTGTTGCGGTGTTGCTACCTGCGCTGGCGTATTACCTCAGCCTTTTCTTCATGGTCATGTTCGAAGCGCGGCGCCTCGGCATCAAGCCGGACGCGCAAGCGGCTGATGTCTCAGCGCCCGCGACACAAGACTATCTAAACCTTTTGCTGATTTTTGTACCGCTCGCAGCCATCGTGACTTTATTGGTCGCGGGTATGTCTGCGTCAGGCGCGTCGCTATCAGCAATCGCTTTACTACTTCCACTGAGCCTAATCAACCCAGCTGTTCGCTCCGAGCCGCTGAGAATCTTGTACGCATTCCGTGCGGGCGGCATTACCTTTGCGCAGCTATTAACCGCAATCGCAGCGGTTAGTATCGTGATCTCGACCCTTTCTGCGACGGGTGTACCCGTGAAATTTGGTGTCCTTATGGTCAGTGCACTTGAGGAGTCTAAATTTGTCGCGCTCTTAGTGGTGGCGGCTGGCTGCATCTTGCTCGGCATGGGAATGCCTACATTACCCGCGTATGTCACTGTGGCTGCGATCGCACTTCCCTCTATGGAAGCGCTCGGCATGGCTCCACTGGCGGCACACATGTTCGTCTTCATGATTGCCGTCGCATCCACCATTACGCCGCCGGTCGCAATCGCCGCCTATGCGGCCGCCTCAATATCAGGGGGAAAGCCAATTGCGACAGCGGTGTCGGCCTCTCGCATTGGCATTATGATTTTTGTGATCCCGTTTGCCTTCGCCTATGAGCCTCTTTTACTCACGGTTTCCCAAGCGGGTGCAGACTTTACATGGCCCCGCTACCTCATGTTAGTGCTTCAACTCACACTCTCGATTTATGTATTAGCCAGCGCGCTCATTCGATTTGATCGGGTAAAGCTGTCTTGGTCCCAAGTAGTTATGCGGATAGCGGGGTGTGTATTTATGTTCAGCGGACAGGCTGAATTGGAAATACTGGGGATTGCGCTAGCTACTCTGGCAATAGCAGTCACCAACTTTTCTCCAAAAAAGCTAATTAGGAAGTACCAATGACCAATTTTGTATTTATTGTTGCCGATGATTTGGGCTATGCCGACCTGGGCTGCTACGGTGGTCGTTCAAATTGCTCACCAAATCTCGATGCATTGGCCGCCAATGGCATACGTTACGTTAATGGGTATTCAAACTCACCCGTTTGCTCCCCAACGCGGTTTGCTCTGATGACTGCGCGTTATCAATATTGGGTTCGCGGTGCAAGTGAAGAGCCAATGGCAGGAGCCGCAATCGGTAACCCTGAGCTTGGGCTCTTTCCGCACTTACCAACGCTGCCATCGATGATGAAGGATGCCGGATTCCATACAGCACTCATCGGCAAATGGCATCTTGGGTTCCGTCCACATTTTGGACCCGAAAAAAGTGGCTACATGCATCACTTTGGTCCGATGTCCGGCGGTGTTGGGTACTACAGCCACAGTGCCCGAAAGCCTGACAGCGACCTCGAGCTCGACGGTCAGCCCTATGATGAGCCAGGCTACTTAACAGACCTCATTTCCTCGCGCGCGGCGCAGTACGTTCGCGATCGGGCTCACGCCAGACAGCCGTTCATACTGAGCCTACATTACACAGCGCCGCATTGGCCTTGGGAAACACGATCTCAAGGAGGGATAGATCCAGAAATTAGCCGAGATATCGCTCACCTAGACGGAGGTAATGTCGAAACGTATCAAACCATGATCCGTGAGATGGATGAGGGTATAGGCTGGGTTGTCGATGCACTAAAAGAAACGGGGCAGCTTGAAGATACGGTCATCATCTTCACCAGCGATAACGGAGGCGAGCGTTTCTCTGATAATTGGCCCTTGGTTGGCGGGAAGATGGACCTCACCGAAGGCGGTATACGCGTCCCCTACATCGTTCACTGGCCCCAAGGAATTCAGTCGCCCGGACGAGCATCTGAGCAGCACTCCCTCACCATGGATTGGACAGCAACGATTCTCGATATCGCTGGCGTCAAACCACCCTCTGGACACTCATTGGATGGCGTTTCGTTGCGCCTCACCTTTGATCAACCAGACGCCACCTTTGAGCGGCCCATGTACTGGCGAATGAAACACAATGATCAAAAGGCATTTCGAGCAGGCGATTGGAAGTATCTGAAAATCAACGAATACGAATACTTGTTCAACATTGAAAGAGATGCACGCGAACGTGCAAACCAAGCAAAAAGAGAACCAGAGCGGCTAGCAGCTATGCGTTCGCAGTACGAGGCATGGGCGTCACAAATCCCACCCGTACCTGACGATGCCCGAGTAAGTTTAATTTACAACTTGGCGGACATGCCTGCTCGCTGACGGTAATCTGCCAATTTCCGACCGTTTGCAGAAGTGGAGAACTAATTCAACTCTCGTGTTCGAGATAGCCAAACGTAGCGTTTTTCACTGAATGCCGCCAAAAGCACCTGTGGGCATAAGCTCTTTGATCCAGAAGGAGGTGACACAAATGACGGCAATCATCGCCACCCATAGCCTTCCCAATAAACGGTGCTGCGGTGTACCTTTCCCAAAAGCTAACTGGGCTGCGCCGACTAGTAGGGCCGCCAGTGCAAATAAGAGGTGGATTTGGATGAACGCTGTTTGGCTATTGAGTAGATACATTTATCAAATTCCACGGATTATTCTTTGAGTGGCAACCACCATTAAGAAGATATTACCGTACGGTCAGTCGCAGGCGGCAGTGGTGGTGATGTGGGCGACTTGGTGCTGTAGCCGTTAACACCTGCTCAAACTAGCCCTTTTTTGTATCTGGGCAGGTACAACAGTAACCGAGCGACTCACAACCCCTCCCCGGGTGTCTCTTGGTAGGGGCACTATTTTTGACCTGCAAGGGTTTCAAGAGGCAGTGGGGTGGTGGCGTTGACTCCATCAAAGAGAAAACCAACGGCTCCTGCTCGGAACGTTGTTTACCTCAGCAATATCTTTGAACAACAACGCTTGCTCCGCAAATGAAACAGTGGCAAACTTTGTGTCACTTCGTGGTGATACAAACAGCCAAGCTGGTCAGGTAACAAGTGGGGAAGAACGGGAGTTCCTAGAGGGAACGACCACCAAGCAGCCCTAACTGTGAATCTAGTGCCGGGGTCAAGGCTCGTCACCCCTCTATACAAGGTTCTTTTAGCATCAATAACTTACGCTAGTTCAAGCACTTACGTGCTCCTAGTGTGTCACTCCAACGTGTCACTTCCTCAAAAAATCATGAGAAAGAAAGACATGGCTAAGCTAACTGGACTACACCTCCGTGCAGGGGTTTATCAACTGCGCATCCTGATCCCGCAGGACCTCCAGGCCTCATACGAGGGCAAAACCAAAATCACAAGAAGCCTCGGCACAAGTGACCTGCGAGAAGCCCACGTTTTGGGCACACACGCTAGGGCAAATGCTCTGCAGGGCTTCGAGGATAAAAGGCGATCTCTGCGCCCTCAGGTTATCTCCCACATCACCGCGGAAATGACCGATTACGTTGCCACTGAAATATCCCGGTTAGTCGCTCTAGTGGACGATGTCGTACGAGACAACCCCGAATTAGCCGCCGAGCTACTAAGAGCAACTTCTTCGTCATCGCTAATAATTCCCACCGCGAATTTCTCGGTCTCTGCGGCTAAGTTCAACTCGGCACACCTCTCAAGATTTGCAGGTCTGAGCGATGAACTCGCGGACGCGTGGGCTCAGAACAATAAAAGCTCGAAGGAATTCGCCGATCGATTGATGGCAAAGAGAGATCTGACCTACATCTACGAACTCACAAGCGGAGTTACAGCCACAATAGGACTGAATCGCCCCGGGTATAAACTGACCCCCAGGAGTTAGTTATCCTTGACGGGGATTCCATGAGGAAGTGCCAAAACGAGTGCAAGCTGAAGATGGTTAAGAGCTTTCTCGATGGGAACGGCGGAGCCGAGGCAGGGGTCAGTACCCGAGTAATCTAACCCCTCCAACTCGTAAACCAAACCAGAGAGGCACTATAAGCAGTCCTGTGGCGAGCTTGTATGACTTTTGGACGTAAAGGACACTTCGACTCCCAGCAAGTGCTTGTTTCACTTTACAGATTACTGATGGGGGGTACAAAGTTCGAATCTGTGACTCCTGCCGTGGCAAAGACGGACGAACTCATCAAGATCTCCCGAAACCACGCGCTAAGCGCCCTGACCAACTCGCCAGGCTCCGAAGCGTATAGCTACTGCCGTCAGCAATCCCTGTACCACTAGTGCGGCAGCGATGACCCAGAAGAACTGTGCTTCGCTGGCGTCGGACTCACTTGCAAGGGCAAAGCAACCCAATACGATAACGACCACGCGCACCACGCTAGCTGTCACAGGCCACAACACTCGCCCAGCGCCCTGTGAGGCGAAGTACAGGCAAAGGGACACGCCATAGAATGCATAGAACGGACCGACGATCTGAAGATAGGTACGGCAGGCGTCGCGGACTGTTTCAGCTTGGGTGAAGAGATTGGCCCAGAGCCCCGGAAAAAACGCCACGGCAGCACCAACTAGGCCGCATAGAACTGCGCTGTAGCTAGCGGCCGTCCAACCCGCTAAGTGTCCTCGCTCGATGGCGTTGGCACCAAAATGCACCCCTACCAAGGCAGTTGCAGCGGCACCAAAGCCAAAAATCATCGGGACGAGCAGTAACTCTAGACGCGCGCCAATACCGTAGCCAGCCAGCGCATCCACTCCGAAGTTAGCAACAAAACCGGTTATCACCATTACCGTGCCAGTTGTACTGATTGGATTGACTGATGCAAGCAAACCCAGTTTAAACAACTTGATAATGGACGCCATTTTCAAGCGCATACCGCTAATTCGCAAGCGAAGTTCAACGCATCGATTAACTAAGAAATTCAGCAACAGAATGGCTGCAATCGTATTGCCAAATACAATACCCGCCGCAGCGCCGGCGATACCCATGCTGGGTAGTGGCCCCAAACCGAACACCAGTCCACCCGCAACAATCACCTGTAACAGTGAGCCTGCTAGCAAGCATTTAGCTGCCACCGACATGTGTCCGGTTGCACGCACGACAGCCGCCAGCGCGTTGGTTAGCCATAGACTGACGCAGCCTGCGAAAAGCACATTTGAATAGGCCAAAGCCTGTTCAAGCACCCGTCCGCGACCGCCAAGCAGGCTGTAAATTTCGCGCCCACCAAGTAGAAAAATTGCGGAACACAAGCCCGCCAGCAATAACATCATCAACACCGCGTTGAGGGAAAGTAGCTCAGCACCTTCCCGATCGTCCGCACCCAACAGCCGTGCGACCGCGCCAGTGATCGTGCCGCCGAAGGAGCCAGCCGATAACATCATCACCAGCATCAACATCGGAAAGCCCAGTGCAAGCCCTGCCAAGGCTTCCGTGCCCAGTTGACCGACATACCAAGCCTCAGCCATAAAAGTGGCCATGGTCACCACCATGGCAAGCATGTTCGGCGCCGCTAGACGGATGATTGTTCGCCCTATCGGAGCAGTCAGTAACAGAGATGGCTGTGTCATCTAGTTGGCTTTTCTAATTGATTCGATGCGTTAATTTCAAGGATCTCAGTATGGAAATTTTTTAAGTGGACTTGTGCCCATATGCCAAGCGCCATCAGAATGGGGCGCAACTCTGCCCCGCTTTCAGTAAGTTGAAATGCATTGTTTCGCTGGGAAGCCTGAAGTTTGACACGCTGTATCAACTTCAAGCCTACGAGCAAATCAAGTCTGGCTGCAAGGATGTTCGTCGCTATGTGTTCCGGTGACTTAAGCAATTCCGAGTAAGTGCGAGGTCCGTGGATAATCAGGTCACGAATGATCAATAGCGACCACTTATCGCCGATTACATCTAAAGCTGAGCTGATCGGACACACCGAGCGCCAATCAATATTTATGTCACCAGCCACAATACGAACCTTCGATCTTTAAATATTTTCTATGAGCTTTAAGTGGCCAAAATTAAATAAGGCTCAGGCACTCAGAAAACTCCACATTCCACAACAGCAGTCCGAGTGGTTCCAGCCTTTGAGCACGAACGATTTGTCCCGACGGCTTAAGATCTTTGCCGCAATAGCCCGGAAGGGCCGTGCTGACCGATATAGCCGGTGAGGCAATCACCAGTACGTTTTGCATAATTCTTGCTTCAAGATTGCCCTTGTTAGCTTGCATTTTGCAAGCTTAACACCCGACTAGCAAAAAGCAAGTCATTGAGGCAAGTTGAATCCTCTTTTGGCTTAGCGCGAGACAAAAATCGCCGGATTAACAGCGAGACCTTTCTATGAGGGCGTGATCACAAAACGATATGTAAAACGTTGGGAAACCACCCTACTCAGACTAAACGCCAACCGAACTCCTAAGAGAACACGGCATACAGGCATCGAGGAGCAAGTTCATGGCTACTTGTTACACCCCTAGGTACGCTGAAAAGTCTGCTGACTGCCTAAGAAAAACCCAATTAAATAAATCACTTTGAATTAATACTGGTGAAGTAGAAGGTAACAAATCATTAACATCCTCAATAAATATAACTTTGTTGCCCGACCAATTGGGGTGCTAATAGGATTCTAAAATCAAGATGCAACCGATGTTGGCAGCGTAGCCCATGAACGCATTTCGGCCGCCTGATCCCGCAGACACAGCACGTCAAAGCCCACGATGATCCTGTAACCGCGCGCAAACAGGGTCTCCGCCTGCGCACGAGAAAAGGCCACGCCACCTAATGGCAAACCTGCGGCCAGTGCCGCACGTTCAACGCGTGAAACTGCAGCTATGAAATCAGGGTGGTCAAATTGACCAGAGATACCAAGCGCGGTGGATAAATCAAACTGCGCAGGAATGATGATGTCGACGCCCGGTACGGCGCAAATCTCTTCAATGGCCTCGACAGCGCTGCGGGTCTCAATCAACAAACAACAAACGAGGTGATCTTCCACCGTTTTACGATAAGTTTGCATCTGAGCGCCCCACCGCGACTGCGCAATAAAGGGGCCAAAGCCACGCGTGCCACCTGGTGGGTATCGCAGCGAAGCGACCGCGTCATGGGCATCCTGCGCTGAGTTTATTAAAGGAAACACAATGCCCTCGGCCCCAATATCTAGAGCACGTTTTACATGCGCAGGTTCATTGATTGTGATTCGAACCAAGGGCGCGCAATCAGTACCCGCCGTTGCCGCAATCATGGCATGCGCACTGGCGTAGTCGACAGCACCATGTTCAAGATCCACAATGACACCATCAGCTCCTACCGTCGCGAGTGCCTGCGTCACCACCGCCGATGGAATGGTGCACAAATGCAAGGTCAAGCGATCCTGCGTTTCCCTCAGCCGAGATTTGAGTTTCATCATGGACATCAAAAATTCACCTACATAAGAAGACAGTGCATGATGCGAATGCAGACCTACGTTTCGGCCACACCATCTGTTTTGTTGGACTCAAGATAACCCATTGGTCTGCATCACTTTCGGTGTCCGCACGGTACTTGATGCGAAACAAGGGACAATCCTTGGTGAGGGCAATAGTTACGCACTTGATAGTGCAAGCACGCAGTAAGCATGGCCATTACTAAAGACGGCCCCATCTTTTGTATATCGCCCCAAATCACGCATCTGTTTCCGGTGACTGCGATTAATCCGACGGCAGTTACCAGTCGGCAAACTAAACAGCACCTAATCCAAAGTTTTTAACTTAAGCCAAATAGGTTGCCATTACTCTAACGGTTGAATTCAGCACCGCCAAATTGACTACCGGCTCTGCGACAGCCCTAGACTGATTAGTTGTCAATATCACCTTCGCTTCTTAAGTTGAAAGATGAACCAAAACCCTCCTCTAATCAAGTACCCCTATTTGTCTCACACACGCTGACGTCGGACAG
>ENA-OQVM01006182-OQVM01006182.1-marine-metagenome-genome-assembly--contig:-NODE-6182-length-11061-cov-2.862527_pt1 | contig 11061 bp, 11 predicted proteins | sample MGYA00237776_ERZ505498 | MGnify/ENA primary metagenome ERZ505498 (study PRJEB26159, sample SAMN06265151) | marine metagenome | isolation source: Helgoland LTER site | place: Germany:Helgoland, sampling... | reverse complement strand
GTTGTTTTTTGTTCAATGGCAATCACAGGAGAAAGACCATCAATTTTGTCAACATCAGGACGTTCAAGGCCTCCTAAAAATTGTCGTGCATAAGCTGAAAAAGTTTCTATATAACGCCGTTGACCTTCAGCATAAATGGTATCAAATGCTAGTGATGACTTACCACTTCCCGATAATCCAGTTATTACAACTAATTGTTCTCTAGGTATCGAAATATCGATATTTTGTAAGTTGTGAACGCGTGCACCTTTAACCTCAATGTACTCCTCAAATTTACCCATAACTTATTAAAGATGCAAAGGTACTGTTTTGGTCCTTAAAAGGAAAGAAATCTATGATGTTAGAAGTTGATTTCTGAAGAGACTTAAAAAAAATACTTTTCATAACTCATTGGCCTATTTTACAACATAATAATTATGTATTTATTCAATTGAAGTCATCAGATTTAGTTATTTTTAGCTATTAGAAAGTTTAGCAATGTCATGAAAAATAAATCATCAAATTTCTCATCAAAATTATTTGTCTGTTGGCATCCTGTAAGTTATTGCTCCGAAGTGACAACAAAACCGTTTGCAACAAAACTTCTAGATATACCTGTTGTTATTTGGAGGGGTGTTGGTGGTCATGTAAATGCCATGAAAGATTTATGTATTCATCGGGGAACGGCCTTATCATTAGGTTGAGTGAAAAATGACTGTATTGTATGCCCATATCATGCCTGGGAATACGATAAATCAGGGAGTTGCGTTCGTATACCTCAAGCTCCAAACACACCAATTCCAAAAAAAGCAAAAATATCTGTGTATTGGTGTGTGGAAAAATATGGGCTCATATGGGTTGCTTTAAAGGAGCCGGAGTATCAATTGCCTGTCATACCTGAGTTTAATGATTCCAATTACAAATTTGTTAATACAGGTCCTTTTGATTGGGAAAGTGATGCGTCTAGGCAAGTTGAAAATTTTACAGATTTGGGACATTTTCCTTGGGTTCATCCAGGTTTACTTGGTGAGCCTGATCGTCCTGAGGTACCTGCTTGTAATGTGAAGATTGACAAGGCAGTATTGCATTATACCATTGTAAGACCAGAATCAATAAACTCGAAAGAGTTTCCAATTTTTGGAAATAAAATTGTAGTAAATCCTGTGCGGAAAAGTACATATCAACTCCATTTGCCTTACACTATCGTTTTACGAGTTGGTTGGGGAGGGACAGAATGTATTTTAGATTTATTTGTTTCTCAGCCTATTTCAAAAAATAAGTGTAGAGGATTTTGTATCGTAGGACGAAACTTCAATCATCATATCGCAGATAAAGTTTACAAGGACTTTGAACAGGTTATTTTTGGTCAAGATAAGCGTATTGTTGAATCACAAAGACCTGAACAAGTTCCTTTTGATTTCACAGAGGAACTTCACTTGAAGTTTGACGCGGTTGCGATGAACTATAGGAAAGCCATGAAAAAGGAACGTCTAAATGATTAATGTGACATCAATAGTCATCAAAAATCAATTTTCAGAATTTAGTGATTTTTCACCTTTTATGTTTCTTAATTCTAATCCCAAAAACAACAATTTGTGGAATGTTGGCAATTGAGCGCCACTTTTAGTTTTTATCCAATCAGACCAAGTCGCTTCAATACCGTCAATCGGTAACAAGGCTGTCCACATTTTAAAACTTTTAGGTTTACCAGTAGAATCAAAGGACCAAAGATATGAATCTCCTGGAGTTGAGCCTCCCATTGTATAGGTAACTAGTAGTCCTTCATTACCATTTGCTAGGGTTACTACAGAACGCTTCACTCCGTCGTCAAAAACTTTGTATGGTGCTACCAACCAAAAAGAGTCGTTGTTAAAATAAGACAACGCTTTATCTACAAGCTCATCACGTTTTTCATCGACAACATTAAAATTGTGAACGGATGCTAAACTTCGCTCAATGTAATTTAAGTGCAGATCTACTTTAAAATCTTTCCATTGAACTGTACAAATGTTTTCGCGTTTATTCCATTTGTATTGACGAGTATTTCGAAAGGACCATTCGATATAATCGGTTTCTTTATAAGATTCGTAATCAAGTGAATTAAGCATGTTTTGCGCTAATAAATCAGCTTTTTCACCCTCTTGACCGGTGGGTAAATCCTCATTGTACTTTAGATATAAAACTCCAAAAAACAAAGAGGTAGGTAGGGTTAGGAAAATAATGATTCCTAAAATTATTTTAAATATTTTCTTCATGAGCAACGCTTTTGTAAAAGGAAATACAAATACTGATCTTAATACTAATTTTTAAAAGCATAAACTTCAACACCGGAATAATGACAAAGAAGTTCGTTTTTTATTAGTAAAAATATCATACGCGCAGCTGGATGGTTACGATAAAAAACAAACATGACTCAATTTTAATTAGTTGCTTGTGAAGATAAGATTTTTAGTTCGTTTTTAGAATAAAAAAATAAATCTTTAAAGAAGAGTTTGAATTCTGATTCAAAGTCATGGTAGTAGTAACTTAAATCATTAATTGCTAAATTCATTTTAGATTGATACCTGGTTCTTTTATTCATACCCTGTAATACTTCTTGAATACCATCCATGGAGGCATAATTTAAAAGCCAATTGTCAGAAATCATGTAAGGAATGAATTTTTGCACTTTCAAGGGTAATAAATCGTGAAATTCATTTAAATAATTATAAAAATTATCACAATAAAGCGGTAAGGGGATGTTTGAATAATCATACCAGTTTTTTGCTAAAAAATGATCGTAAAAAATATCGACAATGACACCTGAGTAATGACTATATTTTTTATGTAGACGTTTTGTACTTTGTCTTACAATATGATGATTGTCTGTGAATGTGTCAATATGTCTATGCAAAAGCACCCCTATTTGAACTTGTTCGGGATATATTTTGTATTGTTTTCCTTTGATGCTATCTGCCATAAAATTACCAATGATAATTTCAGGGTTATCTCCCGATAATAATATGTGGGCTAAATAATTCATTGTTGTAATTTACAAAATGTGATAAAAGAATTACGATTTTGAAATGTTATATTTGCGTTCTAAAAATTAATTATGACTCTAATAAAATCGATATCAGGAATTAGAGGTACCGTTGGTGGTGCTGTTGGTGATAATCTCACGCCTGTTGATGTTGTAAAATTTGCTTCGGCCTATGGTATTTGGCTAAAACAGCAAAGAGATAAGGATAACTATAAAGTTGTTGTTGGTCGCGATGCGAGGATTTCTGGCGAAATGATTCAAAATTTGGTAATGAATACCTTAGTTGGACTTGGTATTCATGTTGTTGATATTGGTCTATCAACTACGCCTACAGTGGAAGTTGCTGTTCCTATAGAATTTGCAGACGGAGGAATTATATTAACTGCGAGTCATAACCCTAAGCAATGGAATGCATTAAAATTATTAAATTTTAAAGGGGAATTTTTAAATGCGAAAGAAGGACAGAACATACTTGATATTGCTGAATCGAAAGACATGTCGTTTTCGACTGTTAATACTTTAGGAAAAATCACCAAAAATGAGGCATATATTGATATTCATATAGATGAGGTCTTAAAGTTACCTTTAGTTGATGTGAAAGCTATTAAAAAGGCTGGATTTAAAATAGTTGTGGACGGTGTTAATTCATCAGGAGGCATCGCAGTACCTAAATTATTAGAGCGTTTAGGGGTACATACTGTGGAGCTTTACTGCACGCCTAATGGGCACTTCCCTCACAATCCAGAACCTCTAAAAGAACATTTGACGGATTTATCTAAACTTGTGATTCAAGAGCGGGCTGACTTCGGTATTGTAGTAGATCCAGATGTAGACCGACTTGCTTTTGTGTGTGAGAATGGAGATATGTTTGGAGAAGAATACACCTTAGTAGCTTGTGCTGATTATGTGTTGAGTAAAACTTCAGGCAACACTGTGAGTAATATGAGTTCAACGAGAGCATTAAGAGACATTACATTATCCCATGGACAGAATTATCAAGCTAGCGCTGTCGGTGAAGTTAATGTGGTAGAGTTAATGAAATTGAACAAGGCCATAATTGGAGGTGAGGGTAATGGTGGTATTATCTATCCTGAATTACACTATGGTCGTGACGCTCTCGTTGGCATTGCATTGTTTTTGAGCTTACTCGCCGAAAAAAATATGTCAGTAAGTTCCTTAAGAAATAGTTATCCGTCTTATTTTATGAGTAAAAATAAAATTCAACTCACACCAAATTTAGATGTTGATAGTATTCTAGATAAAATGAAGTATCGCTACGAAGATCAGCAAATAAACGATATTGATGGCGTTAAAATAGACTTTGAAGATTGTTGGGTGCACCTTCGTAAGAGTAATACTGAACCAATTATAAGGATTTATACCGAAGCATTTTCACAAAATGAAGCCAATAGTTTAGCTGAAAAAATAATTACTGAAATTCAACAGGAAGTTAAGGGATTATAGATTAAATGAAAATAAGTATCTTCTATCTTTGAGACCTCATTATCAATTAAAGGTGTCCTTTATTTGCTAATATGGTTTCATTTATCGATACTTAGTTGGTACAGCATCTTTATGTTTCCATCGTTTATGTGTCCATAAATAATATTCAGGAGCTTCATAAATTTGTTTTTCAAGCAGTCCCAGAAACGTATCCGTAATTTCATAATCTTTGAAACTGTGCGGATTCTCAGCGATTGTTTCAAAAGTTGTTTCGTAATAACCACGTTTGGTTTTTTTTACACTAAAAAAAACGACTGACATATCTAATTTTTTTGCTAACATTTCAGCCCCGGTGTGCACGGGTACCATTATTCCCATAAATTTCTCCCAATGATAAGCTTTGTTAATTTTAGGAGATTGGTCCGCATTAAAGCCATTAATGGTCAACTCCCCCAGTTTTTTTAAATTTTGGAGTGTTGGGATTGCTTCTTTTGTGGTAATTAAATAACCATTAAAACGTCCTCTGATACGCTTCACTAATTTGTCAAAATATTTATTTGAAAGACGTTTGTAGACAGCATAACATTTAAATTTCACATACCTGTCTAGAATGAATATCCACTCAAAATTAGCATAATGTCCACACATAAGGACAATACTTCTTTCTCCATCTTCATATTGTTTTAATTCATTAATATTGGTGAACTTATAACGCCTTTTCAAGTCAAATTCTGAAATGGTCATAAGCTTTATTGATTCAACCATGAGGTCACATAAATGATGATAAAACTTTTTAGAAATTACAGTAATATCATGTTGGGTTTTATTCGGAAAAACAAGGTTAAGGTTTGCATTGACAACTTTCCTTCTGTAGCCTACTAAGTGAAACATGAATAAGTATAAAAAATCAGACACCATATAAAGTAAACGAAACGGAAGAAGTGATATCATCCATAATATCGGATATATTAAAATATAGGCGACAAGTTGCATGGTGAAAGTTTAAATTTGTTGTTGCAAATATATATTATATTTGGTTTTTAACGTTTAAACAATATTAGCAATTTGAATATAGTTACAGTTTTTTTAATAGGAATGAATATTCTTGTGTCGTTCAAAGGGTTCAATGATTTTTTGTTTTTTGAGAAATATAAATTTAACATAGGGGGTATTAAAAAAGGTGAACAAACCAGATTCTTAATTTCAGGATTTTTACACGTTGATCAAGCTCATTTATTTTTCAATTTATTTACCTTATATTTTTTCGCTGATGTTGTAATTTATTTTTTAGGACCGTTAAACTTTTTAATTATTTATTTTGGAAGCCTTATCGCGGGTAATCTGGTTTCTTTTTACTTTCACAAAAACCAAAATAATTATAGCGCTGTGGGCGCAAGTGGTGCCATTACAGGAGTTTTGTATTCAGCAATTCTATTAAATCCTGATATGGAACTTTTTGTTATGTTTATTCCAATTCCAATCCCAGCCTATCTTTTTGGTATTGGATATTTATTGTATTCACTTTATGGTATGAAGAAAAATATTGGTAATATTGGTCATGATGCTCATTTTGGGGGCGCTATAGGGGGTTACGTATTAACGTTGACTCTAGCATCTTGGGTGTTTCATGAAAATTTAATGATGGTGCTTTTACTAGCACTTCCAATTGTGTTGTTATTCATTCTTAACAGAACAAACTATCTCAGTTAATTAATCTAAGAGCTCAGAAATTTTGTTTTCCAATGCTTTTCCTCGTAGTTTTTTTGCTAAAATAATTCCATCTTCATTTAAGACAAAGGTTGCAGGGATGGAGCTGATATTGTAAAGTTCTGCTACGGGATCTCGAAAATACATTAAACTCGATACTTGATGCCAAGTTAAATTATCATTTTCAATAGCTTTTACCCATTGTTGTTTTGGATTGGATTGATTATTTCTGCCATCAAGAGAAACACCAATAATTTCTAATCCTTTGTCATGGTATTTCTGATAAATGCTCACGAGGTTTGGATTTTCTCTTCGACACGGGCCACACCAAGCAGCCCAAAAGTCTATGATAGTGACTTTACCTTTTACCTCATCTAACGACAACATTTTGCCATTGGGGTCAAGTGACTTAAAATTAGGCGCTCTTCTTCCAATGCTGATAGATTCTTCACGTTCTTTTAGGGCTACAAAAGAATTTATTTTTTGTCCAATGAATTTATTTGCAGCATTTTTGTTAATCACTTTTTTAAGTCCAATAAGATTTTTTCTGAATTTTTCAGTGTTTTGGTTAGTTCCGATTAATTGTGTTTCTAAAATGAGTAGGGAAACATCCAAATCAGTATTGTTATCAATAAATTCATGTGGATAGTCTGTTAGTTTTTTTCTAGCTTTATCGTACTCAATATTTTTATTGTTCAGTTTGATAGTGTCAAAATTTGATTTTGCATCTTTTCGTTCTGATCGTAAATTTACGACTACGTCATTTAGTTTTCTAAAATTTTTCTTGTAGATATTAAAAGAATTATTGTTTTTAGTTCCTTCAACTTTTGACAATTGTAAACTATCCTTATATAGGCTTATATTGGTTTCACCTGGTTCTAAAACAAATGCTAAACTACCTTTAATACTATTTACACTTAGGATACGTATGGCAGCATTGTTAACTTTTCCATTAAAACTAAATTCTTCATTAACAACCATTGCGGTGTCAATGTTAATTTCTTGCCTTCTATTGTCTATGATTTTAATGTAGGCCCTGATTCCATTTAATACACCCGGAGCAGAAACATTTATTTGATATGTGTTTGGAGGTAATTGCTTTTCCTTTTCACAAGAAAAAGAAAAAATAATTATGAGTACAAGTAAAAGATATTTTTTCATGGAGTCACGTATTTAAAATAGTCAACTGACTTTCGTATAATTTTTCGCTAAGATAGGAGTAAATCTCATTTTATGCAGTTTTTTTTTCACTACTAATTACGATTACTTACGATTCAAATTTTCATTTTACTTATTTTTGTTGAAAATATTTCTAAATGTTTGATGACAAATCTATCATAGCTTTGGCAAGTCCACCAGGATCTGGTGCAATATCTTTAATTCGAATTTCAGGGAGTGATGCTATTGTGCTAGGTGATACGTGTTTTAAATCAATAAAAAATAAAAGGTTAGTTAATCAAAAAACACATACTATTCACCTCGGTCATATTATGGATGAAGATCGGGTTCTAGATGAAGTACTGGTATCTGTATTCAAAGGACCGCATTCGTATACTGGAGAAAATATTATTGAAATTTCATGTCATGGAAGTCCATTTATTCAGCAAGAAATCATACAATTATTTATAAGATCAGGTTGTCGCGTTGCGAGGCCTGGAGAGTTTACTTTACGCGCTTTTTTAAATGGTAAATTAGATCTGAGTCAAGCTGAAGCTGTTGCTGATTTAATAGCAAGTGATAATGAAGCGTCTCATCAAATTGCCATGCAACAAATGCGTGGTGGATTTAGTAATGAAATAAAATCTTTAAGAAAAGAATTATTAAATTTCGCATCATTAATTGAACTTGAATTAGACTTCGCCGAGGAGGATGTTGAATTTGCAAATAGGAAAGATTTTGAGAAGCTGATTACAAAAATTATTCATGTTTTAAAGCATTTAATTGATTCATTTGCTGTAGGTAATGTTATCAAAAATGGGATTCCTGTCGCGATAGTAGGTGAGCCTAATGTTGGAAAGTCAACGCTATTAAATGAATTGTTAAATGAGGATAAAGCCATTGTAAGTGAGGTAGCCGGAACTACACGAGATGCCATTGAAGACGAAATCACCATCAAAGGTGTTAATTTTAGATTTATTGATACCGCTGGGATAAGAGAAACAAACGATGTCGTCGAAAATATTGGTATTTCTAGAACGTATGAAAAAATAGATACGTCTCAGGTTGTTATTTATTTATTTGATGCCCATAAACATATTGGAGATTTTACTAAAATGACATTGGAGATTGAAAAAATTAAAAATAAAAACCCACTGAGACCACTTTTAATTATTGCTAATAAAGTTGATAAGTTAACCACTTTACAAAAAGAAAATTTAATTAAAACCATAAATGATGTAACATTACTCTCTGCAAAAACAGGATTGGGTGTGGATCATTTAAAAGATGCTCTGCTTGAATGTGTCAATCTTGGCATTTTAAGAAACAACGAAACTATCGTGACAAATTCAAGACATTACGATGCTTTACTAAAAGCCTTGAATGAAATTCAAAAAGTTCAATTAGGTATCGATGACAATTTATCAGGTGATTTGCTGGCAATTGATATTCGCCAAGCACTTTATCATTTTGGAGAAATAACAGGAGAAATTTCATCTGATGACTTATTAGGAAATATCTTTGCAAACTTTTGTATTGGAAAGTAACTACTACAAAACAAACATTCAGAAAACATACTAAAAACTACTATTAATCCCTTTATTTAGGGCTTTTTGTTTGCAGTAAAGATACTATTTACTTTGTGATGTTATACGTTTATTCGGTACAAATTTGTACCTTTGTTGTACCTTTAGCAGTTGAGGTACAAAAATACAGGGGTTTCCCTTTTTGTTTTGCGCTTAATTGCACTTAAATAAACTTAAAGACATTAAAGGCTATTAAATAATTAGTAAAATGAAGGTACAACGTATTTGCCAGTATTGTAAAAATGAATTTACAGCCCAAACAACGGTAACAAAATACTGTTCCCATAAGTGCAGCCAAAGAGACTATAAAGCCCGTAAACGTGATGAAAAAATAAAACGGTCGAACGCTGAAACCACACGAATAAAAACCCAACCTATTGAGCAACTGAAAGCCAAAGAGTTTTTAACTGTTCGTGAAGTAGCCCAATTATTAAACTGTTCAGTACGTTCAGCATATTATTACATTGAAAGCGGTACTATTTCAGCCGTTAATTTGGGGCAAAGAATGACAAGGGTAAAACGTTCTGAAATTGATAAACTATTTCAAAGCAATTGCCAACCACATACAAAAGAAGCTGAACCCATACAATACGATATTAAAGACTGTTACACCTTAACAGAGGTACAGGACAAATACAAGGTTTCAGAAAGCACCGTACAGCAGTTAATAAAAAGAAACAGCATACCCAAAATAAAAAAAGGTTGGTACGCTTATGTACCTAAACAGATTATTGGTGAATTATTGACGTAAAAAAAGTTTTTTTCAGCCGTTCACATTTTTCACGGTTTTCACAAATAGCATAAAAGACAATGGCAACAAAAGTAAGTTTAAGACAAAAGAAAATAAGTAAGGGGCGTAAAAGCCTGTACCTTGACTTTTACCCACCGATACCACACCCCGAAACAGGCGAACCCACACGCAGGGAGTTTTTAGGGCTTTACATTTTTGAGAAACCTAAAACACCGATTGACAAACAACACAATACTGAAACCCTGAAAATAGGCGAAAGCATACGCCAAAAGCGTGAAAACTTCCTTAACAAACCTGAAATTTACAGCCAGTACGAAAAGGAACAACTAAGGTTAAAGGAATTAGGCGAACAATGTTTTATTGAATACTTCACTAAGTTAGCCAACAAACGCAAAGCCAGTAACCACGATAACTGGGTTTCAGCACTCAATTACCTTGACACCTTTACAAATGGCAGTTTAAAGTTTGCAGACCTCAACCAAAAGTTTTTAGAGGACTTTAAAGAATACCTACTTACCACCAAAAGCAATAGAAGTAACAAAACGACCCTTTCACAAAATTCAGCCGTTTCGTACTTCAACAAGGTTAAAGCAGCATTGAAACAAGCCTATAAAGACGGTATTTTGCAATACGACCTAAACGCCAAAGTAAAGCCAATAAAAGCAGCTGAAACAAGGCGTGAATACTTAACCCTTGACGAACTCAATAAACTTGTAAAAACCCCGTGCAATGATGTTTTATTGAAACGTGCAGCCTTATTTTCAGCACTTACAGGGTTGAGGTTTTCAGATATTCAAAAAATGACTTGGGGCGAACTGGAATACATAAACGGGCAAGGGTATTTCCTAAACTTTAACCAAAAGAAAACCAAAGGCGTTGAGGTATTGCCAATTTCAGAACAGGCGTACAGTTTTACAGAGGGTGCAGAAAACCCAAAGGATATGCCACAGGATAAACCCGTATTTGAGGGGCTTAAATATTCTGCCTATCATAATAAACACCTATTTCAATGGATTGGAGCAGCAGGAATAACAAAGGATATTACCTTTCATTGTTTCAGACATACGTTTGCCACCTTGCAACTGTTTAACGGTACGGACATTTACACCGTTTCCAAAATGTTAGGACATAAAGACCTGAAAACAACTCAGATTTACGTCAAAATAGTTGATGAAGCTAAACGAACAGCAATGAGCAGAATTAAACTGGATATGTAAACGGTTAAGAATTTTAAAGCACACAAGAAAATGGAACACTTAGGGAACCGAAGTCTTTTTACCTCACACTTTGTTCTGGGGGGCAAAGAGGCTGATAGGAAATTCACAAAAACCAAAACAGATGTGCTTGAAGCTCTGCACAAGTGGCTAAACTTTAAAGATAATGACCAGGGAATGGAAAACTATAGTTCATTGAGA
>ENA-OQVM01006176-OQVM01006176.1-marine-metagenome-genome-assembly--contig:-NODE-6176-length-11071-cov-13.026469_pt1 | contig 11071 bp, 7 predicted proteins | sample MGYA00237776_ERZ505498 | MGnify/ENA primary metagenome ERZ505498 (study PRJEB26159, sample SAMN06265151) | marine metagenome | isolation source: Helgoland LTER site | place: Germany:Helgoland, sampling... | reverse complement strand
TGACTTTTGTTTTTGCTGGAACGCAAAAAGATGATGACAGCATGCTACACACAGTCATTCATTTTGAAAGTGAAGCAAATCTTAAGAGTTTCTCAGAAGATCAGGAACTTACGCGCTTAAGAGCGGAAGCTGGAGCAATAGTGGAAACAGGTACGTTTACACCAATCACTGACGAAGCGTTTATTAATTATCCTATGGTCTTAAATTTGAAGTAAAGGAAATCAAGCGATGCACGTGAGCATGTCACACTGGGAAGCGCCATTTGCCTGCTGAGGCCGCCATGGCTCGCTTGCGGCGCTAAACACGCTGCGTGTGGGGTTAGGTTAATTGTACAGCCCTAAATGAACGCCACTTCTACTCACGAGACAATTTCAAGCTCAATCGAACCGCCGCTCTTACTGAGTGGCGTCAATTATTGAGCGCATAGATTAAGGCTGCGCCAGCAATCCGATGCGAGTTCTCATTCGCCTGACAGCACCGCTGCCTATGATAACCGTCTAAATCCACCTAGCATCACTTGATAAGTGAACCCAAATGCAGCAACCCGCTCTTTAACGGCATCGGTCACCGCACCCAAATAGGTAAATTTTTGTGGATTAGTGCATGCCATGAAAGTTTCGCCATACGTCTCAATATTTTTCATATGAACCGCCTGTGCTTCTTCGTCAGCAAATGTTTCGATAAGCGTGGCTTTGCTTTTGCACTCTGAAATATACCATTCAAACATTAAAGTGCCGGAACAACCCTGTTCAGTGACTGACCAATCCTTAACCAACTGCTCAAATGTTTTGTAATCTGTGATTTCTAATTCCACATATGCAGTCATGTGTTTTGGGTGCGCTTTCATGTTGTGTCCAATCCTCTGTCTTTTGATTTTATCAGGTCTCTCAAACGTCTTAAATTGCATCATTAACGAAAATACACTAACTTTGCTAAACTAGTTTTATAATTAAAGGTGTTCAGAGTGATACAAGGAAGCGTTGAAAGAGATGTCTGCCCGATCGGTCTCGCTGCGGATTTGATTGGCGATAAGTGGTCGCTCATAATTCTCAGGGACATTGCTATACTTAGCCGCCGGAATTTTAATCATCTGTTTAAGAAAAACGTAGAAGGCATTTCGTCAGGAACTCTCGCCAAACGATTAAAACGTCTGATGGATATTGGCTTATTAACTGTGTCAAAAGATCAGACTCATTCGCAAAAAAAGTTTTATTGCCTAACGGAATCCGCCATCCAGTTTATCCCAATCATATTTAATTTGGCGCATTGGGCCGATACGCACCATCATCCAAGCCAAATATTTGTTAAGCCAATCGAAGCCTATCTTGGGGATGATAAGGGCCTAATAGCTAATTTTTTAAATGGACTGCGACAAATACATTTGGAACACAAACCTATAACAGAGGTTGATAAGATCTTTGTGGAGCTTGCTTCTTAATGCCGCCCTAAATTTCAAAACTAGTTTTAATACAAAAGTGGTGACTCGACCGGATGCTACAGCCTACGAGGTACGTCAGAGAGCGTTCAAGAGATGCATAGTTTTGCTCACAGAGAGGTTGGTGTCTATAGGCTACCTATGTTCAGAAGATACCCTGAACCCTCAGTTGAGCAAGTCCTAGGGAGCCTCAGCCCCGTCCCCACGTTATGCCATGCAGGGATGAGGGGTAAGAAGTTACCTACAATATGAGTTGCTGGAAACGTACCCGTCACTTCTGGTTTTGAAGGTTCTGAGAGTAAAGATAGTTGAACTACTTTAGCTTTAGCCTTCCTCCATTTTTCTCAAGCAAATTTACTGTGGCAATAACTGTGGCTAGACGTTTTTCGTTCGGTGGATGAGTACCCCAAAATGATAGGTTTCCTGCTCTCGTACGAACGTCTTCAGGACGAGCAAAGAATTTGGCGCCATTTACAGGGTCGTAACCAGCCAATTGCGCAATATAAGTGCCTAACGTGTCACTTTCCAATTCATAAGTTTGAGAATAGGCCTTAGAACCAACGGCTGCTCCAAGCTCCATACTTCTAGTCACATCATTTGGATCATAATACTGTCCTGCTGAGGCAGCATAAGCATTCCCATATGCGGTAATGGCGCCCAAGATAATTGCACCAGTCAAAGCTTGCTTTTTTTGTTTATCTATATGCCGCCCAATTAAATGGCCAAATTCATGGCTCATAACAAATGCGACTTCATCGTCACTTTCAGTATCTTTAAGAAGTGGCATCGACATTCTAATCACAGGTGCATCGTCGATATATGTGAAGTAGGCGTTGCGAACGGACATTTTAGTATCGATTTGAATATCAACGTCACAAATAAAATCTTCTAGATCTACGGTAACCTCTTCACAAACTTTTTTCCCAACCGGTTTTACTCGCTGCATAACACGGAAAAATCTTTTTTGTGCTGCGCTGGTTGGGAGTATTGTACGAGCTTTGTTGCGCCTTGCTTCCTCAAACATTTGAGTGGCTGTACTTATTTCCAAGTCGGCAGCCGTAGGGATTGCATATGTTGTTCCACAACCACCCAACAAACTCAAACCCACAATCCCAGCAACCAAAGCATTACGCATTGTATATCTCCATTAGTTTCACCATGAGAGTGGTAGACAAGTATAGCCAGTGCAAACCCTTAAGAGAAGAATTCTATTTTAGCGGCAGCGACCATTTACAGATCCGTTTAAAGCCCTGATCGTTTTGCTTCCAATGATGCCATCTGGATTAAGGCCATATGTTGTTTGAAACCTTTTCAGGGCACGTTGAGATTGTTGACCCCAAGCGCCATCAATAAAACTTGGTTGCAGTCCGCAGTGCTTGGCCAACAGATACTGAATTTTAATAATCGAGCTTGTGTCATAACGAGAACTTACAGCGCCTCTACAGTCCTTTGATCGGCTACCAGCGCTACACCTTAATCTGCTTCCACCGGAGCTGCTCGGCACCATTTCCGAAGATGATCGATGACAATGATAAGGCCGACTTCCGCCATGACACCCCTGCGAATTTAAACCACCGGAGTGTGAGTTCGCCGTCGTTGCCACTAATGCTCCGCCAAGAGCATATGCAAATAATATCGTTTTCAGCAGTTTTATCATCAGGGAGCCCATTCTTTTATCGACCGTTTCATACATCTAAGACTTGTGTCAAATTGAAATTTAAAATTTAGATAAGGCTTAACCAAAAACCTGCTCACAGAGAGGTTGGTGGTGTTAGGCTACCCATGCTCAGGAGATATCCTGAACCCTCAGCTGAGCAAGTCTGAAGGAGCCTCAGCCCCATCCCCACGTTATGCCATGCAGGGATGAGGGGTAAGAATTTACCTACAATATGGAGTTGCTGGAAACGTACCCGTCACTTCTGGTTTTGAAGGTTCTGAGAGTAAAGATAGTTGAACTACTTTAGCTTCAGCCTTCCTCCATTTTTCTCAAGCAAATTTACTGTGGCAATAACTGTGGCTAGACGTTTTTCGTTCGGTGGATGAGTACCCCAAAATGATAGGTTTCCTGCTCTCGTACGAACGTCTTCAGGACGAGCAAAGAATTTGGCGCCATTTACAGGGTCGTAACCAGCCAATTGCGCAATATAAGTGCCTAACGTGTCACTTTCCAATTCATAAGTTTGAGAATAGGCCTTAGAACCAACGGCTGCTCCAAGCTCCATACTTCTAGTCACATCATTTGGATCATAATACTGTCCTGCTGAGGCAGCATAAGCATTCCCATATGCGGTAATGGCGCCCAAGATAATTGCACCAGTCAAAGCTTGCTTTTTTTGTTTATCTATATGCCGCCCAATTAAATGGCCAAATTCATGGCTCATAACAAATGCGACTTCATCGTCACTTTCAGTATCTTTAAGAAGTGGCATCGACATTCTAATCACAGGTGCATCGTCGATATATGTGAAGTAGGCGTTGCGAACGGACATTTTAGTATCGATTTGAATATCAACGTCACAAATAAAATCTTCTAGATCTACGGTAACCTCTTCACAAACTTTTTTCCCAACCGGTTTTACTCGCTGCATAACACGGAAAAATCTTTTTTGTGCTGCGCTGGTTGGGAGTATTGTACGAGCTTTGTTGCGCCTTGCTTCCTCAAACATTTGAGTGGCTGTACTTATTTCCAAGTCGGCAGCCGTAGGGATTGCATATGTTGTTCCACAACCACCCAACAAACTCAAACCCACAATCCCAGCAACCAAAGCATTACGCATTGTATATCTCCACTATTGTCACAATGAGAGTGGCAGACGAGTATAACCAATGCAAAGCTCAAATGCGTATGAATTGTATTTTGTTAACGTGTCTTGAATTTCTGCCAGTAAATTATGAGGTGTATACTGTGGCGTGAAGGGTAACAACACGTATCAGATCGTTTACACGGGTAACTCTGACATTACGATGGATGGGACTGGGGTTAGGTCAGCCAAGGGTACTTAGTCCCATTAACGCTGTTGTATTTTTCTCTAGCTGCTCGCTTGCATCCACCGTGTCTCACCTTGTTACCCGATCCATTCATTAGAGGGGGATTTAGGTGCCTGAGAGATCAGTACAGATGGCGCCTTAGCGGCTGGCATTTCGTCATTTTACTGATTTGATAGTTAGAAATTGCTCCATGTACGGCATAAGCATATGATATATATTGCCATTATATTGGCTAACTTTTCTGGTAATGGGAGAAGGCTTTTCTCTCCTTCCAGCGCCAGAGGCTTGCCTTGTATCGCTTGGTTTTTTGCTTGTAATCTTGGGGTCTGAGTGACCCCAGTCCATAGCTGTTTCGTGATGTTTTGATTCCTATGGGCGTTTTTATTATCCGCTCGTATGCATCTTCCATTAGCTGTTCGGCGTACTCTTTATATCTCCTTTGTACGATGATTGAGTCATGCACTGGCAGCACTGTCACGTTGTGTTTCAGGCACTCCTCTATGATGTATTCTAATATCAACGAGTCTAGTGCCATTAAGCCTTTGGCAGCTCCAGAGAAGAACATATTTTGCATGTGTTTATGCTTATTTTTTAGTGCTTCAATTATTGGTCTGATTGTTACGTCCTTCAGGTCTGGCAGGCCTAGTCTGTTTTTTTGTTCTTTGATCAGCCATTTTTTAAATGCGTTGATAGCCGCTCGTTCATCGCTTGCATTTAGGGCCATCAGCATGAGTTGTTTAGCTAGTGTTCTCTTGTTTTCTTCACTCAGTTTATATTGAGTGAGGCTAATAGCGTAGGGGTCTTTACCCGAATATCGTTCCTCGTTGTCCAACGATGCGTATACTAAATTTATATGCAGGCCAGAGTAGTCAATCTCGACTGTGGGTTCGTCATCGATATATAGCCTATGTCGGTCTTTCTCGGGCAATCCTTGCCAAAACGGGCCGTAGAAGCGGCCACCGCTGTCAATTGAGAGATCGTTGAAGACCCTGTGTAGATGCTTTCTCGATTGTGTGATGTGGACATAAGTCAATTTTTTTTTCGGTTTGGAGACCTTTATTTTGCCTGTGTTAAGGTCGGGAATATCAACGTACGAGTTGTCAATAGCCGCGTTATATTCGGTTATTATTGCTGCCGAACGTGAAAGGTATTTCATATCATCGGCTGATAGATGTGTTAGTTCTTGAGGGGTGTAGTTCTTTTTTTTGTCAGTCTGTCGAAACACTATCGGGGGTCGGTACGACGCCAGTAACTGCCAATAATGGTCTTCTAATTGAGCTTTTTTAAACAGCTTCATTAACTTCTTGGTCGGTCTGACTCTGCTGACACGGCCTTGAGATTCATTCCCTTTCCATATCTCAATTAATCCTACGGTCTCAGCATGTCTTACTATACCGATCATCTGGCTTTTGATGTGTATTGAGCGCCATCTTGACCCTTTGCTAAAGGCTTGTGGACTCATTGGAATGCCCACTGTCATCTTTGGGTCATCTACATATGCGACGTATAGATCAATAAGCAGAACCTTTAGGTGCTTCTTTGCTCTTTGTTGTGCATCTTTACGAGTGTATTGGTCTGCATAATATTCACTGTAAATTTCTTTCACAAAGCTGTTTATCTCCGTGAAATCTGACCACCTCCACACATCGAGCGGACGGCTATTCTCTATCTCATTATAAGTAAATTCCACCATAACTATGGATACTTTCAAACGGTGTGTGAGCAGTGGAATGTTAACATATTACGGATAAATAACAACAATTTATTATGGTTCGATAGGGGTCAATAAGGATCGTTTCGTTCAATTGTTCACCCTACCCCTACCCCCCCAATACAGGATGGCACTACAGGATTCACCTACATAGAGTGTTGGACGAAGGATTAGATGTTCTACCATTCCAGTCCGCTAAAGGCGTAACAGAGACTGGGTGTGGGGTTAGGCTGGCTGTGACGGCCTGCAGGAACCCTAATCTGCACTCACGCACCAATATCAACCTAAACCGTGCCACCTCTCCAACCAAGTGACGGCAATTGTCGAATGCATAGATTCAGGCTGCGCCAGCAATCCGATGCGAATTCGCGTTGGTTTGACAGCTGCCTTTGGCCTCCACCAAGGCATCACTACCCCAACTCATATTACTAACCACTAAAAACAAAAGCGTTTATGAAGGTTAGTTGCTTTGCTTCAGAAGTAGCATCTGGTGGACTTAGGCGATCTTTGAAAAATCGTATGAGGCAAATGGATTATCTTTGAGTCCAAAATGTTCGGCTAGAACGAAATTATAAACAGAACGATAGTCCATCGAATAAAGAAGGTTGTCTTTTTCAAGCTGGCCCAACTGAGGGTAATCACCATAGATGCCACCCTTAATACCGCCGCCCAATACGAAGTGTGGTGCAGCCATTCCATGATCGGTTCCCTCAGAGCCATTTTCTTTCACTCTTCGCCCAAACTCAGAGTACGTCATTATAATCGTGTCGTCCCACACACCCAAGCGTTTGAGATCGGTTGCTGTTTGACCAACTGCTCGATCGAGCTGCTCAAGAAGATGCTTGTGGGTCCAGAACTGACTTATGTGCGTATCAAAGCCGCTGATCGATACTTTAAAGACGGGAATATTCAGGCCTCTCCCAATGAGGTCACATACTGTTTTCATCTGTGACTCAATATCAGAGGAGTTTGTTGAACCATTAAACCTACCAAGCTTTGATTTCAGTCCTGCTAATAATTCTCTATTTTCATCTCTGGATTGGATCAGTTCGCCGATTAACGGATTACTCGACTCAGACGCTTTAACTGATGCAGGCTTTGCGTCAGTTGAAGTGATGAGTTGTAGGTCTTGGACTGACAGGTAACCATTTAGACCACCTGAAAAAATGTTACCAGCATTGTCCAAAAACATCGCCTTAGCATCTAAACTTATGTCTTTTGAAAGAACTTCTAGCGGCTCAATGAGCCAACCATTGCGTCCATTAGATTTTCCGTCACCACCCCGTTCCCAAAGTTCAATCGAACGGAAGTGTGATAAGTTAGGGTGTGGATAACCCAAACCCTGCACGATTTTGCATTCTCCCTGCTCATATAATCGCGCTATTTGTTGTAAAGCAGGGTTCAAGCCAACAAAATTATCTAGCTTCAGGATATCTTTGTTCTCAATCGCCAGTCGCGGACGCAGCCTTTTGTAAAGCTTGGAACCATACGGCACTACAGTGTTCAAACCATCATTTGCTCCGCCAAGCTCAATTAAAATGAGAAATTTTGACTTAGATTTCGATGCAAGCGTAAAGGATGGCACAATAGAGAATAGCGACAAAGTCCCCGCAAAATTTAGAATATCACGTCTCGTATGTATCACTTTAGATTATACTCCAACGATGTCATAACGTTACTAATCACATTTGTATCTGTCAAATCGGTCTCATCTGGCAATAAGCTGACGGTGAACCCTGCGTCGCCATAACTTGGACGCCCAAGCCATAATTTTGATAACTCTTTGGCTTTTTCTGAACTTGAAATGGACGACAGTAAACTTTCAACTTTGTTATATCGAAAAAAGTCATCGATCAAAGTTTTAGATTTATGAATCTCAAATTCACACGCATTTGAGCTTGAGATTAATTCACCCTCTTTATCAAAGTAGTCCGATGCCTGCCGAAACTTCATACCACCACCATTACCACGATCAGTCTTTTTGCGAATTAGATCAAATAACTCAGGCGACACTTTAGTCGACATCGGGAAATCTTGATCAGAAAGGAATTTCTGGAAACCTGCCTGCGATTGGTAGTCCCACACACTCGGGCCAGATTGACCGACGTTGTATCCAAGTAACTCAAGACGCTCTTTCAGATCACTCACATATATACGGGTTGTCACAGCTACGCAGTACCCGGCCAGTTCTTTTATTTTTGGCAAACGATCTTTAGCATCGAAGTAGTCTCTGCGATCCACAGGTAGAAGCGCCAACTGAGAGCTTTGCTTCATATTATTAAGCATTTCATTGATCATCGCATCCTCTGAAATTGCTTCGCAGGCTTTTCGGAGAACAACTTGATCGCTTGTACTGAGACTATCATATAGCCTTCTGAAACTACCATCTTCCGCAGAATGTCTGTTTACATAAAAGTACCCCGGTTGTCCCTGATAGCTTAACTCAGGCGGAATTCGAAAGCTACCGGGGCTAAGCCGCAACGCATGAAAATAATTATTTTCAATATTACTATCGAAACCGATACTAAAAAATGGTAGTGACGCATCACTGACAACTTTCTTCACGTCGGTAAAATAGGCTTCTATAGTGAGCCATTTAGGTTGATGAAAACGAAAATGATATGATGCCCGATCAAATTTTATCTCGGGTATGGCAGCTAGAGAAGCAGTCTCAGAGACAGTTAGTTGCTTAGTAAGCTGAGTTGATACACCGCTATAATATAATCTGACATTAGAGTTTGAATCAAAGACATTTGTGAATGACCCATCTTTATCTAAAATATCCTTGAGCCATTCTCTGCCACCTTCGTCCAATTGCCCAACACGATTTGGGTCAGTGAGAAAAACACTCGATGCACTAACTAATCCTCGAACAATTTTCCTTTCATCAGAATTAAGCGATCTATATTTCCCGTCATCTTTATCAAAAGGAATTAAAGCAGCAAACCAGACGGTGTCTCCGTCACTTTGGAATTTTGCTTGTTTCATGAACAAGTTGCTATTTGTTTCTCGAAAGAACTTGATGTGCTTGTCCCATGGAGGATCATTTCCAACAGCGTGATTGAAGTACAATGTGATTTGATCGTAATGCTTGTCGTTAAAGCGAACATTCTTAAAAATTACGGCCAGTACCCAATATTGGTCAGGATCAAATTCATCAATATCCGCAATAACATCTTCAATCATCAATTGGTCAGGCTTTGCAGATGAAAAGAATGTATCTACAGACTTTCGTCTCGCGTCATAGCCGCGCAGCGCTTGCCAGTGGTGATTTAGCTCATCTACTCGAACTGGGGGTAGTTCATTCTCTAGTGCCATTGGTAGAAAATACAAATCGCGCAGTGTTTCAGCTCTTCGATCAATGCTCTGCCCCTGTAGCCACTGCCTACCTACAGGCCACCCATCTATGGAGCTAGGATCAAAAATAGACTGGTTTAGTTCCACTAAATCATTATCCAAACGTGACCAGAATCTATGATCGATTTGCATTGAACCGCCACTGTTCAAAGTTCTGCTGGCACCAACCATGAGATCAAGCGGGCTTTTTATAAGACTTAACTGCTGATCCAAGTCCCAAAAAGATTTACTGCTGATTACGTCTTCAAATAATTTCGTTATATCGCTGTTGTTGTAGAGAAAGTTTTTCTGCAAACGTCTAAGTTCACTAGCGTTTGGATCATCTAAAGAAACATATTCATTGTAAAATTTTGTAGCTACGTAACGGCCATATTTAGAGTGCGTGTATAGTGCGTCGATTAGATCAATTGCTTTGCTGAAACGAGAGTTAAAAACTGTGACCGAAGTGTTTATAGCTCTCTCTTTCATGAATTGATATTTTTCATCAGCAAGATTGAAGGCTCTACCGGTTAGTAACTTAGAAAACTTTCTTACGTCTTCCTCGCTGTAATTCCCCTCTCCTAAGGAAAATAGCTCGAAAAACTCTCTAGCTAGGTTTTCGTTAGGGGTTGCTTCATCACTTTTATCATTATTCAAATAGACGATCGTACTTGGGTCAGAGATGGCAGCATACAATAAATCAGTAAAATTGCCGGTCCGCCAATTTCGGACAAAGTTAAGATGACGTGCAAATGCATACGGGTGTTCATAAGCATCATACGCTACCGAAAAGTGATCTAACCAAAAAGTTGCAAGTCGATCAAATTGTGGAGTATCACTTTTGACAAGTGCGCTAAACCATGCGGCCTTGAGGCTTTCTTTCAAAAAATCAGTGTCACATGCTTCACCAATTTTTGTTTGAATTACACGCCCTAATGGTTTTGTATCATAAAACCAACTAGGCAATTCGAAAGGGTCTTGATAGTCTTTTAGTTCTTGAACTACCAGTTCGATGGCGTCACGTCGTGTCATCCCGACGTACCGATCAATTCTGTCTTTTGGCGCGCCGTACCCAATGCGGTTTTCAAACCAGACAGCTGAAGCGAGGTCCATCTCAACATTAAGGTAGCTATCGTTTGTATCAGTTGTCAGGAGGTTAATCACCTGTTCTTCGCCGCCTGAGCAGTCGTGTTCATACTCTTTGCAGTAAAGAGACAGGGCAGACGAGGTTTTTCGCCCCCAAGCGCCGTCAACTGGGCCAGCAGAATAGCCAAGTTCATTTAATTTACTTTGGACCAGCTCAACCGAAGATTGTTCCCATGATTCATCAGCAACGAGTAAACTCGGAATTATTAAAAGAAGAATTGTTACAACAAGATTTCTCATACAACGACTCAAATAATTGAATGCCAAGATAACCTATACTTTATTTGTTAAAGGGTAAATTAATATAAAGACGCAAAATAACGAGATCGAATATTTCCCATGCAATCATGCGCTGGGCCGGCATTATCATGTGTGGATGGCTCCTTTTATGCAAGGGTTAATTTGAGTGACTTTGATGTTTGCAGGTTGCGGTCATGTGTCCGGCCTTTTGATGC
>ENA-OQVM01006175-OQVM01006175.1-marine-metagenome-genome-assembly--contig:-NODE-6175-length-11080-cov-2.681269_pt1 | contig 11080 bp, 13 predicted proteins | sample MGYA00237776_ERZ505498 | MGnify/ENA primary metagenome ERZ505498 (study PRJEB26159, sample SAMN06265151) | marine metagenome | isolation source: Helgoland LTER site | place: Germany:Helgoland, sampling... | reverse complement strand
CCAACAACGAAGATTAATCTTTTTTTCAATAACGCTTCGGCATGGGGATGGGCTAGTCTTTGTGCCATACCGGCAAGAAAGGCATCACAGCCATCAGCATAGGTCAGGCCAGCATAACGCGCTTTGAGAAGGTCTAGCGCGGCGGCGGAAAATCCGGCGCGTTGCAATTCCAATCTTGTGCTTGCCGAAAGGCTTGGATTAACCCCATCAAGATCGGTAAGCACTAGGCCTGACAGCATGTTTTGCATTTGCGTGATATCACGACGAAGTCCAGCGATATCGGCAGCTCCTGCGGCAGTTGCTGGCATTTGCTTAGAAGTGCCAGCTTTTGCTGCTCCAGAGGGCTTTGTCAGCATTTGGCCTTTGAAGATGTCGCTAAATCCGGCTTCAACAGACGGTGCCATTGCTGGTTTCCCGCTTTCGGTTGTTGCTTCCATAACAATGCGACCATTGCGCTTGCTGGTCGAAATGATCATCGCATCAGGGCCAAGCTTTTCCCAGATTTCGTCCATTGCGGTTGCAGAATCTGCGGCTTGTACGGTTATCGTTGGCATTGTTCATCCTCCTTTTTTGGATGACGGCAAAAGCGCCGGATCTTATTTATCTTCAAGCTTATTGTCGGCATCACCGCTGATGGTGGCGATGACATTGATTTTCCGGTTGTCAGGCAATTCGGTGAAGCCAAGAACCGCCAGATCGTCAATATGCTGGCGCATGATTGTTGATAATTGGCGACGGATTTGCGGCGAGACCACCAGGACGGCTTGACGGCCATCGGCCGATGTTTTTTCGCTGGCCTGCGCAACTGATTTGATCAATCGCTCGGCAAGACCACTATCAAGAAGTAGCCCGCCATCATTGCTTTGGCGTGATATTGAAATCAGCATATGTTCCAGCTCAGAACTGAGCGTAATCACGGGCAGGGGCTGATTTAACGGGGCAATTTGCTGGATCAAAAGACCGGCAAGGCCCGGACGCAAAGCTTCGGCAGATTCGATGATGCCAAGATTACGACCAGCCAAATTGGCAAGCGTTTCCAGAATTTTGCGAAGATCGCTAATCGGTACACGCTCGGCCAGAAGCTCGCTTAAAATTCCCGTCAACGCATGAAGCGGTACCAACTTGGGAACCACTGATTCAACAAGGCTTGGCGATGTCTGCGCCAGATTATCAAGAAGGACTTTGACATCATCTTGGCCGATTAACTCATGCGCAAATTTATACATTACCTGCGAAATATGCGTTGCCAGAACTGATTCAGGCTCGACAACAACATAGCCATTGCTCTCGGCTTCGGCCTCTTTATGACGGTCAATCCAGATGGCATCCATGCCGAATGTTGGGTCTTTTACCTCGACTCCGGCAATCTTTACACTTGTTGAGTCACCTGGAATAGCCAGTTTCAGGTCGGGGTAGACCTGATCTTCGCCAACAATCGTCTGGCCAATCCGAATGCGGTAATCATTCGCTTTCAAGGCCATATCATCACGAACGCGCACCGGCGGAATAACAAAGCCAAGGGCCTTTGAAACCTGTTTGCGGATGCCGGTAATCCGGTTCACAAGGGGGCCGCCAGTGGCCTCGTCAACCATGCCAATCAGGCCATAGCCAAGCTGCACTGAAACGGCTGAATTATCGGTAACATCAGTCAAATTGATCTGGTCTGGCGACTCTTTGCCATCGTCTTCAAGCAGTGCTTCGGCGCCGGGCTGTTGTTGCGCGTCTAATTCGCTTTCGCCCTGTTCTCTTTTGCGCATCAAAAATCCGGCAAGACCAGCGATGGCAGCCGCGGCTAAAAACAGAAAATTGGGCATGCCCGGAACAAAACCGATCAAAAGCAAAACAGCTGAAACCGGAATCCAGGCGCGTGACAGGCCGATTTGTTTGCCGATATGCGCCGCCATATCTTCGGTTGTTGAAACGCGGGTTACGATAATGGCGGTAGCGATCGCCAGCATAAGTGATGGAATTTGCGCGACAAGTCCATCACCGATTGACAATAGAATATAGGACTCAGAAGCGCTGGAAAATGACATATCATGCTGCGTGACGCCGATGATCAGACCACCAATGATATTGATTGCAAGGATCAAGATGCCGGCAATTGCATCACCTTTTACAAATTTTGATGCACCATCCATTGCGCCGTAAAAATCGGATTCTTTGGAGATATCTTCACGGCGGAGCTTGGCCTCGTCATTGGTTAGAACGCCAGCGTTCAAATCAGCGTCAATCGCCATTTGCTTGCCGGGCATCGCATCAAGGGTAAAACGGGCTGTCACTTCGGATACACGGCCAGCACCTTTGGTGATAACGACCAGATTGATAATCACAAGAATGATAAAGACAAAAATACCAACAGCATAATTGCCAGCAATCACAAAGGCACCAAATGCCTCTATCACCTTGCCGGCAGCAGATGTCCCTTCATGGCCATTACCCAGAATGATCCGTGTTGAGGCAACATTCAGGCCAAGTCGGAGAACGGTGGCAATTAATAGCAAACTTGGAAAGCTGGAGAAATCTAGTGGGCGATAGGTATGCAGCGCTACCATTAGCACGAGAAGCGAAACCAAAATATTGGTCACAAAGAAGGTATCAAGAAGGAAAACGGGAAGGGGTAGCACCATCATGGCCACCAGAGCTAAGATACCAACTGGCATGATAAGTGTCGACAAAAAGCCAGCCGCATTGCCAAACCCAAATCTTGTTAGCGTCATATTCATGACATTTGCCCTGTCTCAAGCGTAAAACGGCACAATAAATTGACAGCATGTTTTGTGAACATTGTGTGTTTCAACCGCTAACCCTCTGATTAAAATCGCTTTTGTTTGCCGTTACCCCGATGCCATCACGGCGGCCGGTTGCGGGCTGTAATGGTTAAAGGCAAAATTCATGCCAATCAGTTGATCTGCTGAAAGCTGAGGCTGTTGATAGGCTTTGTTAGCTTGGACTTTATGGTTGAGCTTTTGTCCCTTGTTTTGGTGGCATGGCAGGATAAGGCAAGAACAAACGGTTGGCATAAAAAATGCATACCGGGATGAGGTACCTAAATTTTTGACGAACGGAGCTCAAAATGCGCAAGATTTTCAGAACAGCTGTGGTTTGTGGCCTTGGCATCGGGTTTTTGACAGCATGCCAGCATAGTGGCACAGCAAACCTCGAAATGGCTGGCACAACAAAAATGGCAGCGGTCGAAGCCTCACAAACCCAGACGATTGTAAATTTAAAAGACGTTCTTGATGCCAGTGCGGAAAATATTCCAACATTGACCGCGGTTGGTTATGCGGTGACATCATCGCAGCCGGGTCGTGGTGAAGCGCAAAAGCGTTTAATGGCAATCCGCTCTGCCCGCATGGCAGCGATGCGCGATCTGGCCGAACAAATTCACGGTCTGCAGGTGGATTCAAGCACAACCGTAATTGATCTTATCGTGCAGAATGACACGTTTCGCGGCGTTGTGAATGGTACTATACGCGGCGCGCGTACGGTTCGCATCAACCCAACTGGTACGGATACATATGAAGTGGTGCTGGAAATAGATCGTGAAACCATCAGCTATCTTTTAACAACGGCGCGTAAGACTGTTTAATGATGTCTAGTTGGGTCGTCAAACGGCTTTTTGCCTCCATCTTTGCCCTGTTAACTGGTACGCATGCGCTTGCTGGTGATGGTTTGCGCATGGTGACGGCAACTGGTCGTGCGGTGATCAATGATCAGGCAGCCCTGCATGAGGCAAAAAATATTGCGCTTGAAGATGCGCTATATCTTGCAGCCTTGCGAGGTGGTGCCAAGATTGACGGGTTTTCTTCGGTACAGGCCGATACCAGCCTTGATGATCATTTTGTTGTGCGCCCTTCAAGTGAGATTCTTGATTACCGCATTATTAATGAGGTCAAGGACGATCTTCATTATGAAGTGACTGTTGAAGCCGCTGTTGGCAAGATCAGCGAGCCTGCATGCCATGATCGCGCAGTCGGCCATTTGACGATGTTTGCGCCAACAATGTCGATGACACGGTCGGTTCCGGGTTGGCTATCGACAATGCCGTCAATGATGATGGCTGATCTTTATCGGCAGCTGGAAAATACCGCCAACCTGACATTATATAATGAAGCGGCGACAGTTCTTGATCCGGTAAAGATGAAACGCGATGCACGTTATGATTATAACGCTCTAATGAATGGCAAAGCGTCGATCCGTGACGGTGATTTTGCCTTTACAACCAATATTGCGTTTGAAAGTTTCAGCACTGATTTTGGGCTTGGCCAAAGTCAGCATTTGCGTGCCATCATCACAACCAGCCTTTACGCTGGTAGCCAGCTAACACCGCTTGGCGCGGTTCGGGACGAGATCAAGCTGAAACTTGGTGAGCGTTCACCAAGCCTGCTGATCAGCAAATTAAGCACAACCAAACGTGATAAAGTAAAAGCCGCTTTGCTGAATGGGCTTCAAAGCCATGCCAAGGCGATTGCATCAGCCACTTTATGTCTGCCACTAAAGGCTGTAATTAAATTAGAGGATAACAAGCTGCATGTTGCCCTTGGGATGCGGCAAGGCATTCAGGTCAACCGCCTGGCAATGGTTTCTGGCGTTGACAGTAAATGGTCGGTTTTGCGGGTAATCGAAGCTGGTGAAGGGCATTCAATCCTCGAACCGCTTAGTCGCCAACGCAAGCCTGCTGATTTGAACGGCAAGCTTGCGACGTTTTTGGAGATGAATTAATGCGCTATTTGATGTTTGTAATTCCATGCCTTTTCAGCATTGCCATGAATACAGCCATTGCCGAGCCAATTGTCGTGCTGACCTATGGGGCGCGTGATAATGGCGGTGTTGAAGATGCCACAAATTCACATCCGTTTCGCATGGATCCCGATTATTCGGAAACACATGAAGTGGCGCAAGATGAAACCCTTGGCCATATCATGAATGATTATTATGGCGGCAGCGGCCTGAATATGAAATTTGTGGAAATGGCCATTGTTCAGGTAAATCGGCATGCCTTTGTGCGGGGCAATCCGAATTTCCTCTATGCCAAAAAAACTATTCGCCTGCCATCTTTGAATCAGATCAAGGCCTTGGTAACTGGCGCAAAACCAGAAAACAGCCCCTCACAAGGTGGCAGTGGACGGACAAATGAAATCTATTTCTTTGGTGGGTAAAACTGCTGGCATTTTTGGACTTTATGCAGGCTTGTGCCTCGCCAGCACTTTGGTGATGGCAAGCCAAACCTTATCAGGTGCGATGATCAAAGCCGAAATTCAATCATCCTTGGCCTTGCTTGGCATTGCTGCCGACCCTGCGATCAATCAAGATCGACAATTTTTGCCTTGCGCTGCTGATTTGACGATTGAACCAATGTTCGGCAGCTATAAGACGGTTCGCGTTTCCTGCAGTGACGAAGATGGGTTTTCGATTGCGGTTCGAACGCAAATTCAATCAGACAGCCCTGTTTCTATTTTGGGCGGTAATGCTAAAACCGCAGCGCAGCCTTCAAATCACAGCGCAAACATTGTCAAGCTCTCACGCAGCCTGCGGCGCGGCGAAGTCATCACTCATGATGACCTGGTGCTGGTAGCAAGCCCCGATCACCGTCTTGTTGGGTATTTTGAAAAGCTAGATGATGTTGTTGGCCGGAAAACAAACCGTTCATTGAGCGTCAATCAGGTCGTGCGAAACCGGCATCTTGAAATGGATTGGCTGGTTGAAAAAGACCAGCTTGTCACCATTGAAACACAGATTGGCGGCGTCACCGTTGCTGGTTCTGGCCTTGCTCTAGATAATGCTCAAATGGGTGATTTATTGAAGGTTTTGAACCAATCAAGTAAGGTTATTATTGAAGGCCGCGTGGTGTCAGAAAAAAAAGTGAAAATAATTACTAAATAAATTCGTACTCATGTCGTAGATGATATATCGGAGGTCAACTAAAATGGTTGGTATTGTAAAAAACACTGTTAGTCGTGTGGAACCAAGCAGAGCTTCTGTTCCTGATCGGGTATCACAAGAGGCAACAAAAGTTTCGTCTGCCGCAGCTGCAAATGCTAGCGACAGTGTCGAGCTGAAGTCTGCCGATGTGCCGTCATCGATCAAACAGATGGCATCATCAGCGCCAATTGATGAGGTGAATGTAAATCGGATTAAAGAAGCCATCAAGCGTGGTGAATATCCGATAAATATTGATCGCATTTCAGAAGCATTGATGGATGCGTATAGGGAGATGAAGAGCTGATTACGGGTTAGGACACTGTAATGGCTAGTTCACTTTCTGCGACTGACATCATTGAGCATGTTGAGCACATGCTTGACAGCTTATCTGCGCCACATTTATCGGCAAAATGTTTTGCTGATGAATGTTTGGCGCTTGAGGCATTTCTGGAAATGCACAGGGATAGATTGTTCAGAACTGTAAAATTAGATGAGGTAGACCGTTCTCGTGTCTTAGCGGTGATCACGCGCCTCGATCAATTGCAAAAACGCGCCGCCGTTAAAGCGGCGATACCCGACGAATTGCAAAAATATATTGCCGATAACGATGATAAACCGGCATAGTAGAATTGTTGGGCTATTTATCAGTTTCGCTTAAAGGTTTTATCAGATGGCAGATATGGCCAGTTTTTTCCAAAATCCTTTTATCATTGTGGTTCTGACAGCTTTGGCTGTGGTGCTGTTGTTGGTTGGGTTTGTGGCTTCCAAAATTCTGCTTAATCAACGTCTTGCTGATCGGCGTGTTGCGACAGTTGCTGACAATCTGGCGCAAATTGGCGATACAGTTATCCGGCTTCACCTCAGCCTTGAAACAATTGGCGAGCGGCTTCGCGAAATTGAGAAAAAAACTGGTGGTCTGGCCGAAGGCTTTGATCAAAGCCGGCAAGAGCTTGCTGATCTGGCGCAAAATTTTAGCGGTGATAAGCAGATGAGCCGCGCTATTGAACTGGCACGAAACGGGGCGGCGGCAAATGAATTAACGCTGGCGACAGGCATTGGCCAAGATGAAGCCGAAGCCATTGTCAAATTTCATGGGCCCGCTAAATCCTAGCCGCTTTCTCCACTAGCCAGTTCCAACAAGCCCTTACATGGTGAAAATACTGCGCTTGCACGCAAGGCGAGCATATCGGGTGCCGCGGCTGATCTTGACACTGCCATCATTACGATCCAGCTCTAGCGTCATGCGGCTGGCTTCAATTTCAATATGATTGTCACTGATGGCTTTGATGATGGCGGTTCTATCATTGCCATAGCCAATGATTTTGACTTCACCGCCAATATCGGTGTCATTCACAATGATTGACTCAAGATCAAAACTGACGCTTTTACAGAGATATTTTTCGTGCCGGAACCGTTCCGCCGGACAGGCGGCAAGGCCAAAGGCAATGGCAAACCAGATTGCGATTTTACCAATATGATAGATCATGTTTTGTCATCTGCATTAATTGATAATTCATCATCAGCTGAAGTTGGTTGTGCGATCTCGGCGGCGTCGGCAATGGTGGCATCATCACTTGTTGCGTTATCCGCGGTGGCCATAACCGGTTGTTCGTCATTTGCTGCCTCGGCGGTTTGTTCTTCGGTCATCGCCGATGGCATAGTCTCATCATCATTGGCATTATCACTATCATTCGCTTCACTGCCGCCATTTTCATCTGCGGCATGATCCTCGGCCTCTACGGCAGGGTTTGTGGCGTCTTGATTGTCAAAATCATCTTCATGAAATTCGATGATATTGCCATTTTCATCAACGCGAACAGCTTTTCCCGACCGGATTAGCTTTTCGGCATCTTCAGGTTTGGCATCAATGATTGCGCCTGATAAGAAGCGCACACCTTGAACTTCGCCTGGTGAGGTCATTTTAAGACGTGCCCAGCCATCTTCAATTTCGGTAACAACCTCATCATCATCATCATTGACGGCATTCATATTTTCGCCGCCAAGATCAAGCGCGCCAACATTGATTTCCGAAATATCGGTCAGTGATGGGTCACGGTTAAAATCCTGAAGATTGGCGATGCGCGTCCGTAGCAGAAAGATGCGCGCGGCCAAAATGCCGATCCGCCGCAATTCATTTTGCTCAGTGGCAAGAGCTGTATTCATAAAATGGTTCATTTCATCCAGCGGCTCACCAGTGAATTTTTCAATTAGCGCGTTACGCACTTTAATTGTTTCAGGTGCCAGTGAAATTGATGACCCCGGACCGCCACCATTTTGGAGGGAAACTCTACTCATTTTTTGCTCCATGTCTGTTTTGGCATCCTATTTGCAAAATTTACACCAAATCGCAGGTTCATGACCATTAATTTAATACACAGCCTAGGACGGAATTCTTAGAAAAATGAATAAGATCGGCTCATATTTGAATTTTCATGCACAGGCGCTCGAACTGCGTTCGCGCCGCAATGAAATTCTGGCATCTAACATTGCCAACGCCGCTACGCCCAATTTCAAGGCCCGTGATCTTGATTTCGACTCAGAAATAAAACGGCATGTCGGCATCGGCCCTCTGCAGACAACAAACGAACAGCATTTTCCGACAATGGTTGCCTCAACAGACAATAAAATGCTGTTTCGTGAGCCAATTAATCCGTCACTTGATGGCAATACAGTTGAATTAAGTGTCGAGCAGATGGAATTTTCTGAAAACGTCACCCGCTATCAGACTACTTTAACCTTTCTCAATAACCGGATTACCGGATTGATGTCGGCGATTAGGGGCGAATGATGAGCGAAATCAAAAATATTTTTGATATTTCAGGTCGGGCGATGGCGGCGCAGCTTGTCCGGTTGAATACGGTTGCCAGTAACCTTGCCAATGCCGGCACGATTGCCAGCACGAAAGAAGAGGCGTTTCGCGCGCTAAAACCAGTATTTCAAACAACCTATGCCGATCAATTGAAACATTCGGGTGTTTCAACGGTTGATGTTGTGACAGTTGCCGAAGTTACACGGGCTCCGGAAAAAGCATTTATGCCGCATCATCCAAGTGCCGATGCTGATGGTTTTGTTTATCGCGCAGCGGTTGATGAGAATGAAGAAATGGTCGAGATGGTCGAGGCAAGTCGCCAATACCAAAATAATGTAGAGGTCATTTCAACAATACGCGCACTGATGATGCGCACAATAAATATGGGTAAGTAGGGTTCAGTCAGGAGACCTAAGAATGAGTACAATCGACAACAATAATTCGTTGAATTCCATTTTGGACAAGCTGGGTATCAAGCAACAAACTGCTGAGTCTGGCCCAAAGGATTCTCTTGGACAGGCCGAGTTTTTAAAGCTGATGACAACACAGCTTCAAAATCAGGATCCATTTAAACCGACCGACAATACCGAGATGATTGCACAGATGGCGCAATTCTCGACGGTAACAGGCATCACTGAAATGAATGAATCGTTAAAAGGCCTAAATAGTCTGTATTCCGGCCAGCTGTCAGAATTCCGCATCGCAACCGCGGCAAATATGCTTGGCCATTCGGTTCTGGTTCCAGGTGGCAATGCCTATGCATCGCCTGAAGGCGGCATTTCGGGTGCGATTGATATTCCAACAGCATCAAATAGTACAAATATTGTTTACCGGTCTGAAGCTGGCGAAATTCTTCACACCGAAGACCTTGGCCCACAGCCAGCCGGACTTGTTGGTTTCGCATGGGATGATATCCCTGAGAATATTTTGAATGAAAATGCCTTTTTCCGCGTTGAAGCGTATGCCGATACAGGTGAGGGGCTGCAGGCCGTTGGCGCTTCGGTCTTTGGCGAGGTGCTGGCAGCCTCGACAGGGGGCAGTAACAAAGATGTTGTCTATGACGTTCGAGGCTTTGGCGGCGTTAAGGCAAACGATGTTGTGAGCTTTAAGAACTAAATCTGTTTTATGCAAAAGGGCCCCAGTGAAAGGGCCGCCTAATGGGAGTTAAGTCGAATGTCATTTTATACTGCTTTAACAGGGTTGAACGGGTCACAGGCCGATATTTCAGCAACCTCAAATAATATCGCGAACGTTGGAACAACCGGTTTTAAACGAAGCCGCGCAGAATTTGGTGATATTTTTGCCACCTCACCATTGCAGAATGCGTCATCATCGATTGGTTCGGGTACAATTTTGAAAGGCATTAAGCAGCAGTTTACGCAGGGTAATATTTCCTCATCTTTGAACGCGCTTGATTTGGCGATTTCGGGTCAGGGCTTTTTTACTTTGAAGCCATCCCTGACTTCAGCGCAGAAGGTTTACACACGAAATGGCTCGCTGAACGTTAATAACGACCGTTATGTTGTTGATTCTGCTGGTCAGTATTTGCTTGTTTATCCGGTTAACGATGATGGCTCAGTAACCGCAAAAGACCTTGATAGCGCCCTGCCGTTGAAGTTGCCTGTTACGTCGGGTGATCCGCAAGCGACAAGTAATATTGAATTGGGCGTGAACGTTCCGGCGGCGGCCGATGTGGTGCCAGCTAGGCCGGAATTTGCCGACGGCTATACTTTTGATCCATCCAATCCAAACACCTTTACCAATTCAACGTCAATCACGATCTTTGATGATTTGGGCAACCCAACTATTGCAACGATGTATTTCATCAAGACACAATCGGCGTCTGCGGCAGACCCAACAAACAAATATGATACGCGCTTGGTGATCAATGACACGGTTATTGACCCTGACCTTGTTCCGTCAGTTGACGATGCCGGAAACCAGATCTTTATTGACCGTTTTGGAGCTCAAACAACGCAGGTTCCGGATGACAACTATTTTATTGAAGGAAAGGGCTCGGCCCTTTACAAGCTTGATGATTTGCAGCAGCAGATCCCATCGCAGCCAGCGAAATTAACCGGTGAACAAACAGAATTTGATTTTGGTGAAGAGGGTGACAAGCTTGTTGAAATTGTTACCGATCCGGTTTTGTTTAACGCAACGCGGGAAAGTGGCGATGCTGACAGCCGCGTTTATTGGGGCAAAAACTTTTTAACCGTCAATGTTGATAATGGTGACCAACCAGTTAACATTGATCTTCGTCCGGGAAAATATAACGCAACGCAACTGGCAGCCGAAGTCGAGCGGGCAATTAACGCCGCCTATGGCGATGACAGCAAAATTCAG
>ENA-OQVM01006173-OQVM01006173.1-marine-metagenome-genome-assembly--contig:-NODE-6173-length-11082-cov-4.144480_pt1 | contig 11082 bp, 10 predicted proteins | sample MGYA00237776_ERZ505498 | MGnify/ENA primary metagenome ERZ505498 (study PRJEB26159, sample SAMN06265151) | marine metagenome | isolation source: Helgoland LTER site | place: Germany:Helgoland, sampling... | reverse complement strand
TGAAAAAGGGATTCTTGTGGAGCTCATAGAACCTGCTTTACGCCCTAAAATGCCGGTATGGAATGATGCTTTACTTCCTTTAGACCCCCGTGCCAAAGCCTATCTAGATGCCAATTGTGCCCACTGTCATAACCTTGAAGGGAGTGCAAAGAATTCAGGATTATACCTCAGCTATACCCAAACCGATGCTCGTAAGCGAGGAGTTTTTAAACCCCCAATTGCCGCTGGGAAAGGATCGGGCGATTTCATCTACGACATTGTTCCTGGGCATCCCGAAGAATCGATTTTAATTTATCGTATGAAAAGCAATGACCCCTCCATTCGAATGCCCGAAATAGGACGATCTATTGCTCATACTGAAGGACTTAATTTATTGGAACGCTATATAGAAGAGCTCGCTCAAAACAAATAAAATATCATCTCTTTCTGGCGAAAATATCTTCTTTTTTGATCTATCTTTGAGTATTAGTCTTTAAAAAGAAACATTCCATGCTTCCGCTCGATTTTAAATCCGGTTTTGTGTTTTCAAAACACAAAGAAAAGGTACAAACCCCCTTCGAACGTTTATTCGAAATATTCAAAGAACTCATCACCCACACTTCTGGAGATTTTGATGAGGCCATTGACTGGCTTCGAGAGTTGGATATTGAATACAAGTTGACCGATGAAGACTATACCATCGACGATTTTATAAAAGATTTATTAAAAAAATCCTTTGTACAGCCTAAGACTGGAACTGGCGGAAAAGGAGATGGAATGCAACTCACTGCTAAAACAGAAAAGTTATTGCGAGAACACGCATTGAAACAGATTTTCGGAAAATTAAAACGTTCCGGTTCTGGGGATCATAAAACCAAAAAACAAGGGCAAGGAGAAGATGGATCTGGCGAATTGAAAGCCTATCAGTTTGGAGATGGTTTAGAGAAAATCGATGTTACTCAAAGCATCAAAAATGCTCAAATACGTTCGGTTGGAGAGGATTTTACCCTACAACACGAAGATTTGGTTGTTGAAGATTCCATGCATAAAACCCAAATGAGTACCGTTTTGATGATCGACATCAGTCACAGTATGATTCTCTATGGAGAAGATCGGATTACGCCAGCAAAAAAGGTAGCGATGGCTTTGGCCGAGCTCATTACAACCCGCTACCCAAAAGACACCCTCGATATTTTGGTGTTTGGGAATGATGCTACTCCCATTGCACTGAAAGATATTCCCTATCTCGAAGTTGGACCCTATCACACCAATACGGTTGCAGGACTTGAATTGGCAATGGATCTTTTGAGAAGAAAGAAAAACACCAACAAGCAAATTTTTATGATTACAGACGGGAAACCAAGTTGTCTTAAAATGCCCGATGGAACCTATTATAAAAACAGTGCAGGACTCGATGAAATGATTGTAGAAAAATGCTACAATATGGCCCGTCAAGCAAAAAAAATACATATTCCGATTACTACCTTTATGATTGCCCAAGATCAATACCTCAAGCAATTTGTTCGCAAATTTACCGAGGCAAATCAAGGGAAAGCTTTCTTTACCGGCCTAAAAGGTCTGGGAGAAATGATCTTTGAAGATTACGAAAAAAACAGAAAAAAACGCTTAGGATAATATTCCATTACACCGATACATTACTATGAAGAAAGAACGTGCTACTACCCTTGGAGAATTAAAAAAAACCGATTATGCATCTAGATCCATCCAACTTGAACTTGCCGAAAACCTAAAAGCCTGTTTAGGCTCTGGAAAAGCAACCTTTCAAGGATTAATTGGTTACGAAAATACAGTGATTCCAGATGTAGAGCGTGCTATTCTTTCGGGACACAACATCAATTTATTAGGACTAAGAGGCCAGGCAAAAACACGTTTAGCCCGACAGATGACGGAATTGCTCGATGAATGGATTCCTGTGGTAACGGGCTCAGAAATCAATGACGACCCCTTGGACCCCATCAGCCTTGAAGCAAAAAGAATTATAGCGGAACAGGGTGACAAGACTCCGATTGAATGGTTACACCGATCGGATCGTTTTTTCGAAAAACTAGCAACTCCCGATGTAACGGTAGCCGATCTTATTGGAGATGTAGATCCTATAAAAGCATCCAACCTCAAGCTTTCATATGCCGATGAACGGGTTATTCATTTCGGAATGATTCCAAGAGCACACCGTTGTATTTTTGTGTTGAATGAACTCCCCGATTTACAAGCGCGTATTCAGGTTGCTTTGTTTTCTATTTTACAGGAAAAAGAAATTCAAATTCGTGGTTTCAAGCTGCGACTTCCAATAGCTGCGCAATTAATATTTACTGCAAATCCAGAAGACTATACCAATAGAGGAAGTATAGTAACTCCCCTAAAAGACAGAATTGGATCGCAAATACTAACGCATTATCCTCACAATCGGGATATTGCCAAAGCGATTACAAAACAAGAAGCCGTACTTACTGAAAAACAAGCAGCAGAGATTCATGTACCAGAACTCGCGCGAGACATCCTTGAACAAATTGGTTTTGAAGCCAGAAAAAGTGAATTTGTAGACTCTAAAAGTGGGGTGAGTGCACGGATGAGTATTACCGCTTTCGAAAATTTAATCAGTACCGCTGAGCGCAGAGCACTGATCAATAACGATGCAACTACTTCCATAAGAATGTCAGACTTTATGGGAATCATTCCTGCCATCAACGGTAAGATTGAATTGGTGTATGAAGGAGAACAAGAGGGGGCTGAACAAATTTCCTACCACCTGATCTCAGAGTCCATCAAAACACTTTTTACAGATTATTTTCCTAAAATAGAAAAGCTTCAAAAAGAGGATGAAGTTGGACCTTACGATACTATTTTAGAATGGTTCTTTAAAGACAATGAACTCTTTTTAGAAGATGTGCTTCCCGATCGTTCCTACCAAGATTCGTTGACCTTAGTCCCTGGAATTAAAGAGGTTTTGGATACTCATCTAAAAGGGTGCGATGAAAAAGACCGTTACTTTATGATGGAGTTTTTACTTTGGGGATTGGAGTCCAATAAAAAACTAAATAAATACCGAACCTTAGAAGGGTTTCAATTCAAAGATTCTCTAGGCAGTTACATAAGCGGTTTATAATCATTATTGGCGCATACTGTCAATCGAAGTAGAATTTAAGATTTTTAAGGTCTGATCGCGAACCTCCTCAAATACAGGTTTGATTTGACATATCTTTTCGTCACATTCTTCGCAATTGGCATAATAGTTCAACGAGACGCAGGGCAACATTGCAATAGGCCCATCTACTGCTCGCATCAGATCGGCTAAATTGATTTCTTTGGGGTCCTTTAAAAGTTTATAACCACCCGTTTTTCCACGCTTACTTTGAACGAACTGAAAGTTCCTTAATTCACGTAAAATTGTTTCTAAAAACTTTTTAGGAATAAGTTCCTGCTCTGCAATTTCGGAAGAAAAAATAGAGCGCTCCTCCTCTTGATGATCTGCTAGATACAACAAGGCCTTTATGGCGTATTTACATTTTTTTGAGATCATAAGTTTAAAAAATTTTGCTAGCCTGATGGAGCTATTACAAAGGTAAAGAATAAAACTTTAATCTTAATTCCTATAAAGTTAATAGAGTTTATAGGTTTGATTCTAAATAAAATATATATTTGCATTCGAATAAAGCGTATGCTAACGGAAATTGTACTAAATAAAGTCAAAAAAAACAAGCCAAAAACTACTGGTGAAAAGACATATCGTAGCCTTTTGAAGTCAGTGAGTTGGCGTATTCTAGGTACAATAGATACCATCATAATCTCGTATTTAATAACCAATACGTTGGATTTTGCGCTTCGTATTGGATTTGTAGAACTACTGACTAAAATGGGGCTGTATTTTTTGCATGAACGCCTATGGAACAAAATAAAATGGGGTAAAAAGTAAGACTATGGAAAAAGAATATCTTGAAAAGCTCAATAATAAGGTTGTACATAAATCCCTTGCCGAAGCTTTTGAAATCCTCTTGGAGCTGAAGCTAGGAAAACTTGCCTTTTCAACTTCGTTTGGACAAGAAGACCAGGTACTCACGGATTTTATCTTCAAAAATGATTTTCCTATATCGGTTTTCACACTAGATACAGGACGATTGTTCGAAGAAACCTATACGATATACCACCAAACAATTAAGCACTATAAAAAACCCATAACACCTTATTTTCCTGACACTAAAAAGGTAGAAGCATTAGTAGAAGCAAAAGGGCCATTGAGTTTCTACGATAGTGTTGCCAACAGAAAAGAATGTTGCGGAATAAGAAAAGTAGACCCGCTTCAAAGGGCCCTTCAAGGAGTAGACGTTTGGATTACCGGTTTGCGGGGGTCTCAAAGTTATTTTAGGGAGCAGCTTCAAGTATTCGAATTCGATTCTTCTTTTGGGCTCATCAAATTTAATCCATTGATTCATTGGAGCTTGGAAGATGTAATTGGGTATTTAAATCAACATAAGGCTCCTCAAAATATCCTTCACTCCAAGGGCTTTGCAAGCATAGGCTGTGCGCCCTGTACCCGAGCAATCGAAAAAGGAGAAGACCTTCGGTCTGGAAGATGGTGGTGGGAAAACAGCAAAAAAGAATGTGGACTACATCAAACTCAAATCGCTAAATAGTAACCCATGAACATACTCAAACAACTGGAAGAAGAAGCCATTTACATCATCCGTGAGGTCGTTGGTCAATTCGATAAACCGGCCTTACTTTTTTCTGGAGGAAAAGATTCGATTGTACTCTTACATCTGTGTCATAAAGCATTCTTGCCCGCACGAATCCCCTTCCCTTTGGTACACATAGACACCGGGCATAACTTCCCAGAAACGCTTACACTTCGTGATAAACTCATAGAGCAATATCAAGTTAAACTACACATTGGTTTGGTTCAAGACAGCATAGATCAGGGAAAAGTAACAGAAGAAAAAGGTCGTTTTGCAAGTCGAAATAGTTTGCAAACCTCCACCCTATTGGAAACCATAAGCAACTTAAAGCTTGATGCGTGTATGGGTGGTGCTCGAAGAGATGAAGAAAAAGCACGAGCCAAAGAACGTGTATTTTCTGTTCGTGACGATTTTGGTCAATGGAATGAAAAGTTACAACGCCCCGAATTATTCGATCATTTGAATGGTGCAATTCACTCCGGAGAGCATATTCGAGCGTTTCCGATAAGCAACTGGACCGAACTCGATGTATGGGAGTATATACGTCAAGAAAAATTAGAAATCCCAACGATTTATTATGCACATGAAAGAGCCGTCTACGATCGGGAAGGTCAATTGATGCCCGTAACAGAATTTCATCAAATTGATCCCAATCAAATCAAAGTTCAATCGGTTCGATTCAGAACCGTTGGCGATATGAGTTGTACAGCTGCTGTCCTATCAAAAGCAGAGGAACTCGATGTTATCATCGAAGAAATTAGAACCTCAACTTATTCTGAAAGGGGTGCACGAATGGATGACAAACGCTCAGAAGGAGCAATGGAAGAACGGAAAAAAATAGGATACTTTTAAAATCAAGATTTATGGACTTATTGCGAATTGCAACGGCAGGTAGTGTTGATGATGGTAAAAGCACCTTAATCGGAAGATTACTTTATGAAACCGGTTCTTTAAAAGAAGATCAACTGAAGCACATAGAAGAAAAGAGTGCTTCCAACGGTTTGGATCACTTAGACTTTTCTTTAGCTACAGATGGCTTGCTCACAGAAAGAGAACAAGGGATTACTATTGATGTTTCTCATCTGTATTTTAAAACAAAAAAAAGACGTTTTATCATTGCTGACTCTCCTGGCCATATTGAATATACAAGAAATATGGTGACGGGAACTTCTAATTCAGATGCAACGCTTCTGCTTCTAGATGCGCGAAAAGGGGTTATTGAGCAAACTAAACGACATTTCTACATCACACAATTATTGGGGATTAAAAAAGTGATTTTCGCTGTAAATAAGATGGATTTGGTCGGCTATGATCAAAATGTATTTGATAGAATTAAAGAAGATATAGCCCACCTTATTCAAAATCAGAACACAAAAGATCTAACGGCTTATTATATTCCTCTTTCAGCACTCAAAGGATATAATCTCCTTCTGAAAAGCCCAAAAATGGGTTGGTTCAGCGGGAAAGTACTTTTCGATCTAATTGAAAACATCGCAGTAAATGAACCTCCATCTAAAGAAAATGTTCTACAAGTGCAAACGGTTATTCGACCCAAGTTAGCTGCTTATCACGACTATCGAGGTTTTGCGGGAAAGGTTAAAAGTGGATCTTTTTCGGTTGGAGATGCGATCGAAGTTTTTCCTTCAGGAACCAAAACAAAGATTAAGTCCATTGAACAGTATGGCGTTAATCAAGAACAGGTCAGTCAAGGCCAAAATGCAACGCTTCTTCTCGAAGATGAAGTTAATGTGTCCAGAGGAGATTCTCTTTTTACACCAAGTAATTCTATTGAGTTTACAAAAATAATAAACGCAAAAGTTTGCTGGATGCAAGACAAAGCGCTGCAGGCAGAACAAAAATATTTATTGCAGTTTGGATCGAAGAAGTCACTTGCCAAAATAACCGATGTTAGTGAACGAATTGACGTATCGAGTGATGGATCGAAAGAAACCACAGCCCTTGGATTGAATGACATTGGTATAGCTTCATTTCAATTAGCCCATCCGGTTCTCTGTATTCCCTATCCAGAAAATAAAAACCTAGGGAGCTTTATAATCATCGACATAAACACAAACAATACGGCCGGAGTCGGCTTCATAGAATAAGAATGGAAAGTTTTAGAACAGAATTAGAAAACCCGATTGTAGAAAAAGATATTCTTGATTTAGAAAAGAAGATTTTTGAATTTAAAAACAATCAGATTGACGAAGAAAAATTTCGGAGTTTACGCCTAGCCCGAGGAGTGTATGGACAACGTCAACAAGGCGTTCAAATGATACGCATCAAACTCCCAATGGGAAAGTTTACAGCAAAACAACTGCGCCGAATCGCTGATGTTTCGGATGAATATGCCAGTAGTAATTTACACATAACTACACGTCAGGATATTCAAATACACTATGTTTTATTGGATCGAACTCCTGAGTTATGGGCTACGTTAGAAAAAGATGAAATTACCCTAAGAGAGGCATGCGGAAATACCGTTCGAAATGTTACAGCCTCTGTTATGGCAGGAGTCGATCCAAACGAAGCCTTTGATGTTACTCCCTATGCCCAAGCCTTTTTCGAATACTTCCTCCGCAACCCAATCTGTCAAGAAATGGGTCGAAAATTCAAAGTCGCTTTTTCAAGCTCTTCAGTCGACGATGCTTTGACGTTTATTCACGATTTAGGCTTTATTCCAAGGATTGAGAAGGGAGTTCGTGGTTTTCGTGTTCTTTTAGGTGGTGGAATTGGATCACAACCCGTGGATGCACAAGAAGTCTTTAGCTTTTTAGCTACTGATAAAATCATCCCCTACAGTGAGGCGGTAATTCGTGTTTTTGATCGGCACGGAGAACGTAACAAAAGGAATAAAGCACGGCTCAAGTTTTTAATTAAAGAAATTGGTCTTGATGCGTTTAAGCTTTTAGTGGAACAAGAAATGAAGGTTGTGAATCATCAAGTATATGCTATTGAACCTAAAAAACGCACCTTAAAGGAAGCGAAGTTTGTTGGTGCAATTTCAATAAATACTAGTCCTGCCTTTGAAGCTTGGAAAAAAGCCAACACTTTTACTCAAAAACAAACCGGTTATGTAGCTCTTGGGCTGCCGATAAAAACAGGAGATATTGCTTCGGACAAAGCGCGTTTATTAGCCGACCTAATCGAGCAGTTTACACGCGATGACAATCGTTTTTCGATAGGTCAAAGCATCCTACTCCGCGATGTGAAAGAAGAACATCTTCCGGCTCTGTATGATGCCTTGGAACAACTAGACCTCCACCGTATCGGATTTCATAAGATAAACGATATCGTTACCTGTCCTGGAACCGACACCTGTAATCTGGGGATTGCCAGCAGTATGGGCTTGGCCAAAGTACTCCAAGAAGTCGTTGAAAAAGAATATCCCGACTTAATTCAAAAACACCAAATCGATATCAAAATCAGTGGTTGTATGAATGCCTGCGGCCAGCACACCTTGGCACACATTGGCTTCCAAGGGATGACCGTAAAATCCAATGGCAAAGTCGCTCCTGCCACCCAAATCCTCCTCGGAGGGGGAGTATTGGGGAACGGTAGCGGAAGATTTGCAGACAAAGTCCTAAAGGTGCCTTCCAAAAGGACTCCTGCAGTACTGCGATGGATTCTAGATGATTTTGAAAAGCAGCGACAAAGTGAGGAAGACTTTTTTGCCTACTACGACCGTAAAACCAAAGACTACTACTACCAAAATCTAAAACATTACAGTGAGGTAAGCGATCTTACTGCAGATGATTTTGTCGATTGGGGGGTAAAAGAAAAATACGAGAAAGCCATTGGTATCGGCGAATGTGCTGGAGTGACCATTGATCTGGTGCAAACCCTATTGTTTGATGCCAAAGAAGCCTTCCAATGGGCGCAAGAAGCCCTTGTTGAAAATCGTTTTTCAGATGCGGTTTATCATGCCTATAATGCAAGGGTCAGGGCCGCCAAGGCTATTTTGACCCAAGGCAATGCCAAAATCAACAGCCATGCCTCCATCATTGATGCTTTTGATCCAGAGTATCCAGAATACGCAAAGGAAAAGGGTTTGAGTTTTAAAGAAGACGTCTTAAAAATACACCTCAACAAGCCCAAGGCCTCTTTTGCCAAAATTTATGTAGAACAGACACAACCCTTGTTGTTGTGGATTGAAAACCATTGTCATGCCAAGCTTAAATAAAGGAACAGTAACCCTAGTAGGAGCAGGTCCCGGAGATCCGGATCTGTTGACCATCAAAGGACTTAAAGCCATTCAAAAAGCTCATGTGATCCTTTACGATGCATTGATCAATCCAGTACTTTTGGAACACAATCCACATGCAGACAAAATCTTTGTTGGAAAAAGAAGGGGCTTCGTCAAAAAGAGTCAGGCAGAAATCAATGCCCTAATTGTACTATACGCCTCTAGGGGACTGGATGTCATCCGCCTAAAAGGAGGAGACCCGCTGGTTTTTGGAAGGGCTTGTGAAGAACTGGAAGCCGCTAAAGAAGCCGGGATTCCCACAGCGGTGGTTGCAGGAATTGCCTCCTATTCTGGCATTGCGGCACAACACCAAATCCCCTTGACCAAAAGAGCCGAACATGAAAGTTTTTGGGTAGTGACAGGACACATACGTTCTGGAAAAATGTCCGATGACATCGCATTGGCAGCTCAATCTACAGCAACTGTCATAGTATTGATGGGCATGCGTTTTCTCCCCGACATTGTGAACACCTTTAAGCAATACAAACAAGGCAATCACCCTGTGGCGGTAATCCAAAACGGAACCACCAAAGCAGAGAGATCATTGGTGGCGGACTTGGACACCATCGTCGAACAAGTGGATCAACACCATATTGAAAACCCTGCCATACTCATTTTTGGACTGGCAGCCAATGATCCCATTAGCCATTATAAAAATCTGGTTCAAAGAGAAGCCATCACACTATGAACACCCTATACCCTATTTTTATCAAAGCACACCAGTTGCAATTCCTCATTGTAGGTGGGGGTTATGTTGCCTTAGAAAAACTGGAGTTTTTGTACAAATCCAGTCCCGAGGCGCAAGTCACTATGGTAGCCCCTTTTGTAAGAAATGAAACCCTGGAATTTATCCAAGATAAGCCCGTCAAGGTCATACTAAAAAAATACCGCAGGAGGCACCTTAAAAATAAAAACATCGTCATTGCCACCACCGATAAGCCAGAAATCAACCTACAAGTAAACAGAGATTGCAAAAGACAAAACATCTTGGTCAATGTGGCCGATACCCCTGACCAATGTGACTTCTACATGGGAGGGATTGTCACCAAGGGCAATTTAAAAATTGGCATTTCCACCAATGGAAAATCCCCAACCCTGGCAAAAAGATTGAGACAATGGCTTGAAGCCATACTTCCCGAAGAAATAGACCCCTTGTTGGAAACTTTAAGGAAATACAGAAAGACTTTAAAAAAGGACTTTGAATTCAAGGTCAAAGAGATGAACAAAATAACAGAATCACTAATCAAATAGAAAATGATCAAAACGGACATCATCATAATTGGAGCGGGGCCAGTAGGGCTATTTACAATTTTTGAAGCAGGACTGATGAAACTTCATTGTCATGTGATCGATGCCATTCCACAAGTTGGAGGGCAACTCAAAGAAATTTATCCGAAAAAACCCATCTACGACATTCCAGGTTTTCCCAGTGTACTGGCAGGTGATCTTATCGATAATTTAGAAAAACAAGCCGACCCTTTTCAACCCGGATTCACTTTAGGAGAAAGGGCCGAAAGTATAGAAAAACAAGAAGACGGTAGTTTTATTGTTACTACTATCGAAGGCACCCAACACCAAGCCCCAGCTGTGATTATTGCTGGAGGTTTGGGTAGTTTTGAACCGAGAAAACCCCTGATTGAAAATCTTGAAAAATTTGAGAAAAGAGGGATCGAATACATGGTCAGAGAACCTGAAGCTTTTTTGGATAAACGTTTGTTTATTTCAGGAGGGGGAGATTCTGCATTGGATTGGGCTATTTATTTTGCCGAACAAAGCCATTTGCCAGTAGGACTTGTGCACCGATCTGATATGTTTAGAGCGCACAAAGACTCCGTTGAGCAGGTCTATAAACTCCAAGAAAAAGGAAAAATTGAATTGTATACCCATGCCGAAATCAAAGACGTAAATGGTGATGAGATATTAGAAACCATCGAATTGCATCAAAAGGAAAAATCACCCAAGACCATAGCGGTAGATTATTGGCTGCCTTTGTTTGGACTGTCTCCCAAACTGGGCCCCATTGGCAACTGGGGATTGGAAATCGAAAAAAACGCCATTAAAGTCGACCACACCTTGGACTACCAGACCAATACTCCTGGGGTTTTTGCAGTAGGAGATGTCAATACCTATCCAGGCAAACTAAAACTCATACTGTGTGCACTCCAC
>ENA-OQVM01006168-OQVM01006168.1-marine-metagenome-genome-assembly--contig:-NODE-6168-length-11097-cov-14.295917_pt1 | contig 11097 bp, 8 predicted proteins | sample MGYA00237776_ERZ505498 | MGnify/ENA primary metagenome ERZ505498 (study PRJEB26159, sample SAMN06265151) | marine metagenome | isolation source: Helgoland LTER site | place: Germany:Helgoland, sampling... | reverse complement strand
GCACTTGTTGGAGCTCTGATACTTTCAAGAGATTCAGATTTGCAAAATACGATTGCCTTTTTTGCTGTTACATTTGCGTCTATAAATGTATTTGGTGGGTATTTAGTAACAAACAGAATGTTAAAAATGTTTAAGAAGAAATAATTATGACTTTTCTATCAGAGATAACAGCAATACAAAATATTATTTATATCTTCTCATCTATATTATTTATAACAGGTATAAAGATGCTAGGCAAAGAGGATACAGCTGTTAAAGGTAACTTCTTTTCTGCCTTGGCTATGTTTATTGCTGTAAGCATTACTTTAATTGATGTAGTTAACCCAATAGTACTTCTAAGCGGTATTGCATTAGGTGCAGTAATTGGTTCTTTCATTGCTCTTAAAGTAAAAATGACATCGATACCTGAGATGGTTGCCTTGTTTAATGGCTTTGGTGGTTTGGCTACCTTCTTAATTGCTTGGTCTGAGTTTAATTCTGTCCCAGAAAATTTATTCCAACATATTTTGGTAATGACGACTTTATATATTGGTGGTGTAACATTTACAGGAAGTCTTGTTGCTTATGCAAAATTATCTGAGAAAATAAAAATAGCAAAAACATCAATCATTACAAAGATATTCACAACTATTTTTTATATTTCATTACCATTTTTATTATATTCAATATTCGTAACTCCTTTTATGGTTACAAGTTTTGACTTTTTTACTGTATTGCTAATCTTAACGCTTCTTGGGGGTATCGGTTTTGTTCTTCCAATTGGTGGGGGAGATATGCCTGTTGTAATTTCTTTATTAAACTCCTTCTCAGGAATCGCAGCAGCCTTTGCTGGCTTGTTGCTATTAAACAATGTTCTCATTGTTGCTGGTTCGCTTGTGGGTGCAAGCGGTCTCATCCTTACGGTCATTATGGCTAAAGCAATGAATAGATCGATAAGTAATATTTTATTTGTTGGCTATGCCAGCTCTTCTGCTAGCAGTTCTTCTTCAGAAGAGCAGGGAGAGGTTAGTCCAATTAGTGTTTCAGATGCATATTTAATATTAGAAAGCGCAAGTTCAGTATTGATCATTCCTGGATATGGCATGGCTGTAGCTCAAGCACAGCATGTTGTAAGAGAGCTAGGAGAATTACTAGAAGATAACGGCACAGAAGTTAAATACGGAATACATCCAGTCGCTGGAAGAATGCCTGGTCATATGAATGTTCTTCTTGCTGAGGCAAATGTTCCATATGATGTGTTAGCAGAACCGGATGATGTCAATCCAACAATGGATGCAGTAGATGTAGCTGTAGTCATAGGTGCAAACGACGTTGTGAACCCTTCTGCAACAGAAGAGCCTGGAAGTCCAATATATGGAATGCCTATAATTGAAGTACATAATGCAAAGACAGTTTTTGTCTTGAAAAGGTCAATGTCTTCAGGTTTTGCTGGAGTACAAAATCCCTTATTTTTCAAACAAAATACAAGAATGCTTTTTGGAGATGCTAAAGAGTCTATAGGCGGCTTAGTTTCAGAATTTAAAGATTAAATCACTAGTTATTTATGTTAAAATATATCCTTATTAAAGGACCTATTTTTTTATAAAAAAACTATCAAAATGAGTGATTTCGCAAAAGAAGTAATATCAGTAAATATTGAAGATGAGCTTAAGCAATCTTATCTAAGTTATGCCTTAAGTGTCATACATGGAAGAGCTCTTCCAGATATCAGAGATGGCTTAAAGCCCGTTCATAGACGCATACTTTATGCCATGTATGATCTTAAGAATTCCTACAACAAACCTTATAAAAAATCTGCAAGAGTTGTAGGTGATGTTATTGGTAAATATCATCCTCATGGTGATAGTGCAGTCTATGATGCAATGGTAAGAATGGCCCAAGATTTTTCAATGAGATACCCTATAGTTGAAGGTCAGGGTAATTTTGGTTCTATTGACGGCGATCCCCCAGCTGCAATGAGATATACAGAAGTTAGGATGGCTAAAATAACCGATCAGATGTATGGCGATCTTGAAAAAGAAACTGTCTCATATTCACCAAATTATGATGGTAGTGAATTTATACCTGATGTTTTACCAACAAAAATTCCAACACTTCTTGTTAATGGGTCTTCAGGAATAGCTGTTGGAATGGCAACAAACATACCTCCTCATAATTTAACTGAAGTTTTAAATGCAAGCATTAATCTAATAAATGAACCCAATCTCACAATTGATGATTTAATTAAAGATATTTCAGGTCCTGACTTTCCGACCGGCGGAACAATTGATGGAAGGGCTGGTATATATGAGGCATATAAGACCGGAAGGGGAATCATTCACACAAGATCAAATACCTCAATAGAAGAAGATGAAAAATCTGGAAAACAGTCCTTAATAATTAATGAAATACCTTACATGGTTAACAAGGCTAGGATGCTTGAAAAGATTGCAGAACTTGTTAAAGATAAAAAAATTGAAGGTATTACTGAGATAAGAGATGAATCTGATAAAGACGGCCTTCGAGTTGTTATAGAAGTTAGAAAAGGAGATTCAGTAGATGTTTTAGAAAATAATCTCTTTGCACAAACTCAGTTAGAGCAATCCTTTGGTATTAATTTTACTGTTTTAGTTGATGGTCAACCCAAGGAAGTAAATCTTAAAGAGATGCTTGAAGCTTTTGTTAAGCATAGAAAAGAAATTATTACCAAGAGAACTCAATACGACCTCAAAAAAGCCAAAGAGAGAGGCCATATAGTTGAGGGGTTGATGGTAGCTATAGCCAACATAGATGAAGTTATAACAATAATTAAGAAATCAAAAGATCCGAAATTAGCAGCCGAAGCTCTTTGCAAAAAAGATTGGAAAGCTGGTCCTGTAGAGGCAATCTTAAAGAAAGTTGGGGCTGATGCATGCAAGCCAAAAGGTTTAAGCAAAGATCTAGGTATTAGTGGTAAAAAATATAAACTTTCAGTCGATCAAGCTAAGGCAATTCTTGAATTAAGGCTAGCAAGATTAACTGGTCTTGAGCAAGACAATCTTGGAAATGAGTTCTCTGATATTGTTTCAAAAATTATCGATCTTCAAAAAATACTAGATGATAAAGAAGTCTTAAAAAACCTAATGATCTCAGAACTTGAGGAGATAAAAAATAATTTTGGTGATGAGAGAAGAACACTCATAAATGATACTAGGCGCGGAATTACAAATGAAGACCTTATCCCTGAAGAGATGAGAGTTCTGACAGTGTCAAGAAGTGGTTATGCTAAAACACAACCACTTGATGAATACAGAGAACAAAGAAGAGGCGGTCAAGGCAAAGCTGCAGCAGCTGTTAAAGAAGAGGACCTAATTCAGAATTTATATGTCTTAAGTAGCCATATGCAAATCTTATGTTTTACGACTAAAGGAAAAGTATTTTGGCTTAAAGTATATGAAATACCTGTTGCTTCAAGAACATCAAAGGGCAGACCTTTAGTAAATATGCTTAATTTAGATGATGATGAGTCTGTAAGTGATATCTTGCCTGTAAGTGAATTTTCTGACGATCAATATATCTTCATGGCAACAAAAAAAGGCACCACCAAAAAGACCAGCCTAAGTCTTTTTGCTAAAAAATATAAATCTGGTATCAAAGCAATAAATCTTGATGATGATGATAAATTAATTGGAACTGCAATAACTTCAGGAAATGATGAGATATTGCTTGCTGCTTCCTCAGGAAAATTAATAAGATTTAATGAATCTCATGTAAGAGCTATGGGTCGGACAGCTAGAGGGGTTAGGGGCATAAAATTGAAGAAAGACGAAAAATTAATCTCATTGATGGTCGGAGATCCTCTGAAAACAATTTTATGTGTTTCTGAAAATGGCTATGGTAAGAAAACTAAGTTAGATGACTTTCCATCTCATAATAGAGGTGGCCAAGGTGTCATCTCAATGAAGACAAGTGAAAGGAATGGCTCTATGGTCTCAGCTGCTCTTGTTGAAGATGAGGATGGAATAATGCTCATTAGCGACAAAGGCACAATGATTAGAACATCAGTAACTCAAGTTCCAACTCTAAGTAGAAATACCCAGGGTGTAAAAATAATTTCTCCAAAGGACGGCGAAAAATTAATAGAATGTGTCACTATTCCAAATGATGAAGATGAAGAATAGTGCGTAAGTGGAATTTCTGCGCAGGTCCCGCTGTAATAAGTGAAGAAGTTTTAACCGAGGTTAAGGAAGAACTTCTGGAGTGGGGTGACTCAGGCATGTCTATTATGGAGATGAGTCATCGATCAAAAATTTATGACACTGTTGCAACAGAAGCAAAACAAGACTTTATAGATATCTTAAAAGTACCAGACTCTCATGATGTTTTATTCCTTCAAGGTGGAGCTACTCATCAATTTTCAATGATTCCAATGAACTTTGGAAGAAAAGATCTTGCAGCTGACTATGTTCTTTCTGGGTCATGGTCAAAAAAAGCAATAGCCGAAGGTTCCAAGATAACAAACATTAATACCATAGCCTCTTCTGAAGATATGCAGTTTAGCTATGCCCCTAATCCAAATATATGGGAAATGAAATCAGATTCTTCTTATACCCATTATTGTCCCAATGAAACAATCCAAGGCGTAGCTATCCACTCACCCCCAAAGACGGCTAATACACTTATTGCTGATATGTCATCAGTAATACTAAGTGAACCCATTGACGTATCAAACTTCTCATTAATCTATGCGGGTGCTCAAAAAAATATTGGTCCAGCAGGATTAACCATGGTAGTAATTGAAAAAGAACTCATGGACAAAGAAAACGAAAGTTTGCCAAATATTTTAAGATACTCAAAACACTCAGAATCAGATTCAATGCTTAACACTCCTCCAACGTTCGCATGGTATATGGCTGGAAAAGTATTTAAATGGATTAAGAGATCGGGCGGCTTAGATCATTTTAAAAAACAGAATCATTTAAAGGCATCAACTTTATACAAATATGTAGACAACTCTGGTTTTTATACAAACCCAGTCCAACTAGAAAATAGATCTATTATGAACATTCCATTTATTCTTGCAGATAGTAATCTCGATGCTTTATTTTTGAAAGAATCTGAGGAGGCTGGATTACTTAACTTGAAAGGCCATAGGTCAGTTGGCGGAATGAGAGCTAGTATATATAATGCTATGCCAATAGAGGGTATAAATCAGCTGATAGACTTTATGGAAAGTTTTAAAGCAAAATATGGCTAAAAATGACTATAGATAAATTAAAAAATTTAAGATCTAAAATCGATAAAATAGATAAAGATTTATTAAAATTAATCCAGATGCGCGCATCTTTAGCTGTAGATATTGGTAAAATCAAATCTAAAATTAGTCCAAATACCTCATTCTATAAACCAGATAGAGAAGCTAATATATTAAGAAATATCCTTAAAGCAAATGAAGACGGCGCCTTATCAAATACAAAGGTTAGAAGTATCTATAAAGAATTAATTTCAGGATGTCTTTCGTTAGAAGAGGCATTAAAGATTTCTTATTTAGGTCCAGAAGGAACTCACTCTGAAGCCGCAGTTGATAATCATTTTGGCGCATTAGTATCAAGAGTTCCATCATCTACTATTGATGATGTTTTCTATCAAGTTATTAAAGGAGATACAGACATTGGTGTTGTGCCAGTTGAGAACTCATCTGAGGGAGTAATTAATACCACCTTAAATTGTCTAGCTGATAATGAAAATATTTCAATTATTGGTGAAATTTATTTAAATATTGATCACCAACTTGCTTCAGGTAATAAATTTGATATTAAAGATGCTTTTGCAATAGCATCACACCCTCAGGCTTTGGGGCAGTGCAGCAAATGGATAGAAAAGAATATTGGATCTATTAAAAGATTGGAAATGCCTAGTTCAGCGGTGGCTGCAAAGTATGCCAAAGAAAATAAAAATATTCTCTGTATTGTTAATTCATTAGCTGTAGAAAAATATAAGCTCAAACTCCAAAAAAGCAATATCCAAGATTATTCAGATAATAAAACTAGGTTTTTAGTAATTGGCCAGAACGAAATTTTATCAACAGGTAAAGATAAAACCTCTTTTCTTATCCAAACAGTTAACAGCCCTGGGGCCTTAATAAATATTTTAAAGCCATTTGAAAAAAGAAAAATTAACTTGAGTAAAATTGAAACCAGACCCTCAAGAGGCAACATTGATTCCCATGATTTTTTTGTAGACTGCGAAGGGCATCAGCTTGATGCTAAGCTGAAGCTTGCTATTAAAGAGGTTCGATCAACAGGCTCACTTGTTCGAGTTCTTGGATCCTACCCTCAATACATATGAGCGATCTTTTTGATTATTTAAATGAAGGTATTTCAGGTCTTCATCCGTATGAGCCAGGAAGATCGATAGAAGATGTTATCGCAGAATATCGACCAGAAAAAATTGTTAAACTGGCTAGCAATGAAAATCCTCTTGGGCCGTCACCTAAGGCTGTTGAGGCTCTAAAACTTCACAATGATGATTTGCATTTATACCCTGATGGGGACTCAAAAAAGCTTAAAGCATTAATTGCAAAACATGAGTCTTTAGATGTTAGTAATATCATTGTTGGAAATGGTTCAAATGAGGTTTTAGAGTTAGCTGCAAGAGCTTTTTTAAACAAAGATACGAGTGCCTTGATGTCAAAACATGCTTTTGCTGTATATAAGATAGTGACACAATCCAATGGCTCAAAAATCATTGAAGTTCCGACCGTAGATTGGAGACATGCACTTAACGACTTCTCAAATTATATTGAAGACTCTACAAGAGTATGTTTCGTTGCTAACCCAAATAATCCAACAGGGACCTACAACAGCCATGATGAATTTAAATCTATGATGGATTCTATTCCATCATCTATTTTAGTTATTCTCGATCTTGCCTATTTTGAATATGTTACTGAGCAAGATTATGTGAGAGTAAACGAACTACTAGAAAAATATTCAAATTTATTAGTTACTAAGACCTTCTCAAAGATTCAGGGTTTGGCCAGCCTTAGGATAGGATATGGCCTGGCAAACAAAAAATTGATAGAAGTATTAAATAAAATAAGACAACCCTTTAATTCTAATGCAATTGCCCAAGACGCTGCTTGTTTAGCTATCCTTGACCATGACCACATTACTAAAAGTATTGAACTAAACTCCCAACAAAGAGACTACTTAACAAACAAATTAAATGATATGGGAATGGAATGTATTCCTTCTCATGGAAACTTTATCTCTTTTAAAGGAAACTTTAAGGCTGATGAATTATTTATAGACTTGATGAAAGAAGGAGTAATTGTTCGCCCAATTGCCTTATATGATATGCCTGAATTTATTAGGGTGACAGTTGGGACCAAGGATGAAAATGATTATTTCCTTTTAAAGCTTGGTTTGGTTTTATGAATACTAATGTCAAAGAGATACTAGTAATTGGTCTAGGCTTAATAGGTTCTTCCGTTGCTAAGGTTTCTAGGGAAAAGGGAATAAAAGTTCATGGCTTTGATATTAATGAAGATAGTCTTAAGCACGCACTAGAAAATAATATCATTGATGAGAGTTTTGGTTCAATAGAAGAGATAAATAATAAAAATCTAGCTTCTTATATAGACCTCATAGTTATTGCTGTATCACCAGAAGCTACAAAAAATATAATTAATGGAGTTGAGGGGCTTTGGAATTCTGATATAACAATTACAGACACGGCAAGTGTAAAAGCCCATCTCCTTTTTAAAAATACTTCTAACCTAGTCTTATCTCATCCCATAGCTGGCTCAGATAAATCAGGAGTATTAGGTGCTGATGAAAATCTTTTTACTGGAAAGAAGACTGTAATATGCAACCCATTTAATGCTGAAAGATCACATATTCAAAGATTGGAAGATTTTTGGAAGTTTGTTATGCAGATGAGAGTGTCTGAAATGTCAGTTAAAGATCATGACCTTATGTTCGCAATGACAAGCCATCTGCCACACCTAATATCATATGCCTTGATTGACTCTATCAGATTGTCGTCAAAAGATGTTAAAGATAACGTTGGGGGCGGCTTAAAAGAATTTATTAGATTAAGTGGTTCTAATCCAGAGATGTGGAGAGATATCTTTGAATTGAATGATAAAAATATTATTAAGTCACTAGCAAGCTTCCAGCTTTCTATTAACAATTTGTTAGAGTTAATGACAAAGACTAAAGAGCTCCCAGAAATATTCTCTCATTCAGATTTACTTAAGAAAGAGTTAGAAGACATAAAAAAATATAAAGAAGATACCTTTTGAACCTTTTAGCTAAAAGTAACTCGATTCTATCTGGAGAGGTTCTGTGCCCAGGAGATAAATCAATCTCCCAAAGAATTGTGATCATTGGCTCACTAATTAATGAAGATTTGTCCATTAAAGGCTTTCTCAATGGAGAAGATCCAATATCCACAGCTATGGCTTTAAATGCTATAGGCTCGTCAATAAATATAAGCGGAACTGATGTAGAAATTTTAAAAAGGGATATGCCATTTATTTCACCAGAAACTGATATAGATTTGGGAAACTCCGGAACAGGTATTAGATTATTAATGGGACTGATATCAAGTTTAGATATTAATGCCACCCTTGTTGGCGATGAATCATTATCGAAGAGACCTATGCTCAGAGTCGCTAACCCATTAAATGAAATGGGTGCTAAAGTTGTATGCAATAATGGCACACCGCCAGTAAAAATAGAAAAGGGTGATATTAAAGATAATTTTTTATATGACATGCCCGTGGCAAGTGCCCAAGTAAAGTCATCCATAATTTTATCAGCCTTAGCAGCCAATAAAAAAGTTACTGTCATTGAAGAACACCCAACCAGAAACCATACAGAAAGAATGATTAATTATTTTGGTGGAAATATTGAGCATACAAAAAAAGACTCAGGAAACATTATTACACTGCATAAACCAAAACTTACTAGCAGACCATCCTATGAAGTTGTTGGAGACTTTTCATCGGCAGCTTTTTTGATAGTGGCAGGGGTTATTGCAAAAGAATCCAACATTCTAATAAAGAATGTAGGTTTAAATCCAACCAGATGTGGATTAATTAAAGTTCTCCAATCGATGGGTGCGAATATAGAAATATTAAATCAATCAATGATTTGCAATGAAGAGGTTGGAGATATATCTGTTAAATCTTCTAAACTTAAAGGCATAGATGTTGGTGGAGACATAATCCCTAATATTATCGATGAAATACCTATCCTAAGTATTGCTGCCTCATTTGCAGAAGGAATAACCACTATTAAGGATGCTGAAGAGTTGCGAGTAAAAGAATCAGATCGTCTTGCGGCAATCTCTGGCGGTCTTGCACAAATAGGCATCAAACATGAATTATTTGATGATGGTATTAAAATTCAAGGTAAGAGCGATAACATCTCGGCATGTGCAGAAATTGACTCTTTTGGAGATCACAGAATAGCAATGAGTTTCTTGGTTGCAAGCTTAAGGTCTGAAGAAGGTATATTTGTTAAGAATTGTAAAAATATATTTACCTCATTCCCAAGTTTTTTAGAAACCATGAATCATTTAGGAATATACGTAAATGAAGCTTAATATCATAACGATTGATGGTCCTTCTGCTTCTGGTAAAGGCTCTTTATCAAGAAATTTAGCTAAGTATTTAGATTTTAATATCCTTGATAGCGGCCTGCTTTACAGAATTTATGCTTATTTATTTAGTATTAGTGGTAATCACGATGAAGTGAAAGAAATGATAAATGAGCAAATATCATTTTCTTCTGATGATGATGGTATAAAGGTTTTAAAAGATACAAACGATATAACTCTAGAGCTAAGAACAGAAACAACGGCAAAAACTGCCTCCCAAATTAGTGCACTAGAGATTACTAGAAATAATTTGTTAGATATCCAAAGAGATTTTTACTCCGACAGAGGTTTGGTTGCTGATGGAAGAGACATGGGAACAGTGGTCTTTCCCGAGGCAAGATTAAAAATATTTCTTGAAGCATCTGCAGAGGTAAGAGCAAAAAGAAGATATTTAGAGTTGCAGAATCGTGGACAAGAAGTTAATATGCCCGATCTGATTGCAGACATTGAGAGTAGAGATTTAAAGGATAGAACAAGAACAATATCCCCATTAATACCTGCTGAAGATTCAATAGTAATTGATTCCTCTAATATGTCTCTTGATGAAGTACTGAGTTTTACTAAAAAACTCACAAAAAAGGAATTTAATAAATGACAGAATCATTTGCAGCTTTACTAGATGAAAGTTTAAGCACACTAGATATGCAACCTGGATCAATAGTATCCGGAGTTGTATTAGACGTAGATAACGACTGGGTAACAGTCCATGTAGGATTAAAATCAGAAGGAGTAGTATCTCTTGATGAATTTAGAAATAATGAAGGAGAGGTAAGCATCGTCGTTGGCGATGAGGTAGAAGTTGCTCTAGAAGCCGTTGAAGACGGTTATGGAGAGACAAGGATTTCAAGAGAAAAGGCAAGAAAAATTTCAACCTGGAAAATGCTTGAAGAGGCACTAGAAACAGGAGAGTTTGTTACTGGAAAAATTCATAACAGAGTTAAAGGTGGATTCGCAGTAGAGGTAGAAGTTGTTAAAGCATTCTTACCAGGATCTTTAGTTGACGTGAGACCTCTAAAAGAAGCTCCTGATATTGAAAATACAGTACAAGAGTTCAAAGTAATTAAGCTTGATTACAAAAGAAATAATGTTGTTTTATCAAGAAAAGCTGTTCTTGAAAAAAATAATTCAGCAGTTAAAGTTGAGTTACTTAAAAATCTAGAAGAAGGCCAGATTGTTAGAGGTGTTGTAAAAAATATCACTGATTACGGTGCTTTCGTAGATTTAGGCGGCCTTGACGGACTACTTCACATTACTGATATATCTTGGTCAAGAGTTACTAACCCTGCAGAATTCTTAAGTCTTGGTGATGAGATAGACGTTAAGATTTTAAGTTTTGATAAAGAAAAACTTAGAGTTTCTTTAGGCTTAAAACAAATTCAAAATGATCCTTGGGAAAATGTTGAAAGTAATTATGCTGTCGGTGGTGTTTATGAGGCTTCAGTTTCAAACATAACTGACTATGGCTGTTTT
>ENA-OQVM01006166-OQVM01006166.1-marine-metagenome-genome-assembly--contig:-NODE-6166-length-11101-cov-15.031658_pt1 | contig 11101 bp, 10 predicted proteins | sample MGYA00237776_ERZ505498 | MGnify/ENA primary metagenome ERZ505498 (study PRJEB26159, sample SAMN06265151) | marine metagenome | isolation source: Helgoland LTER site | place: Germany:Helgoland, sampling... | reverse complement strand
ATAGTAATGTCTTCTGCACCCGGTAAGTGTATTTCTTTTACTATTTTTCCTTCAAATTTATTTTCTATCGTTCTAAAGAAACCGGTACTCATAAAAATATTGCCAACAAATAAAATAAGTACAATTAATATTGCGTATAAAATTCTTATTTTTAATTTTTTCTTCATATCGTAAATGTATGATTCTATAAATAAAATAAAGGAATAACGGCATCATAATATCTTTTCAAACAAACCTCAACCTTTAAATCAAGATTACTTTAAGACCCTTTGGAGTCGTTTTAAGAGACAATCAAACACTCTTGAACAAGGACAAACATTATACTCTTTTAGACACTCTGGAGCTATAGAAATCTTTAAGAGGACTGGTTCTATAACCAAGCTACAGAAAGCAATGGGACATTCATCTATAAATGTAAGTTTAACCTACTTAAGAGGTTTAGAAATAGCTGAACTTAAAGAGGTAGATATGCCTATGGTTTAAAATTAATTAATCGTAGCTAAACTGTAAGGTTGAAGACCAGGAGTTTTCTACGGCAACTCCGTTTATCACGTCAACTCCATCGCTCATAAAATAAGCACTTAAAACCCTGCCTTCGTTATCTAAAATATAATCAGTAATAACTGTATTCACAACTGAATATAATTCACTATTATTTTCGTCATAAATTTTAGATTCCCAATCGCTAACCAAATTTTGACTATTACGCCCATACATAGGCCATTCTACAGGGAACCAAATGGTAATACCGCTATCGTTCCACTCAGCTACAGAAAATAATTTACTCTTATTCAGTATCTGACTATAATTAAGTGTTACCTCAGAGATTAATACTCCCTCTAAAAATGATTCCACCTTAACTAAATTACTGTTTTCTCAAGTGTAATAGCGCTCAAAAATATTATTGCTATATATTAAATTCCCATTTTGATTATAATTAAATATCCTTTGACCTGATGTTGTAATAGGGTAATCCTCACAATTGGCTGACTGAATCAATTCATTTACCCAAGAATTTTCCTCAATTTCACAATTGTCAGTTGAACAGTCTTGGCAAGAATATTCATTTATGCTAGAGATAGAATTATTTTCATAAAAAACATCTATTTTGTTTGAATCAATTCCTTGTTCGTAAAAACGACATATCATAAACTGTGTAACGAAATTATCATTACAAGTTTCAATAATACTATCATTTTGCTCATCACTTCCATCATCACTACTACAAGCGAAGATAAATAAAGCGGAGAGTAAGAGTAGTTTTTTCATATATCGGTTAATAGAACTTTATATGTAATTAAAAAAGGGAGGGTTATCCCCTCCCTAATTGTTATCAATCATATTAAAATGAATAAGATTTAAAAGTTATATCCTACAGAAAGTTGAACTACGCTGTGTTTGAAACCGTCAGAATCTACGTCAGGAACATCAGTAAGTCCCATTGAATAACGAAGACCAAAATTCAATCCCGAATCAAGTTTGTAGCCTGCCCCTAAATTCAAAGCAAAGTCTGTAGATTTTAAATTGTCTTTAATATCTGTACTATTTCCATCAACTTCTGATTTAGCACTTGCAAGGAAGCCAATTTGAGGCCCTGCTTCAATACTAAAGCCATCTGCAACATAAAATTTAGCCATTACAGGAAGATTTATATAATCTACTTTTCCTGTAACATCCCCATCAGCAGTAAAACCTTGTCCAGAATACAATAATTCAGGTTGAATGGAAAATGACTCTGAGATTTCAATTTCTGCAGTAGCACCTAAGTGAAATGAGGTTCTTCCATCAAGGCCTTCTGCATCATCGCCTACCATACTTGCAAAGTTTAAACCTGCTTTTGCACCAAAAGTGACATTTTGGGCACCAATAGTGAAAGCCACTAATGCCATTGTAATTGTAAATAATTTTTTCATTTGTGAATAATTTAAATAGTTTTGTTTAAACAAATTTAAAAAAAATTAATTAAAATGCAAAGCTGTATAACGTTCATTTCCTAAACAATCGATAGAACAACGTATATCTAAAGATATACCACAAGACATACAAATCACTATCATAGATAGTAACGGAAACGAAAAGGTAAACAGAAAAAGTTTAGACAACTTTAAGTTCAAAGATTTGGCAGGGTAAACAGACAATGGAAGCTATGAAATAGAAGCTACTGACTTGCCTTTGCCTAATAGTAGAGTTGAGAGGTTTAAAACAATCTAATTCTAATATAATTAGTTCTGCTAATTTTCAAATCAAAGTATAATCCGTAGTAATTTAAAAAGTTAACTATATGAATTGCTCTTTTCATTTAGTTTTTTATGAATTGTTTAGTAGATGAATTTATGCCGTCAGAAACCTTAATAAAATAAACCCCTTTCGAAAGTGAACTTACATCAATTGAGTTTTGATTGCTCATCTTCAATACCACTTTTCCAAGAACAGAATAGATAATAATATCTTTAACAACCAGCCCATTAATGGTTAGAGTGTTCTTAACGGGATTTGGATAAATTGAGATTACTAATTGTCTATGGTCATCTACACCAGCAGTTGGACAAGTACCCCAAACAGGTTCATAACTTTCTATTAACGTATTACTACTAAACTCAAGCGGTTCTGAACTAATGTTTGTAACGCACCAACTTGATATATCTTGATTAAAAGTGCTCAGATAAAACATATACCTCATATCAATCACGTTCGAAACATCCCAAGAACTAATATCTAGATTGAAAGATGATGCTTCATAAAACATACTACTCATATCGGTCACACTAGAAACATCCCAATCATTTAATGGTTGATTAAATGGTGTCTCCCCAAACATACCAGCCATATTAGTCACACTAGAAACATCCCACTCATTTAATGGTTGATTAAATGGTGTCCCCCCAAACATACCAGCCATATTAGTCACACTAGAAACACCCCACTCATTTAATGGTTGATTAAATGATGATAAAATAAATATACGCGACGCATCAGTCAAACTAGAAACGACCCAATTATTTAGAGGTTGATTAAATGACGACGCTTGAAACATATTAATCATATTAGTAACACTAGAAACATCCCAATTATCCAATGGTTGATTGAAAGAAGTAAGGGAAAACATCCATCCCATATCGGTCACACTAGAAACATCCCAATCATTTAATGGTTGATTAAATGACGACGCTTGACTAAACATACCAACCATATTAGTCACACTAGAAACATCCCAATCGTTTAATGGTTGATTAAATGACCGCGCTTGACTAAACATACCAACCATATTAGTCACACTAGAAACATCCCAAGAGCCAATATCTTGATTGAAACTCGAAGCATTTTCAAACATATATTCCATCGTGGTTACACTGCCCACATTCCAAGAACTAATGTCTTGGTTAAATGCTGGAGTTGTAATTGCATTCCCACCAAACATAGAGTTCATATTATTCACATTACTCACATCCCATCCACTAATATCTGCATTGAAAGATGATGCTTCATAAAACGCTGAGCTCATATCTGTAACATCACTAACATCCCAGTCTGGCATTTCTCCGTACCCACTCTCTGAACATAGACCATTTTCTGGGTTAGTGGATAAACAAGTATTTATAGCATCTTGAAAATTAGCATCTGTAATTTGAGTTTGTGAGTAACTCAAAGAGAAGATGAATAAGGCAAAAAATAAATAAAATAAATTTTTCATAATTAAATTGGTTTATAATTCAAATGTAATTAATTTTATTATGATTTTTTGTACATAACTAGTACATCCGAAGCTCAGTAGCTTTGGAACAAAGCGTGTTGAGAAAAGGGTTAAAAGCGAAAAGTGCCATATTAGTGCCATTAAAGTGCCAAGAATATTATAAATTCGCAAACAGTATTTCTATATACCGCATCAATCTCTAAGAAGATAATCAAAAAAAGGGGATGTAGCTCAGTTGGCTAGAGCGCTTGACTGGCAGTCAAATGTTAATAGTACACAAATACTTAATTTTTAGACACTTAAGAACAGATAATATTAATGTCTGTCAAAAGTATGTCAAAAATGAGTGTAAAATACCCTAAAATTAAGTCTGATAACAAGCAACGTTTCTATGTAGTATTTTATAATAATGGTAAACGCTATAGGTTGTTTAATGGTTCAAAAATTAATTCTAATCTCTTTCCTAATTCTTACCCTGTAGCTAAACGCTATGAGATAGCACAACTCTTAGCTGCTGAGGTGTTTAAATTCATAACAAGTGGCTTAAGTGTTCAAGAGCCTGTAAGAGTACTATGCAAGTCTGATAAGCAGTATTTAAAGTTAGCTTTAGACAACAAACTAAAAGGAGACTATTCAGACAAATACAAGTCTATGTTGAGGTTTGTTTATGATGGTTTTGTATCTCACTTAACTGATGAAAACATCACTTCTAAGGATGTTAAATCTTATCTAAACCACTATGCTTTAGGTGTGTCGTATAATACGATTAAACGTCACTTAAATGTGCTTATTAATGAAGCAAGAAACATAGGTATGGATAGCAATCCTATGGAAAGCATAAAAGCAAAGAAAACAAAGGCAAAACTACACAAACCTTATAAGGATATTAGCCTCATCCTTAATGAGATTAAGTTGTTTAGTGATAACTTGTTTCTGTGTTGTTTAATGACCTATGGATGTTTATTAAGACCCCATAGAGAAATAAGGGAACTTACTTGGTCTGACTTTTCAGATGACCTTACATACATTCATTTGTCTGGGAATAGAAATAAGTCTGGCAAGAACAGAATAGTTCCTGTACCTATTTATATTAGAGAATTGCTTGTTAAAGGTCAACCTCAACACAATATATTCACAGACGCTACAAAACCATTAAATGAAGACTATTTTAAGACACTTTGGGGTCGATTTAAGAGAGTTTCTAAACTGCTTGAACAAGACCAAACGCTCTACTCTTTCAGGCACTCTGGAGCTATAGAAATCTTTAAGAGAACAGGCTCTATAACCAAGCTACAGAAGGCTATGGGGCATTCATCTATTAATGTATCATTGACTTATTTACGTGGTTTAGAAATAGCTGAATTAAAAGAAGAAGATATGCCTATGGTTTAGTTTGTAAGTAAAACACTACAAGACGTTAATAATTGTTCAATAACTTTATTCTATTTTACAGGTTAAATACTTGATTTTCTGCGATAAATTTACTAACTTTACTCAATTCTTTTTTATAAAAGTCTTAGTCTTATCAGTCTTCTAAAAATTCTTTATATTTAATTAATTGGGCGTTTCAGACGCCCGTATGAATATGTCTTCATAAATATAAAAAGACTTTAAATTTACTATACAGGACAACTATGTTTTATTATTAAATACATACAAGGGCTGTGTTCTGTTTTTAGTTGTTTATGTGCGGTGGTTTGTAACCACCTTTGTTAAAACACAAAAGAACTTATATCTCTTTATATATTATAACACTAAATAACGTATTTTAATGGGGTTTAATTCAGAGACAGCAAGCGAAGCAGGAAAGATTAGCAAAAGAAGTAAATCATTAAGCATAGACCTCCGCAGCAACCTTAAAACGCTTATAACACACATTCTAAAGGATATAGATTATAACACCCTTTCAAACACTCAAAAACTAAAGCTATTGGATATTGCTTTGAAGCATACTTTACCTAAGCTATCTATAGAAAAACATATAAATGAAGAACCTCCAAGAGAATTTCAAATCAATATAATTGGAGACAAAGGAGAGGTGCTTGAAACACATAACAATGTATTAGACGAGAACTTTAATTTTAGTAATATGGCAGGTGGGAATAGCTCTAAATAGAGCGAATAAAAACGCTTAAATACAATCTTAAAACAGACAACGGAAGCTATAAAATAGAAGCTACTGACTTGCCTTTGCCTATTAGTAGAGTTGTTAGTCTTTGACTAAACGGACTGAATAGCCGGACTGCTTGATGTTATCGGACCTGTACAAGGTACTGCTATTGCTACCCAAGTCGCGGTACCAGCCCCAATATGTTTGGTACTCAGTGAAACTCCAAAACCTTGCTGTTCTAATCTCATTGTTGAACGAACCGTTGGAAAAACGTTCCCCCTCAGGGAAGGTATTAAAGCCACAGCTGTTGTTTGTGCTTTGGTCGTTGCCTATTGCTCCAACATTTGGATGACTTGACCATCCTGTGGTTGAGGCCATCGCTTTGGCTATTTTGTTGCCTGTTATTGTACCATCATAATTATAACCATTAGCTATAAGATATTCTTCTAAAGTAGTCCACTCTTCATCGGATGGTACGTGCCATCCTACAGGGGAAAATTCTTTATTTGGTGTATTTTCATCATTATCGTGAATACCTGCTAAAGCATACCAATTATATAAAATTCCTTTTGTTGGGTCATTATCATAATAACACCAAGCACCTTTAGTTAGGTTAGACCATTCTGTATTCTCTGTGACTTGTGGAATAGGTGTTCCATCCCTGTAGGTAGTATGACAAGCATTTTCAACAGTCCATTCTTGTGTTCCGTAAACAATAGTGGGAACAGGATTACCATCACAATTAATTAGTCCGTCATTAGTTGTAAAACTAACTTCATCCCCATAAAAGTCCCCTAAATTATTTGTCAAAAAAGCCCTAACATAATAAGTAGTATTCGGAGTTAAACCCTCAATAATTGTAGAAATATTAGTCCCATTAACATTAACTTGAGTGTCTTCTAATGTGGGCTGTATTTCAGTAGCATAAACAAACCCTTGTTCAGTATTGTTAGGAACGTCACAGTTCTCTGAAACGATGCTTATAACGCCATTTAAAGTAGCTGAGGTCTCTGTTATATCAGTAGCTGCCTCTGTAGTTAGAGTTGGCTCGTAAATACAAGGATTGCCCTCACTGTCTGTACTACAAGCGAGGATTAATAAAGCGGATAGTAAGTAAAGTTTTTTCATTTAGTTAGTATATGTTATTGCATAAGACTTTGAACTAAATCTTTCATAGTTAACAGATTGACTATATCTGTTTTCATTAATTACAATTGGATAGCCTTGACTATCAAATTCGTATGTTATTTCTGTTTCATCAAAATTATTGCAATTATTTTGATTTATAGGCGAATATGTGTTTCCCCTACAACTTATTATTTTGTTAGGTAATCGTTCTGGTGCTTTACCCATAGCCCCTATCAAATAGGGCATAACACCACCGCCGCTACGGCTCAGACTCAAACCATAGTACCCAATAGGGTTTGTATGATTTGTGTACTCATATTCTACAATATCTGAATCCAAAAAATTAGGGCTACAAGTTTCAACGATTTGAGTAAGATTATTATTTACCCAAGTATATTGTTGTAGACAATTATCATCCTGACCATCCCTAGTTTCAATAGTATTTAGATATCCATTTAAAAAAGTTATACTATTATCATTTATAGTTTCGTCATTATTAAGTAAAACTGAGTAAGTTTCATCATTCCAAATAAATTCAATGGCATTTTCTGAGTATTCAATATTAAAAACTTCTATAATACCTTCGTCAAATATCTGACCGAATTCATTATAATCGTTAAATTGATGTTGCATCGTACTTAGCCTATTATTTTCATCATAGGAAAACCAATAATTAAATGTAGCACTGCCATTAGCAGATATAACTGTTACACTCTCAACAAGTCTTTGAGCGTTAGGATTATTAGCATTGTCATTACCTTCGCTATCACTACTACAAGCGAAGATTAATAAAGCGGAGAGTAAGAGTAGTTTTTTCATTGGTTAATTAATTTAGTAATTTTTTTATTGCTTTAGCTTCCCAAATCTTCCCAGAATTATCATTTACTGACAAATTTCCGTTTTTTTCTAAGACCCAATATTCCTCTTTCTTTTTTAAGGGTAAAAACCTTACCGTTTCTCCAACTTTTTTTATTTTAACTTGGTCTGTAATGATTGAGCCATCTCCCATTATCTGGTTAATAAAATTCTTATTGTTGTTTTCTGTTTCTAAAACTCTGCCCTCAAAATATTGGGTGCTTTGCCACCACTCGCCTTTAATTTTACCATCGACTACGGTGGAATTAATTTTTTTAACTTGTTCAATTGTAGCACCTAAAATATTAATCTCAAGTTCTGGAGTATAATGACTTGTTGCCCAAGAACCGCCACCATCCCAATTCCAATTAGGGATATTATAGAACATAAAGATTTTATTGTAATTTTTTCCAGTTTTAATTTCTTCGGACACTTTTTTAATTAATTTCTCGTCAACTCTTTTGTCTAAGTCAATTTCATATGTGATTTTATATGGGTAATCATCTTGAGTAATTTTAAATTCATAGCTCACTCCAATATCTTTTTTTGGGTTGGGTTTTGTATCAATAACCATAAACGATAAGATACTTATCACTATAATGCTTAAAATCCAATACCCAAAAACTTTTAAACGAGTTGGTTTACTTGACCATCTCAAAATTAAAGATGGTTTTACAAGTCCTGCGATAAATGCAATAAATAATACAAAGTTTAACAAGCCTAAAATTACTTCCATAGTTGTCATTTTTTAAATTAAGATATAATTCAAAAATACAAAATAATATTACAACGTTAAGTACTTATTAGCTCAGTAGCTTTGTAAAAAGCGTGTTGAGAAAAGGGCTAAAAGCGAAAAGAACAGAAATGTCTGTCAAATGTCTGTCAGTTTTTAGTAAATTTACCCTGTTCTTTGAGATGTTTAAAAATTAAGTAAGAGATGGCTTTTAGTAGCTTTTCGAGACTGGTTAGAGAGCGAGAGCATAAAAAAAGCCCTTACATTTCTGTAAAGGCTTTATAACTGGCTCCCCCTATTATTCAAAGTTGCAACACAATTTCTTCTTTTGACGATCCACTCGCCTTGGACGATATCCAATTCTCCTTCCTCAAAAACACTTAAGTAACGAATGCAAACTTCCTTTAATTGTGAAGGAAGTGGCTCGATGATCCCTTGGTTTCTAAAATTTGTGACCTATAGGCATGCCATATATTTAGTTATTGTCGGTGGTTTTTCTAATTTCCTTTATTTCCTCAATAGTAAATGCAGGTCGTTTAGAGTGAATCATTGCTTTCAGTTGATGGATTATTTGGTTCTTGGTTTCCAGTTTGATCATCTTTGTCACATGAAATCAAAAACACCATCACAAAGATTAAGAAACACATTCATTTGGATATTGCAGTATGAATAAAAAAAAACTTAAATGTTAAAATGAAACTTTTATATCTAAATGGGGTCTAATTATTAAATTACTTTTATGAAATCTATTTTAAACTTATGTATCCTACTATTGATATTATCTTGTACTAAAGATGATAATAACAAAATTACACCTGAAAACTCTTCACCAACAGTGAAGTTGAATACTACCTATGAAGTAAATATAACCGAGGATATCATTTATGCTGAAGGACTTAGTCATAATAGTTGGAACAGTCCTAATACCACAGTAGTTCCTTTATTAATGGACTCTTATGTTCCAGAAAATAATTTACAAAATCGACCTTTATTAATGTTAATTCATGGTGGTGCATTTGTTGGTGGTTCTAAACAACAGGATGCCATTGTGGATATGGCAAATTATTATTCATCAAGAGGATTTGTTGTATTTTCAATTGATTACAGACTTAGAGACCAAATGGGAACGATTCCACAAGAATGGGTTGATGCCTCTTCTGGTGGTGCCCCTTCAAATCTCAACCAAATTTATGCAATGTACCCTGCTCACAGAGATGCTAAAGCTGCTTTAAGGTGGATTATAGCTAATGCCGATAATTATCACATTAATACTGATTATATTACTGTTGGTGGTGGTTCAGCAGGAGCAATTACTTCTATTGGGCTTGGCGCATCAGAATTAGGTGACTATAAAGATGAAATAAGCTTAAGTGAAGATAATACCTTATCAACAACCAATCTTTCTCAAACCTATGAAGTACAAACAATTTTAGACTTTTGGGGATCTAATGCATCTGTAGAAATACTGGAGTCAATTCATGGATACCAAAGGTTTGACTCAAATGACCCAGCATTGTTTATAGCTCATGGTACAGAAGACCCTACCGTACCTTTTAGTAGTGCGGAAGATTTAAAAACTATATGGGAAACAAATGAAATTGATTTTGTGTATTATCCATTAGAAGGCAGAGGTCATGGTGCTTGGGGAGCTACTGTGAATGGAAAAAGCTTATCAGATTTATCTTTTGATTTTATAGTGGAGAACCAAAGTTTGAATGTCGAATAAAAACTACCGCCAACAAGGTGTATAGTGCATACCCTTCGGGATACGCACCATACACAGTCCGTTGTGTATCATTACCAAAAATGCAAAAAAAAACTGAATTTGATAAGTATTTAAAATATGCTGAAAAGTTGTTTACCGAAATAATAGACAATACGGAAAACCCAAAAGCTGCTGTAATATATAAAATTGAAATAGGAAATATTCAAAGTTCTGATTACAAGTTTTATATTGGAAAAGCATCAAAAGGAATTCTAAGACCAATGAAGCATTACCAAAAATTTGTAAGTAATTATGAAAATAAAGTTTATCGAAAAACATACAAAAATGGTGAAGTTATCGGAGAACTTAAAAGCTGGAGAAAGAAAGTCCATATCCCGTTATCTGAAGCTAGAAAAAAAGGAAAGAATATAAGATTAACTATGTTTAACGTTGAATTAACTGAACTAGATAAAACTGAACAGAAAATGATTAAAGAGAATATTCAGAAATATGGAATTGAAAACACCTTAAATTCCGTCAGTTTAAAATAATAAATAAAATTAAAAAAATGTCTAAAACGTACACCATAACCTTTGATGAAAAGAAAAAACGCTATCGATTAACTCCAGAAACAGGTAGAGCAATATTAGTTAGAGCAGATCATAAGAAATTTGAATGGCTAAAAAGTCAAGAAAAAGGTAAAATAGTAAAGATTAGTGAATCTGGAAGATGGACTTCCTCAAAAGATTATGATGGCTTGTATGATGCAGTAAAAATCTTATCTAAAGAGAAAATAATAGATAATACGTCCTCCACTAAAGTTATAAAAGCTAAATCTGCAAAAACTGCTATGCTATTTTCAAGAACTAATACATTACT
>ENA-OQVM01006164-OQVM01006164.1-marine-metagenome-genome-assembly--contig:-NODE-6164-length-11103-cov-9.211500_pt1 | contig 11103 bp, 10 predicted proteins | sample MGYA00237776_ERZ505498 | MGnify/ENA primary metagenome ERZ505498 (study PRJEB26159, sample SAMN06265151) | marine metagenome | isolation source: Helgoland LTER site | place: Germany:Helgoland, sampling... | reverse complement strand
TTTTATCGTAGTACATAGCGTTTACTCCGTGATGCTTAGTTGCGTATTTTTTAAACTCTTTTCCGTAGTCCATAGTGAGGTTTATTTAGTAACTAAAAGTAAGTAAAATTATTGTGCACTCCCGTATGCTTCTTTTACAAACGCATCGTAGTTTACTTTCTTTGTTTTTATTCCTGCATTTTCTTTGTAAAAATCCAATAGTTTTTTACTCATCAATTGATCAGAAAGCCTTTTGGTTTCTTCTTGATTGGTGAAGATTCGAGCAGCGATATCATCGAGCTCTTTTTCTTCTGGAGCTAGCTGACCATACTGAGCCATCTGTTCTTTGATTAATTCTTTAGCAAAGCTTTGTAATTCCTCGAACTGAATTTGAAGATCGTGCTCTTGGATAATTGATCCTTCGATCAATTGGTAACGAATCCCTTTTTCAGATTTGTCATATTCCTCGATTGCTTCTTCTTCATTCAATGGTTTTTCACCAGAGTTTTGTAACCAACGAATCAAGAATTCTTTAGGAAGGTCAAATTTAGTTGCATCAATTAAATTTTCCGTTACATCATTAAGTAACTTTTGTTCCGACTGAGAAACAAATTGCTTTTCAATCCCATCCTTTACTTTAGCTTTCAAGTCTGTTACCGAAGTTACAGTTCCAGCTTCATATAATTTATCAAAAAGCTCTTGATCTAAATCGGCAAGAATTCTATTGTTGATTTCTTTTATAGTAATCGTAACCGTTTTTGGAAGCTCATCCAATTGTGGAATGGTTAAACCAAATGCTCTTGCAGAGGCACTGTCTTCCGTAAAAAGCCCTTTAGCTACTAGTTCTAGCGTATCTCCAACTTTAGCGGCACTAAGTGCAGTGATGTTCTTTTTTCCTTTGATTTGATCAAATTCAATCACAGGAGTTGTGTCGATAGCAGCTTCCTCGTTTTTGATTTCAACAGATAGTTCAGCGCCTTTTCCAATTTCTTGAGCAGACTCAATCTTTCCGTATTGTTTTTGAATGTGATTGAGTTGTTCGTCAATCATTTTCTTGTCCGCTTCGATTTGAAAATAGGTAACTGCTTTTTTGCCTTTCAATTTAACATCAAACTTTGGAGAAAGCCCAAGTTCAAATTCAAAGTTCATGACATCAGCTTTCCAGTCAATTTCGTCTTGCATTTTTGGAAGTGGATTTCCAAGAAGCTCAAGCTTTTCGTCAGTGATATATTTGTTTAGGTTTTCTTGTAGTATTTTATTTACCTCATCAGCTGTAACTGCCGTTTCGTATTGTTTTTTGATCATGCCCATAGGCACGTGCCCTTTTCTAAATCCTGGGATGTTCGCATTTTTACGATAATCGTTCAATACGTTAAGTACTTTTTCAGCAAAATCATTTTGATCTAATGCGATCGTGATTGTACTGTTTAAGGCGTCAAGGTCTGTTCTTGTAATTTGCATGGATGTGTTCTCAATAAATTAGGGCGCAAAAATAAGCCTTTTTAATGGGTTGTACAAGGATAAAATCCTAGTAATAACCGCCTAAACATGTTCAGACAACTTGATTTCTCATTTAAACACAAGATCTCTAATAGTTTCGGACTTACTTTTGAAATAAAAGAGTATATTTGCAGCCTGAATTAATAACCCGAACGTCGAGAACGTTCACAATTTAATATGACATGCCAGTAAAAATCAGATTACAGAGACACGGAAAAAAAGGAAAACCATTCTATTGGGTAGTAGCAGCTGATGCTCGTGCCAAAAGAGATGGACGTTATCTCGAAAAAATCGGAACATACAATCCTAACACTAACCCAGCAACAGTTAATCTTGATGTAGATGCTGCTGTAAAATGGTTAGAAAATGGAGCGCAACCTACTGACACTGCTCGTACTTTATTGTCTTACAGAGGAGCTTTATTGAAACATCACCTTCAAGGTGGCGTTCGCAAAGGAGCTTTAACTCAGGAAGGCGCAGATGCAAAGTTCGAAGCATGGTTAGAGCAAAAAGATGTTCTTATACAAGCTAAAGTAGATGGCCTTTCTAAAGAAGATGCCAAAGCAAAAGCAAATGCATTTGCTGCTGAAAAAGCTGTAAATGAAAAGCGTGTTTCTGATGCTAAAGCTTTAGTTGATGAAGCTGCTGCCGCTGCTGAAAAAGAAGCTGCCGCTGCTGCCGAAGCTCCTGCTGTTGAAGAAGCTAAAGAAGAAGTAGCTGAAGAGGCTGCTCCTGCTGAAGAAGCTCCTGCTGCTGATGCAACTGAAGAGACTCCAGAAGCATAATTTATTGCATCGATGACCAAAGAAGAATGTTTCTATCTCGGGACCATCGTTTCAAAATTCAGTTACAAAGGAGAGGTGCTCGCTAAGCTGGACACCGATACTCCTCAAGACTATATCAATTTGGAATCAGTTTTTGTCTTACAAGGCAACAAACTGGTTCCTTTTTTTATTGATAATGCCCAACTCCAAAAATCAAGCTTACTACGGATTCGTTTCGAAGATATTGTAACAGAAGCCGATGCAGATTTGCTGATGAAGAAAGAGTTGTATCTTCCTTTAAGTTTCCTTCCTGAATTAGAGGACAGTCAATTTTATTATCATGAAGTTATTGGTTTTACGGTTAAAGAGCAATCGGGTAAAAAGATTGGAATACTGCAATCGGTAAATGATCAAACACCTCAGGCTTTGTTCGAGATTCTGGATAATAAGGAGCGCCTTATTCTAGTTCCTGTTCACGATGATTTTATTGCTAAAGTCGATAAACAATCTTCTGAGCTTACACTGAATTTGCCAGACGGATTATTGGATGTCTATCGCCCGTGAAAAATACACTCTTTCGGTTTAAGCAATTTCAAATTGACCAGTCGAAATCTGCAATGAAAATTGGCACCGATGGTGTTTTGCTTGGTGCTTGGACCTCTGTAAATAGGAAGCCCAAAATCATTTTAGATATTGGCTCTGGTACTGGGCTTGTCGCTCTAATGCTGGCACAAAGAACTATGAATTCTATCATCAAAGCAATAGAAATAGAAGAAGGTGCTGCTGTTGAAGCGGCTGCAAACTTTCAAAGTTCTCCTTGGTCAGATCGCTTAGAATTGATTCATGCAGACGTTTTGAGCTACACTCAAAAATCGAATGAAACCTTCGACCTGATTGTTTCGAATCCCCCTTTTTTCAAGACTCCTTTTAAAGTATCAGAAGATTCAAGAAGTACTGCTCGAGATAACAACCACCTTCGTTACGAAGATTTGTTTTCTTGTGTTGATCAACTATTAAATCCTACTGGAAGTTTTTCAATGGTCTGTCCTTTTGAATACCGAAAGATGCTTGTTGATCTTGGACTTGAGCATGAGCTACATTTAGTTCATGAGCTGCACGTAAAGGGCGCGTCAACGGGTTCTTTTAAAAGAATTTTGATGCGATTTGAAAAAACAAAATCTACTTTGCTAACCGAGGAATTGATTCTTGAAGAATCTCGTAATCAGCGTACACTGGAATATCAGCAACTGGTGCAAGATTTTTATCTCTAAAAATCAAACACAAATCCAAAAGAGGGGAAAGGAGTATTCCGTTCTTCTCGTTCAATCTTGACAAGTTCTTGAGGTGAAATCAGTACGCCTTCATCCGTTCTAGCCAAAGTATATTCGTCCGGTCGAGGGTTTTCTTGCGCTAAGAAATTTTGAATTTCGATATAGAAATTAAATGATAACTTTTCGAAATTCCATTTCTTATCCAAACGAAAATCACCTTGTTTGAAGGTTGAAAGTTTGTTTTCGCCCAAACGGCTATAGTCTATTATAATTTGCGGATAGGTTATTAAAGTTGCAGCTGTGTCTGTAGGTGCAAACGGTGTTGCTCCTGCATAACGGTAACGTAAACTAACCTCCCAGTTTTTTGGTAGTTTGTACCCTCCCGTAAATGTGAGTAAGTTTCCACTGTCCCAAACCGAAGGAAGTCTTATGTTGTTTATTCCTGAAAACTCACTGCTGAATAAAGTGTAGGCCAAAATTCCATAAAAGTTATTCGATAGCTTTTGTTGAAATAAAATTTCAATCCCTTTACTCTGTCCGCTACCAGTGTCAATTATTGCTTCATTTCCTAATACTTCAAAACCTGCTCCTTTATTGGCCAAGGATACACCGTCTAAAACAGATACTGGGTATTGACTGTAGTCTTTTCTAAAAGCTTCTACTGTAAAACGAGCGGAAGGACTTAGGTTGTATTCAACTCCAAAGACATAGTGGTCACTTTGTGTGTATCGATTGGATTTGTTGATGAACTCTCCACTGTTGTTTTGAAACCCTAACATGGTATAAGTTGGGATTTTGAAATAACGTCCCACAGAAGCATTTAGCTTCCAACTACTACTTTCATTGAGCATATACGAAGCCGAAAGCCTGGGTGATAGGTTATCAATTAGTGTTGATCCATTCGTAAAGCTATCTGCATCTGAACGCAGTCCTAGTGCTAAGCTTAGGCGGTTGTTTACAAACGAACGGCTCAGTTTTCCAAAGAAACCGTATTTAGCAAAATCAATAGCGGTTTCATAACCTAAACCGCCAACTATATCATCCGTATTATTGGTGTAAACGGATTGCTGAACGTTAAGTCCATAAGAGATTTTCCAGTCCTTTATATATTGGGTGGCATGGACTCTTAATTTAGTTTCTTGCTCTTTAGAATCATTTCTGAAAAGAACGCCTGTTTTGTTTTCGTTGTCTTGGTATTGACTAAAAATATTTTTCAGACGATTGGTGCTCAGTGTTGTATTTACTTGCCCTGTGCCGTCTTTGAATTTATGTTTCCAAGTAAGACCAAGGGTGATGGTTCTTTGTTCAATAATTGGAGCCGTTTCAAGAGCTGCTTGTTGTTCTACATCAAAATCATCAGGCGCAACGACCGAGAAATCATCGATAGATCCTAGACCGATAAAAGTCAAACTATTGCGCTCATCAATTTTATGATTTAATTTCCACTGATAATCCCAATAATCAGGTCGTATAGGAAGGCCTACTAAGGCAAATACAAATTGCAAATAACTTCTTCGTGCAGAAACCATTAGCGTTGTATTGGAGCGTTCTTTTCCTCGTTTGAACAGCGGGCCGTTGAAAGTTGCCCCAGCTTCACTTGCCCCAATTCGGACATTTCCTGAATATTTTTGATCGTTTCCTTCTCGTTGCTCAAAAGCAAGAACTCCCGACAAAGGGTTGTCGTATTCTGCACCAAATGCAGAGGAAGACAATGTTACTTCTCGTATAAAAGAAACGTTGAGCATTCCTACTGGTCCTCCAGCACTTCCTTGTGTACTAAAATGATTGATGTTTGGGATTTCAACTCCGTCTAAGTAATATACACTCTCGTTTGGAGCTCCACCACGAATAATAAAGTCATTTCTAAACCCACCAATTGAAGGCGAAATTCCAGGTAAACTCTGAGCTACTTTTGCGATATCATTATTTCCACCTGGATATGTTTCTATTTCAACAGCAGAAAAAGATTGTGTAGATAATGGTGTTTCTTTAGAGGTTCTAAAAGAACTCTTCGAGAGAATTATTTCATCCAAAGCTTCGGAAGCTTCGTTGAGTTTAAATAATAGAGATGGTGTTCCAACCGACTTTACAATTACATTATAAAGGGTTTGAGACTCATAACCTAAATATGTAGCTTGGATATTATATGATTTGGTGGGCACGTTTTCAAAAGTAAAATATCCATTTGCATCCGTAATAACACCAATGTTTGTTCCTTCAAGTATAACAGATGATCCTTCTAAAGGATATTGTGTTTTTAAATCAATAATTTGACCTGAAAATGTCCCGGTGTTTTGAGCAATAACATAGGTGGAAATTGTTAATAGAAGCAGGATTAGACGTTTTTGCATGGGAATTAATTTTTCTCAAAAGTAAGGTTTGGATTTTAAACTTAAAAGATTTTGTTTAACTTTTTTAAAATTAAAATAAACAAATTAATTTTTACGTTTTCTGTTTTTCTTTTTTGCTGCTTTGTTTTCTTTGTTAAGTTTTTCCACTTCCTTCTCTTTCTCTTGGAGATCGAATTCTTGTCTAAATAGTTCCAGTTCGTCTTTGCTTATTTGATCTTGATCTCCTGCCTGCAATCCAATATCTTCAATTCCGAAAGACCCTTTGTCCGTTTGTTTGCGCATAATTTCTTTGGAGGCTTTCAAGTTGTAGTATACTCCAGGATCGATCATTTTATTGGCAATGTAATTTTCTTTTTTCTTTTTATCCCAACGTACAAACATAAAACCACCTTCGTTTTTAGTGTCCAATTTTACTCGAAACACTTTAGCATTGTTTGGGAGTTTTTGATACACCTCTATGCTTTTGACAATGTAACCTGAGAGGTCTAAAAGTTCTTCAACAAACAATTTTTGACCTTCTAAGCTTTTGTCGTTTAGGGGAGATAAATATTCCTCTTCTTTATAAGTTTCGTATTCATCTTCATAAGAGTCGTCTTGAGCTAAACTTAAGTTGAAACAAAAAAACAGCAGGAAGAACAACGGTAGATATAAACTCTTAAATTGCATGGTTATGTTTTGACTTGTGTGTAAAATACAAGTAAAAGTAATAATGTCCCAGCGCATAAAGTAGAGGATTCCAAAAAAAAGTAATAATTTTCATTAAAATAAATTATTTCTATAGCTTTTATAACCGCACTTAAGCATAAGAAAATATATCCTAATATTAAATTCCGATTTTGGGGTGTTTTGTTTTTGGAGTAGATGATAAAACTTAGAACTCCTGTTAGGATCAAGGTAACCCCATAGAATAATATTGGAATTATAATTATTCCTGCGTAAGGTTTTATTATTACAATAATACTCAGGATAGTGATACTCATAACCAACAATGCAAAGATCCCTTCTTTTTTTTGAATTTGAGTTAACATCGTACCGACTAGTCTGCGTTGTAATAAAGCTGACATGGCTAAGAGATTTCCCCAATACGAAATGACTGCACTGAATGTTGTTGATGCATTCTCAGACAATAATAAGACGTCCCCAATCCAAGCCATAAACAAGATGTAAAAATACCCGTTTACTGCTCTTTTTTTTGAATTAGTTGCGAGTGCAAGGGAAGGAATCATACATACAACAGCAATTGATTGTATTCTAGGATAGTCAACCACTATACGGACTCATAATTAAAATATTCCCAACCCAAGAAAAAAACAAAGCCATCATATAAGCAGAATTCCTGTTTTTTCCAGAAAAATAGTAAAGACTTAAAATGGGGATAATAAGTGGTTTTGTGATTTGTTCTAGTGGGCTATCCAAGATTAATCCATAAAGATTAATAAGAGCAATAATCCAAAAGGAGGTAGACGCTGTATTTGAATAATGCTGAAAGAGCTGAATTCATGTGTTGGGGTTTAAGTATTTTTTTCTGAAGTAGTTACAGATTAAGAATTGGGCAGGGATATAGGTGGCCATAATCCAGAAGCCAAAAATGTTTTCTTGAAAATAAAAAGTATTGAATGCGATCATGCTATCAGAAACAATAAATAAGACAACTCCAAATAAAAGAGCTAGCGTTTTTGAACTTTTCTTTTTTCTCCACAGCAGCATGCTTACAGCGCCTATAGTCGCTAAAGTGAGTGCATATCCACTAACAGGAAAAGACAGCATCCCGAGTTTAGTACCTAATAAACTCATCGTACCAACAAAGTAGCTTCCAAACAAGATTAGCGGTAGAAGAATTTCTTTAGAGAGAAAGAGTTTTTTAAAAGGAAGTTGTATTTCTTTAACAATCAGGTATAAATAGCAAAGTTGTGCTCCCCAGAAAGAGAAGATTCCTAAGAGGAAAAACAAACGACTTTCACCCATCAAGAAAAGATCTCCTAACCAAGAACATCCGAGCGCAATTAAAAATAATTTCCCTGCTTGTTTGTTGTAATAGAAAACAGCTAATAATGGTATTATCAGTGGTTTTGTGTAGGTCGTCAAGAGTTCTTGATTTGTATACTGTCCAAAGACATGAAGAATGCCAATGATCCAGAAAAGGTAAGCTACTCTTTTCATTTAATTATATATTATAGTGTGCTTCGTCTAAAGTATGGAATTCTACTGAGACTAAAAAAGTTAGACCTTTTTAACTACAAAAGTAACAACACCCCAAATGATCAATTCGTTTTCTTCCGTTACGCGTATGGGTTTATATTTTGAATTTTCGGGCATCAAATAGATACATTCTTCTGCTACCTTTAAACGCTTAACGGTAAATTCACCATCAATAAAACAGACTGCGATATTGTTGTCTTGCGGCTCTTTACTGCGGTCAATAACTAGAAGATCACCATCATCTAATCCAGCCCCTTGCATAGACTCTCCTGCTACTCGAGCATAAAAAGTAGCCTCAGCATTTTTGACAACCTCCTGGTCAATACTGATTCGAAGTTCTTTAAAGTCATCTGCAGGCGAAGGGAAGCCAGCGGATACCCCATTTTGTGCTAGGGGCATCTCTTGAGATACCTCTGTATTTGGTTTAAAGAAAATGATGGCTTGCTGCGACGTTTGGTCTTTTTTCATAGGGTGATATTCGAATTGTTGTTGACAGTAAAAACTTCTGTAAGCTCTGTTGTGTAGCGCTTGGAAAGATGTTCTTGCCGCATATTCCAAGTCGAATTGAGGTCTTGATTCCCTAATTTGATTTTATGTGGTCCAAAGCGTAAATGTATTTTGTCAATAGCTTGCATCAACGGGTCGTGTTTGTTTAGGTCGGGTTGAAACAAGTTGAACTGTCGCTCTTTGGCAGGGACTAATCCCAGTAGAATTACGCCTGCTTTCTTGTAATCGATACCATCCTTAAAAATGCGTTTCAAACCAGTTACTGCGTGTTTGGAGATGGTGAGGCTAGAGTCAGTAGCGTATGGGAGGGTAATTACACAACTGTTGCGGTATTGTTTTTTATTTTTTTGATGTGAATTACTGCGAATGAACACAAGAACAGCGCTGCAACTTCCTTCTTGTTTTCGAAGCTTTTCTGCGCAGCTATTGGCATAAGTCGAAATGCGCTCTTCTAATTGATGAAATCGGGAAAGATTGTTTTTGAAACTTCGAGTAGTTGCAATGGATTTTTTAGCAGGAATAACATCCTCTAGTTTAATGTAAGGCAATCCGAGTAAATCTTTTTTTAAGCGTAGTTCCAGCACACTCATGTGTTTTTTAATCCATGAATCGGGAAGATTAGCAAAATCATACGCTGTTCGAATTCCTTGTGCTTCTAGCCTTTTGCTATGCTGCCTACCTATGCCCCAAATATCTTTTACGGCAGTCCATTTCAATGCTTTTATTCGTTTTTCGCAACTGTCAATTATATAAACTCCTTGTGTTCGGGACTCGAATTTTTTAGCAATCTTATTTGCAATTTTAGCCAACGCCTTAGTAGGAGCAAAGCCTACAGAAACAGGAATTCCTGTCCACTGACGCACCTGCTTTTTCATTTTGCGTCCTGTGGTTTCTAGGTCAAAATAATCAAAACCATCGAATTTCAAAAAGGCTTCATCAATACTGTAGATTTCGGAATCGGGTGTGTAGCTTTCTAGAATTTGCATAACGCGACTACTCATGTCACCATAAAGTGGGTAGTTCGAAGAAAACACTTTAATGTTCTGTCTTGCAAAAACCTCTTTGTATTTAAAAGCTGGAGCGCCCATAGGGATTTCCAATGCTTTTGCTTCATTACTTCGCGCAATAACACAGCCGTCATTATTGGATAAAATAACAACAGGTTTTCCTTCCCATTGAGGCTGAAAAACACGCTCACAAGAAGCATAAAAATTATTACAATCGATGAGTGCAAACATGCTGTCTAAAGTAACCAATTATGAAATGTGTTCTTTGGTTTTTAGAAAAGATATTTTTCTTTTTTGAAACACATTCTTAAGAAGTTGTTTTTCAGAATGAATTTGTTTCTCATGGTAAAAACTACAAATGTCATAAAATGGAGTGTAATTGTGTTAAAACTCACTTTTTTTTAAGTCAAAGACATAGCAAGCTTAGGCTAAAAGTTGTAATTTCGTAGATGAATTTTTAGACAAGCATCCATATAATGGACAAGTATTCTTTTTTAAATGCAGCTCATACGGGCTATTTTGCTCAAATGTATGACCAATACCTTCAACAACCTGATACCGTTGAACCTAGCTGGAGGGCTTTTTTCCAAGGCTTTGACTTTGGAGTTGAAAACAGTCAAAACGATAACCATACTGAATCGGTAACTGAAGTACCCGAACACTTACAAAAAGAGTTTCGAGTCGTACAGCTTATTGATGCGTACAGAAAACGAGGGCATTTATTTACCAAAACAAACCCTGTACGAGACCGCAGAACCTATCAACCCAATTTGGCGTTAGAGAATTTCGGCTTATCACAAGCAGATCGCGATATGGTATTCAATGCAGGAGATATTATGGGGATAGGCCCCAATACACTTACTGTTATTATTGAACACCTAGAACGTGTATACTGCAACTCTATTGGAGTTGAATATATGTATATCCGTAATCCTGAAAAACTGGATTGGATTCAAAAACGACTGCACATAAACGATAATCTTCCAAATTTTTCTCAAGATGAGAAAAAACATATCTTAAAAAAACTGAATCAAGCGGTAAGTTTCGAGGCTTTTTTGCATACCAAATACGTAGGTCAAAAACGATTTTCTCTTGAAGGTGGAGAGTCTTTGATTCCAGCTCTAGATGCTGTAGTCGAGGCTGCAGCCAATCATGGTGTAGAAGAGTTTGTAATGGGAATGGCACATCGTGGTCGTTTGAATACATTGACCAATATTTTTGGAAAATCAGGAAAAGATATTTTTAGTGAATTTGACGGAAAAGATTATGAAGAGACTGTTTTTGATGGGGATGTAAAATACCATTTAGGATGGACTTCAAAACGCACTACCGATAACGGTAAAAAAATAAACATGAATATTGCTCCCAACCCTTCGCATCTTGAAACGGTTGGCGCAGTGGTTCAGGGAATTGCTAGAGCGAAACTAGAAAACAGTTTTGACGGAGATACCCATAAAGTACTTCCTATAATTGTGCATGGAGATGCAGCAATTGCAGGACAAGGATTGCCTTATGAAATTGTTCA
>ENA-OQVM01006162-OQVM01006162.1-marine-metagenome-genome-assembly--contig:-NODE-6162-length-11105-cov-2.325082_pt1 | contig 11105 bp, 8 predicted proteins | sample MGYA00237776_ERZ505498 | MGnify/ENA primary metagenome ERZ505498 (study PRJEB26159, sample SAMN06265151) | marine metagenome | isolation source: Helgoland LTER site | place: Germany:Helgoland, sampling... | reverse complement strand
ACTCAAAAATGTTATGAAGTCTTTGGAGTACAATCCATCATCTCAAACCTCCGATGGGATCGTACAACAACTTCCCGGTGGCCCAGCTGGTGGATTGCTACCTTATGTATGGTTCGAATTTATTACCGCCTTGCATAAGAAACTAAAAATTAAAACTGAGCTTAAATTAACCGAAGCAAGCGACCCATCAAAATCAGGCTGGAAAAATATTGCCGATGAAATGATTCGCACGGTTACCGGTGAAAATGGCAAGCAGACAAGAATTTCCGAAAAGAACGATTTATATAAAGACGGAATTCCTGACATGGATGCTATGGTTGAAATGGTTAAACCAATCATTCAAGCTGTATACAATTCAGGCAGGCTGAGATTAAACCCAGGCCGTGGATTTGATGAGACTGAATCAAATGCCAATTCAGCCAACGCATCTAATATTCTTCAGCGCGACCCCCTGCTCCACGAAAACCCACTTGATTCAGTCCTCGGATATGAGGAAGCACCCGAAGGATCTTTCGATAATGCCGAGACCGATTCCGCAACCAATAAGGATCAGGCAAAGCAGACCGCGGATGATCTTGAGCCCGAAGCAATTGGTAATCCTAGAGGTAAGGAGGGAACAACTCTCGAATCAGGGGTAAAAAAGGTCCGTCGTACAGAGGATGATGAAATTATTCTCTCCCCAACCGAGCTCAGTGAGGAGATGTTAGATAGGTTTGATGATATTAATAAAAGACTTACCCGTATAAGAACAGAACGAGGAGTCAGCTTCGAAAAGGTATTTAAAGAATTTAAAGAAGAACCCACATTCTGGGAGGTTTATGGATTACCCGCTCCAACTAAGCCGTATCCAAAATGGTTAAAAACAATTAAGGATCATCCTAAATTCCCAGAGTTTAAGAGAATAATTCTCGACCCAGATTCTAACCCCGAAGGCCCAGGGCCGAAGGGCGGAGGTCAGAAGCAAAAGCAGTTCTTATTTGAAAACATGCTAAAAAACCGAGGCGACCTTTCCTACGGGCTCGGCTCAAGCTACTCACTATCATCGGGAGTTTCTACAGACGCATTGAAAGCTTCTACCGTTCTTACCCGCATGGCGAATAAGGTTGGATTGGATGATGAGGGTAAGAAAGCATTGAAGGACTATTTTGCCAAGAAGAAGGATGATTTAAAATCCGGAGATATTATCAGTTCATTTGTTGACCAGTCCCGAGCGGGTACAAAATTTATTAGCGATGCGCTTCGCGATATGGGGATAGAAGATCAGGCATTACTAGACCAGTTAGATGTCCGCGGTCTTTGGCATCAATACTACGGTAAAACTGATGAGCAGGTAAAACAGGCAGAAATGCGTTTTATCGAGCCTATTATGGATGCGCTAAGTGACCACGGAATTTCTCAGGAAGAATTTGGCGAGTACTTAATTGCTCGTATGGCACCGAGTAGAAACATCCATCTCAAGAAGATGTACACCGAGATGATGAATGAATTAGATGACGGTGATAAGAAGAACAGTTTAAAAGAAATGCTTGAAAAGCGTGGGGATAATTTAAGCGGAGTTGCTACGGACATTGCAATCCAAGTGGTTAAGAAAATGGAAGCTGAACCGGCATTTCTTAATTTTTTACAGGATAGCAGAGAACCTCTTCAAAAATTCTATGACATGAATCGTGAAGGGTTAGATCATAGGGCGGAGTCAGGGCTAATTCAAGGCCCCGGAGCAGCAACGGAAGCTCTAGAAGACGGCACAGCCTCCGGTTCTATCGACGAAGTAAAAGCAATGGTTCAGGCCAGTTCGTTTTTTAATTGGACAAAGGATGGGGGTTCTAAATTCAGCTATAAGTTTGCCGGGAAAGACAGCAATTATTCATACGCACCGATGCAGGGCTTCGAGGGAGGAACTGATACTCTGTATGAAAAAGAAGAAGCTTATGGAGTTGTGGGAAAATCAAGCTCGTCATCCGGTCGTGCATGGGATCAGCCAAAAAATAAATTTCTATTCAAGGGAGCGTTTGGAAGAGAAGAAGATTCTGTCGGACCGAATCCAGAAACGGTATTTGCTGTTGCTAGACAGCAGTATTTTGAAGGAGGAGTTCGAGGAGCCAAGAATGAAGTGTCTAATTCATTTGGAGCAGCCTTTGAACTGTTCCGAGCAGTAGCATATCACGGAACAGAAATCACCAAGGGTGAACCTCTTGCACCTCTACCGCCCGCTGTTTTAGAACGGATTGAAAAAGACCCAAGCATTATAGAAACCGCCCGCGAAATGTTTGAGGGTAAGGATGCAATCTTTGAGAAAGATTTTAAACAAATCGACATTAAAAAAGACTACGAGATTGTAGAAAAAGATATTCTTGTGGACGGTGAAAAGGTTGAAGGTCTAAGAATGGTCACCCGGGAAATAAGCACCGAGTTTCAAAATGACCCATATGTTTTTGTATACCGTAAAAACGGTGTCCCGTACTATGTACAGTTTAAGAAGGATGCGAATGGTGGCCGGGTTGCTCGTTCCATTAAGAATCTTAGATACGAAGCGCTTCCTACATTTTTAAAAGGTGTTAATAGTGTCACGCGATTTATGGCGAGTATGTTCACCTCAAGAAATCCCGCTTTCATAATACCCAATTTTATTCGAGATCTTGGTACTGCATTTATTCACTTATCCGAGGACGACAAAAAGAAATTTGTTAAAGCTACATTCGGCCGGAAGCGGTTATATGGTTTCTTAGTTGAAACAATGAAGGTTGAAAGAAAAGCGTATAAGGGAGAAATGATACAGCTTGATCCCCAAGGCTTATCAAGAGAAGAGTACGCTAAAAAACTAATCAGCGAAGGAGACTACCAAAGAGTTTATCAATTAGCAAAAGAAGCTGGTGCAAAGGTCGGATATTTCCGAGCTAAGTCAGTTCCCGAGCTTCTTGATGATATGGAGAAGTACGACACCAAGTCCAAAAAGGGTATGCGTGGAGCATGGAATTCTTTTGTTAATTTGCTCGATGTCACAAATACCGGAGTTGAGAATTCAATCCGTATGTCTGCATTCGCATCTGCTGTGGAAGCGGGATATACCGTACATCAGGCAGCGACTATATCCAGGAATGTAACGGTTGATTTCAATCAAAAAGGTGAAATGACCCAGACCATGGGTTCATTATTTGTGTTCTTTGGTGCATCCATGAATTCGATGCATCGAATGATGTCCACATTTAAAAAGCGCAGTCCAGCAGAGCGTAAAAAATTAATTCTCACAATCGCGGGTGCGTCTTTCGGTCTCAGTCTATTCAACCGAATTATGGATGATGATGAGGACGAGCCTATTCCAGATTACGATACAATTTCATCCTATCGCAGGGACACCATGGCAATCATTGGAGATCCAAGAGATAAGAATACCGGATATGTCGGAATACCTCTCCCTCTTGGTTATAACATGTTCTGGGCTTTAGGACAGACAGCTGGGGACTTCGTTGCAAAAACAGTTATGGGACGTGGTGGAGCGGGAGCAGTTGATTTCTTAACTAGAAATTTAAACGCTACTTTAAATGCCTTTAATCCAATTGGTGGTTCAACATTAGCAACCGCAATGATCCCAACCGTGGGAAAACCGGTAGCCGAATTATGGGCAAATCAAAACTTTATGGATATGCCTATCCGCAATGAAGACCGTCCATATGAAGCACCTAAGCCTGCACATATGATGGATCCGAAAAGAACTCAGGAGCATTGGACGGCACTTTCAGAAGGACTTAATAATCTACTTGGCGGTAGTGATGAAGTAAAAGGTTCAGTCGGTGGATTATTTGGAGGCAGCCCATTAAATAGTTTAGAAGGCACCGACATGAAATTTGATATTTCAGGTAGTCAAATGGAGCACTTACTTCTCGGGTATGCTGGTGGTCCGGGGCAGATTGCGAATGCGATGTTTGGCGGTCTATTATTCCCCGCAATGTCTGCTGAAAAGGATTACGGTAAATTTGATCCGAATAAGATGCCTATCGCAAATCGCTTCTACCGATCCACGACCCACGGCTCGCGAGTTAAGAACTTATACTACCAAGTTCGGGAAGCGAACAAGATCGCAGATCGTGCGATTAAAGCAGCTAAGATCGCCGGTCCAAAAGAATTTAATGAAGCTCAGAAAAACTTAAAAGGATTGTTAGCCCTATCGAGCAATATAAAATATGCCGATGCCTTTAAGAAAAAGGTAGCAGCTCAAAAGTCGAAGGTCGAAGTCTCAAAAAGCTTAACCCAGGATCAAAAATTGCAACGCATTGCACAACTCGAACAGCGTGAACATGATGCATATGTTAAGGTCATCAAGAAAGCACAGTCGCTTGGAATTTCATGAAACAAACAAATTTACGGCTTACAAAAAAACAGGAGGAGAAACTTGTAAAATACGCACTAGAGCGTGTTGAGCAGTTAAAAGAGGATAATAGGGAACGCATTGAGAACGATAAGATTTCGTGGAAAATGTATCACAACGATCGTACAGATCGGGTAGGGTACGACGGAATATTTAGTCACTCTAATTTGTCGGTTCCTATGACCAGCTTAGTGGTGGATCACTTCATGGCTCGCGCTGAAGATGAGATCACAGGTACTTCTCCATACTTTAAATTCGAAGCTCAGGGAGCAGGCGATATCGATATGGCGGAGACCTACGATAAATACTTTAATTGGAAGATTGAGGATCAGGCAAATACCAGAGAGAGACTCGAAGAATCTTACCTCCATTTATTTATCCAACGGGCTTTAGTCCTGAAAGCGGTATACGAAGAAGATGTTTCCACTTGGTACGATTACGAAAGAAATGGACTCTTTAATTTACAGACTCAGGAATTTGAACAGATCCCAGGACAAGGACCAATAATCGAAGGCGAAGACCAGTTCATTCCAGAAATGAACCCAATGACCGGAGACTCAGAACTTCGACTTGCATCTGATCCCAGTTTCCAAATGATTCCGGGTGTACACGAATTCCAACCACTTCCAGAAGGAGTCCCCACTCAAATGGTAAAGTACAAAGGCCCAAGGTCGGAGGTCGTCGACTCAGATCGTTTCTTATGTCCTAGCCATGCAGAATCTGTACAGGATGCAGATATCATTGTGGAAATGTATGACAAAGATTTGAATTGGGCTAAGGAAATGTTCCTTGAGCGTGAATGGTTAAGCTTTGGAGATTTTTATAATTTATTAAATAAAGACGCTAATCCAAGAAGTCCGATTGAAAAGAATGAGGAAAGAACGGAGAACTTAGATTTCGATTCAGAAGAAAATCCAAGCATGCAAGTACTTGAATGTTGGATGAAAAGAGATGTACTTGGAACCGGAAGCCCTCAGGAATTTTGCATATTCATAGATCCAGAAACTGAAAAACCGATCTTCTATGAATTCGTGGCAAAACTGACTCCCGATAATCATGTCCCCTATACCGTGGTATCGATTGGAAAAGAGCGTAATAAATGGTGTGGTCAAAGTCTCCCCGAGCGAATCAGATCTTTTCAGGAATATGTAGATAAACAATTTAATTCTCAAAGCTATAGGAATGAACTTGCTGCGAACCCGATCATAGGTGTCAACCCGCAGGCCGTAGAAGATGAGCCGGAGGATGTAGAATTGCACGCTGGTAAGATATTTGAATTGAAGGATCAATATACCATTGATGACTTTATAAACTTTGCCGCTGTCCCCAATGTCGATGTCCGAACCCAGGATCTAATTGATTTTGTATTTGGAATTGTCCAGCTATGGCTTGGGGTTTCCAACATGGCACAGGGAGATTTTCAGGCTTTGGCTCCGGCTAATACAGCAACAGGCGTAGAAGCAACCCTTCGCGAAGCTTCGAAGATTGGTCGTCGATGGATGCGTAGAATTGTCCGTGGATTTGAGGATCACTTGACTAAGCTTGTACAAGTTTCCATGGCCACCATTGATGAAGAAGAAGTCTTTGAATACATGGAAGGCGATGTCCGTGCATTTGGTGTTATGTCTCCTGATGCGATTAAGGACATTGGAATCAATGTTCGAGTCATACTGTCTCAGGACCAAGGTCAAAGGGCGATAGAGAAAGCGAATTTAGCATTGCAGACCCAGGATCGATACTTCCAATCACCTCCGGAGATGCGTCCATTCATTCGTCCTATGCTCAAGCGTATTCTTGATGCCATGGGATTTGAAAAGACTGATGAATTGCTACCACCTGAAGCACCGGCCGATCCAAAGAGTGAAGCTGAGATTGCTAAGATGTTGGGTGACAACGCTGCATCACAGGGTGAAAGTCCCGAGCCAACCGATGGCGTTCAAGCGGCTACTGCTGGTATGGGTAATAGTAACCCACAAGGCATGAACCAATACCAAGGATGACCCGCAAATACCGAAACGGTAAAGCTTCAGGCGAGCCGAAGAGAGATTTAAAATACTCTCCCGAATATCTTGCATATCGCCAGAGTCGTGGAGGTGAGTCTGTTAAGGTATCCCAATGCGACTTAGATTTAGATGGTACGGCGGATTCAATCGTAAGTGCTTGGCGCCACCCGGCAGTTGGTAAATCTGAACATTGCGGAGATCCCTATTTATTCTGGCCGGTTACTGGGATTAGCACACTTTTAAATCCGCACAGCCCCCCGACGGGTATTCAAACTCACGCATCTCCCCAAGGCGATCAAGCACCCACAGGAATAGGTTTGGAAATAGACATGGACGAGGACGGATTTTACGCGGGTCCAAATAATTTACCGCCTTATGATTTTGATGACAATGATGACACTGTTGGCGCTATAACCCTTTTAAACTCTGTCGATCAAGGCCCCACAGGAATTTCTACAATAGCTCCTCTACAGAATGCAAATTCTGGCCCCACAGGAATTTCCTTACAAATCGATATGGATGAGGATGGCGTTTATGCGGGTCCGAACAACTTACCGCCTTATGATTTTGACGATAATGATGACACTGTTGGCGCTATAACACTTTTAAACTCTGCCGATCAAGGCCCCACAGGAATTTCTACAATAGCTCCTCTACAGAATGCAAATTCTGGCCCCACAGGAATTTCCTTACAAATCGATATGGATGAGGACGGAGTTTATGCCCCTGCCGATTTTGACGATAATGATTCCGGGATTAAATATCAGCAGGGTATTGCGATTGTAGGCGCTACCTTTCGCTCACCATCCGGGTACCAACCGCCTTTAGCAAACGGGAGAAGCGGGCGGATGGTTACGGGTAGGATTGTTAATACCCCCAATCTCGGGTCTTTACCTAAGACTTTTACCATAGATGCGAATACCTCTTACAACGGTGACTATTTCGCAGGGTGGCAAGATCACCAGGATCAAACTTTAATACACAACCCCGAACTTGCGGTAACGACAGTAACGGCTAATTGGCAGCGCTCCAGCCTAGCTTTGTCTCCAAATGCTTACGATGGGGCCTGGCCCAGTTCATCCTTTGACACTAGTTTTTTATTCAGTAGTGAAAAGCTTGCCCGTTTTGTTACAGGGAGTGACAAGTGTACCGTTTACATTAAACTTATTAATTTCGCAGACAAGACAGACCTACCGTGGCCTCACAATGGAAATTACCCTTTTATAGCTACCGCGGAGGGTGGATCCTTCGCTAGTGAAAAGCATTTCGGCTCAAATTCGTTAGTTAGAGTCCATGTCTACACAACGGTAAACTTTATTATCTCCGGTCAAATTGTTACCGGAACTTTTGAAGGCTGGAACAAGACAAACTCAAATAATAATGCCTTCACTAGTAAATTAGATTACTACGACAACGGTTTTAATCCTGTAAGTTTTCCAAATTTCAGAGATGTACATTTTATAACGAACGCGGACAGTAAGTCAATATACCTGGAACCTATGTATTCCATTACCTAATGTTAAGTAACTATCTTAATGCATTCGCTTAACCTTTTTCACTAATTCTAATAAATATATACTATGGCTAATATAAAAATAAATTGGACCAACCCTGTTGACGTAAATGATGTCGACGGGATCCGCGTTTTAAGAACTACTGTTGCCGCCGCTTCCGACCCGGCCCCAGCCTGTACCGCTTACACAGCCTTAGCTGCGCGACCTGGAGATGCGCTTCCTTCCGGAGTAACGCTAGCTCACGACACATCATCAACACCCGCAGCATCCTCCGCCGGGTCTTATGTTGACCAGGGGCTTACAGCTGGGCACTACCACTTTGCAGTTTTCTCTTATAACGGTGCGGGTTACAGCCCATGCACATCAACCACAGCAGCAACCACGGTAGTGTGACCGACCTAGTAGTCTTCGACCAACTCGCGGACATTAAAAAAATCACAACGGATGAAGCTTTTATCCATCTGGAAAAACGTTTTCAAAAGGAGCGAGCGCGATACCTTGCCAAGATGCTTGATCGGGATACCGATAAAGAAGAAACCCTTGCCATCAAGGCTATCGTTAACGCTCTTGAGACACTATCGCCGATGGCTCTTGCGGAAAAAGTGCTTAAGATCGAAGTAAAGAATCGCAAGGTTTCACACCCCGAAATGTTTAAGATTCGAAAAGGCGCAACCGGTTGATGGTGTATAATGCTTTGCTAATAATATAGCCATGGCAAAAGATATAGATTTAACATGGGATATCGCTCCGATGGCTGGCGAGACTGATATCGATTCACTAGAAATATTTGTAAAGGCTGGAGATCACACAGCAGAAGCTGATATGGCTGTTTTTAGAACAGGCGCAACCTCGATTGCGACTCCCGCACAAGGCGATTCTACTTTCACTCACGCGGCAGTGGCGGCTGGAACTTGGACCTATGGAGTGTTCTCCAAAAATCAAGGTGGGTTCGGTCCAGGTGATTTAATCGATACCGCTCTCGTTGTAATATAATTTTAGCTATGCCCCTAACTTCCAGATGGGGTACTGAGTCTAGAACCCGCGACCCTTTACATCTGACCTCCGCCCCAAGGCCGGTGGTCTTAGATGCTAATCGAGTAACCGATAGCCATCGCGATTTTACATGTGATGATTTCACAAAAACCGGAGTATTCAATTTAGATTGCGGAGCTCCTCCGCCTCCTCCGCCTCCTCCTCCAGTTACTGGCCCAGGTTCTTTGGGCGCAAGCGTCAGGGCTTCAGCTACTGGCCCAAGCACAATAGTCTCAACCGTAAAGGTTCCAGCTACAGGCCCGAGCACAATAGTCTCAACCGTAAAGGTTCCAGCTACCGGACCAAGCACATTAGTCTCAACCGTAAAGGTTCCAGCTACCGGCCCAAGCACAATAGTCTCAACCGTAAAGGTTCCAGCTACAGGCCCGGGGAATTTAACCTTAGCTATCGATCCTCCGGACACTGGCCCGAGCACACTAGTCTCAACCGTTGTTATTCCGACCACTGGCCCAAGCTCATTGGGTGCAAGTGTTGCCCCTCCGGTCTCAGGTCCTGGGTCGTTGGATGCAGCTATTATAGTCCCTTTTAACATCTCTCCCTATCTCGGGAATTCGTACGATACCGAGGATGAAATCTTTGCATTACAGTCTACCGCTCCTGATGGTTTGGTAGCTTATAATGAAAGTACGCATACTCTATATATCTGGGTCGCAACCCAAAGTCTTTGGCATAAATTCGTATGGGAGTTTAATATCGCACCCTTAGAAGCGAGTCAGGATAACTTTGTAAGATCTGCACCGGTCGGGAATGACAATGTAAAATTCGCAGAAGATGTGGATCATATATTTATAAACGACGGAACGGACTGGCATCAATTTAAAGAAGAATAGGAACGATGGGAGATATATCAGTACATAATAGCGCGGGAGCGAATGATAACCCGAACACGATAACCAGTGTAAATACAAAAGTGGGCAGGGTAATTGATTTATTTATGACTCGGGAGGAGGCTGCGGTTATCCAAAATCAGGTGGATACTAATACTCAGGAAGTTACAGAAGTGGTCGAGAACGCTCCAGTCAGTTTAAATACTTTTAAGGAACTCTCTGATAATCTACAGGTTAGCGACTTTCTTGCTGCATTAGAGGACGAGTAAAGTTTTACACCGCAACCGATTGAAGACTTTGTTGTTTTATAGGATTATCAGACCTGAACTTCACCCGCTCTAACACAATTTTTTTATGGCTAATATTCTATCTCAAATCGGTGGCGCAGTTAATGTTAAACTCGCAGAAAAACTTAATCTCGCTGGAGGTACAATAACTGGAGAGTTAGTTGTTCCCGCACCTACCGCAGAAACTCAGGTCGCGCAAAAAGCGCAGATTTCTGCATTGGAAGCACAGATTGGAAGCTATTCAAATTTTGTTTCTACTATAGCAGATGTCACCGTTTCAGTTAGTGATACCGCGGCTAATATATTCGCTATAGCAAATCCGGCCAATGGAACAGTTGCAGTTGCGACTGACACCAATGCAATTTATGTCGCGGACGGAGGAACATTTTCCATAAGCGATATCGATAATGTAAATGCGGCTGTAATAACTGCACTCGCAGAATACAATGCATCGGGAGATACCGAAGCAAACATCCGATTGAGGACTGGGGATGCTACCGGTACTATCATGTTCGGAACTGATACCTACGATCTCTACATCTTCGACGGGACCGATTGGCAAACCTATAACAACGACGCATAATGAGCGATTTAAACGTATATACAACTTCTCAAATTAACGCACTGACCCCGATCACTGGGGATATGGTTGTTGATTCCGATCTTAACGCAGTAAAACTTTATGACGGATCCGCATGGAGAACCTGGAATTCTGATTCAACCGTAGTTCCTTTTAATAATGAGTGGGGTGCTACTTTTTCTAGTGATTATCTAGAAACGGGGTCAGATCCAGGACTAACCGGTATAAAAACCGTAAGCATGTGGTTTAATACAAGCGCCACCTCTCGAGGTTGGGTTGTTAGTGGATTAGGAGGTTCAGCTTACACTACCTATGGGGGGCTTGGTGTGGATAATAATCAAAAGATTTACTGGAATGACGGGTATTCAGGGGGTGTAGGTAGCACTGCATATACTCCAGGCACCTGGGTTCATTTTTGCGCAGTGCATGTTGCATCAGGTTACTCGGATACCGCTGGAACAGCGACTCCGAATGGTGG
>ENA-OQVM01006157-OQVM01006157.1-marine-metagenome-genome-assembly--contig:-NODE-6157-length-11112-cov-9.761214_pt1 | contig 11112 bp, 11 predicted proteins | sample MGYA00237776_ERZ505498 | MGnify/ENA primary metagenome ERZ505498 (study PRJEB26159, sample SAMN06265151) | marine metagenome | isolation source: Helgoland LTER site | place: Germany:Helgoland, sampling... | reverse complement strand
TTTTAAAAAAAAAAGACCATGAATTAATTAATAAAATTGAAAAGATATCAGGAAAAATAGTTGATAATAGAAAAAACTCTTTTCCTGGAGAGGTTATTTCTGATTTTTTACAAGTAAATAAAAATTATTTTCCTAAATTAGAAGAATTTGCAAACAAAGTTTTTGAAAAGATTCAAAAAAATAATCGTACAAGATATATTGCATTATGTGATTATTTAAAATCTGAATACTCTATTAAAGTTTTAGATGTAATACCTGAAGAGAGTAAACCTTTCTCAAAAATTTATAACAAAAATAAAAAAGAACTTTTTTTAAGTGACTATAGTTCTTTAGAGACAAAAAAATTACATGCAGCAGCGCAAATAGCACAAGAAGGAGCCAGTAAAGAAATTGATAAATATTTGTCAACGTTTAGCTTTCCATCTGAAGAGTCTAAAAAATTAACAAAAGTAGCTTTGTTAAATTATTGTGGAGCAGCAATATTAATGCCATATAAATTATTTCATTCAGAATGTAAAAAACTTAAATACGATTTAGAACTATTACAAAATACATTTGCAACATCCTTTGAACAAGTAACGCACAGAGTTACATGTTTACAAGATCCAAAACTTCCAGGAATTCCATTTCATTTTTTAAGAGTAGATATGGCAGGAAATATATCAAAAAGATTTTCATTATCAGGAATTGATATTCCTCGTTATGGTGGGGCCTGTCCAAGATGGAATGTTTATTCTGCATTAACTAGACCAGGTGTTATTCAAGCTGCAGTGAGTAAAATGACCAATGGTGAAAAATATGTTTGTATTGCAAGAACAGTTGAAAAAGGCATTGGAAGATTTGGCCAAGCAAAAAGTATTTTATCAATAGGACTTGGATGTGAAGCTAAGTATGCAAAAGATTTCGTTTATACAGAAAATGTTAATATTAACGATAAATCAACTGAGATTCCAATTGGTGTTTCTTGTAGAACATGTGACAGATTAGATTGTTCACAAAGAGCCTTTCCGCCATTACATAAAAAGTTTGATGTAGACTTGAATACTAGAGGTGTTTCAGTTTACGTAAGTGATAATAATTCTTAAAATATGATAAAATATATTTTACCTGCAATTATAATTTTTTTAATTGTCTTGTTTTGGGAAAAAATTACTGAATATTTTCTAAAAAGATTTAAAATTAAGCTTAATTATATAGTCTTAACTTCTATAATCGTCGCTATTGGTATCATAATTCTTCTTCTAAATTACTAGGATTTATGAACAGCATTGATTTTTCAAATTATATATTGGATGAGGCTGACGGTGTATTCACATACAAAAATGAAAATACAACACTTGGATTTGTTAGATTTAACAAGAAAGGTGAAGTAGAATATATTTTTGTTAATCCAATTTTTAGAAAACAAGGATTAGCAACTAAATTATTACAACTAGTAAAACAAAAAACTGGAAAAGAAATTGTACTTCAGGAACCAATTAGTCCACTAGGTTCAAAATTACTCAACTCTCTTAATAAATGGAAATAAATCTAATATTTTTCTTAACAGTTATACCGGCAATAATTTTATACGGAATTGCAAAATCAGGCTTGGGTGGCTCTATGACCTTAATTTCCGTTCCATTAATGACAATAGTGATGCCGTTAAATCAAGCCTTAGGAATTATTTTACCAATCTTAATATTTTCAGATTTTATTGCAGTTTACAAATATAGAAAAGAATTTGATTTAGGAACTTTAAAATTAATGGTTCCGTTTGCTGCTATTGGTATAATTATTGGTTCATTAACTTTTTCATATTTTTCTGAAGATTTATTAAAATTTATTATTGGTTTAATGGGATTTTTATTTGCTGGGCATTATTTCTTTTTTAAAAAAAATAAAGAAACTAAATCAGAAAAAAATTTCTTTAAAGGTGGAATTTGTTCCACAGTTGCAGGTTTTACAAGTTTTTGTGTTCATGCTGGTGGAACTCCGACTAGTCTTTATTTACTTCCACTTAGAATGAAAAAAGAAATTTATGTAGGTACAAGAATATTTTTTTTTACGTTTGTAAATTTAATTAAACTTCCTTTATATATTAATTTATCTATGACAAATTTTGAATCGTTTAAGCAGTCAGCATTATTATTTCCAGTTGCTTTATTAGGTATATTAATTGGATATAAATTACTTAAAATTATAGAAGAAAAATTATTTTATAATTTTATATATGCTTTAATTTTTGTAACAAGCACAAAGCTTTTGTATGATTATCTGATATGATTTATTTACAAACCTTTAATTTTTAATAAATGTTAAAATAAACCCAGTTAAGATATGAAAAAAAAATTTAATCCAAGAATTAAAGCAAGACTAAGAAAAAATAGACAAGTATTAAGTAAAAATATTGATAACTTTTTTGGCTGGGTTAAAGGTGCTAAACTTGTTGAGCTTAAAGAATGTAATATTGAAGAAGATCCTGTAAGACCAGAACTAGATAACAATTTTAGAACTGGATATGGTAGAAAAATATATGGTGTTGAATACCTAGGTGAAATTCATGCTGTTATGTGTTTTGCTTACACTAATAAAGTTCCAAAAAGTGTGGATGAATTAGAAAAATTAAGTACCGATGCATTTTTGCAAACTGCGATGAGAGACCAATCTGGTGGTCAAATAGCAATTGCTTATACTGTATGGTCAAAAAAGAAGGGTGGTGGAAAATTAATAGTAAAAGAAGTGTTTAAAAAGATCAAAAAATCCAATCATTTAAATAGATTAGTTACACTTTCCCCACTTACTGATATGGCAACTAAATTCCATGAAAGAAATGGAGCTAAGTTAATTCAAATTAATGAAACTACACAAAATTTTGAATATAAAGTCTTGTAATTCATGATGTTAAAAAAATTATTAATTCTTATATTTTGTACTTTATTTATTCTTCAGTATTCTAAAGTTATGGCTAATGAGGAAGCAAAATATGAGATCATTGATAAAAATGAAGTATATGAAATTAGAAAATATTCAGATCGTTTAGCTGTAGAAACTTCTAGAGCTGGCATAGATAGTAATTTTAGAAAATTATTTAACTACATATCTGGTAGAAACGAAACTCAAGAAAAAATTGCAATGACAACACCAGTTACTCAAGTTGAAAAAAAAGGTAATATGACTATGCAATTTTATTTACCTTCAAAATTTAATTCTGAAAATGTGCCAAATCCACTTAGGGAAGATGTAAAAATTATTAACATCGAAGGAGGATATTATGCTGTTCTTAGATATTCTGGCAGAGCTTCTGATGGTAATTTTATAAAGCATAAGGAAATATTAGAAAAAGAGTTAAAAAAAAATAATATATCAATTATAAGCTTACCTATTAGAGCAACATATGACAGTCCGTTTACCCTTCCAATGAACAGAAGAAATGAAGCAATGTTTAAGGTTGAGATAAATTAATGAAATCAAAATATAAAGCAATGGTGCTATCTTGTATGGACCCAAGATTTCAACATTTAGTTCATAATCATTTAAAGAAAAAAAAATTAACGGGTAAATATAGTGCTTTTACAATTGCAGGTGCAGCTGTAGGAGTTACACACAACAAATTTAAACAATGGCACAAAACATTTTATAATAATTTAGCTACTTCTATTCAATTACATAAAATAGAAAAATTGATTGTGATTAATCATAAAGATTGTGGAGCTGCAAAAATAGCAAATGGAAAAAAAGAATTTAACGTTACAAATGAAAAAAAAATTCATGAAGACTCATTTTCTAAACTAAAAAAAGAAATCAAAAAAAGATTTCCCAAGTTAAAAGTTGAATTAAATTTAATGTCTTTAGAAAGTAAAATTACTAAATTTTAATTACTGGTTTCTTATTAATGGATAAACCTTAGGATTTAAGTATTTAAGATTTGTTAGCATGATTAAAAGTAATGTAACAGTGCCAATTGATAAACTAAGATAAATCAATACTTTAAAATCAAAAGCCCAAACTAATTCAAAAATATTCTCCATTATAAATTTAGATGCAATTACAGCAAAGATTATAGCAATTAATATTACTGATTTAAAAATTATTACAAATTCAATTAGGGATGATAAAATAACTTCTTTTTTGGAAAATCCTAAAATTTTAAAAACTAAGTTTTGATATTCTTTAACCTTTCCTTGAACCATAATAGCGCTAGAAATAACAATTAATCCTATAATAATAGTAACTGCTGAAATAAGGGTTACAGCTATAAAAACTTTATTTAAAACATCGGTTACTTTATTCAAATAATCTGCGATCTTAATCATGGATAAGCTTGGAAGTACTTCAAGCATCGAAGTCTCATCAAACTTGTCGATCATTTCAAATTTAGCTGTTGCTAAATATTCATGAGGAATATTGTTTGCAAATTGAGGATTAAATAACATTGCAAAATTAATACTAAGATCACGGTAATCAACTGCTCTAAAATTAACTATCTCACCATCAATTTCTCTACCATAAATATTAAGTGTGAACACATCGCCCAATTTAATATTTAAATTTTTTGCAACTTCTGCATCTAAAGAAATTTGAAGTTTGTCAGGTTTAGTAAGATCCCACCACACACCTTCAGTTAAAGGATTGTCTTCTGGAATATCATCTACCCAAGAGGATCTTCTATCACTACCAATTACCCAATAACTATCATTATCTGGTTTAATATATGTATTTGGGTTAACACCATTAATTTTAATAATTCCAGAGGACACCATTGGTACCACTTCAATTTTTGCATTAGCATCCATTTTTAATATATTTTCTTCAAATATTTTTTTTTCTCCTTTTTGAATTCCAACAAAAAAATAGTCAGGGGCGATATCAGGTATAGATTTAGCTATTTCTCTTTGAAAATTGGTTCCAACTAAAGCTAGAGTTAATAATAAAGTTACCCCTAGGCCTAAAGACATAATTGTAATTGGCGTAATACTTTTTGTTTGAGTAATATTCTTAATAGATACTTTTAAAGAAATATTAGAGGTAGATTTAAATTTTTTTAAGAAATAAATAATTATTTTTGAAAGTAGGAAAAATACAATTAAACAAACAAAAAAAGCCACAAAATATCCAAGACTATAAATAGGTCTTTCAGACCCAAAACTGAACAATAATACTAAAATAGATAATAATATTAGACTTAAAGTTATAGATTTTTTTGAATAATAAAATTCTAAATTTTGAAATACATTTCTAAATAAATTTGACGCTTTTACCTGATCAATTGAACTTATGGTTGGAATTGAAAAAATCACAAGAACCAATAATCCAACTAAAAATATTTTAATAAAATTTAAAACAGAAAAAACCGGCGAAACATTAAGCCCTAATCCATCTGATAAATATTGATCTACAACAGGAACAATTAAAAAACTTGAGCCGTAAGCAAAAGTTGTGATTACTAAAAGTAAGATCAATAATTGAAGATAATAAAGTGTCTTTATGTTGCCTGAATAAAATCCAACAGCTTTTCTAACTGCTATGGACATATTGTTTTGATTGATAAAAGATAAAAGAGTGTTTGCTATTCCAATTCCAGCAATTAGCATCGCACTTATTGAGACTAACGATAAAAACTGTGAAAAATTATTGATAATTCTCTTTAATCCACTAGCTGAATTTTCAGGGTATCTAAGCTTAACTTTTTGATCATCTTTAAATATATTTTCAATTTTTTTTTCTAGTTTGTCAGCATCAGCAGTTGGGTCAAACTTTACTTTGTACTCATAATTTAAAAAACTACCAATTCCATTTAGTTTTAGAATTTCTAATGTTTGTTCACCTGCAAGGGCCCAATCTCCAAATGCAACAAAACCACTTACATCTGGAACAGATTTTACAATTCCAATAATTGTAAATAATTGATTTTGGACTTTAATTTTTTCATTAATTTTTAGATTTAAATTTTTTGATAAACTTTCATTAATTAACAATGTATTTGGTTCGTTATGCATTCTATCAAATGCACCAGCTGGCTCATAATTAACATCCCCATATAAAGGATATTTAGTATCTACTGTTTTTATTCTTGTAAAAAGAGATTTGTTTTTCTCTCTATTGGTTGTTGAGACCATTGTACTGAACTCAATCATTTGAGAAATTGTTGCAAATTCTTTTACTTTATCAACTAGTTCAAGATTTCCTTTATTACGATTATAATCAATCTCAAGATCTCCTCCCAACAATGCTTTAGCATTATCATTAAGTTCTTTTTTTAAGCTATCTTCAATTGTGAAGATGGCGCTTAAAATAAAAAGACTAATAAAAAGTGTTACTATGATACTAGATAGTTTCTTATAATTTCTGCTTAAATCTTTTAAAGCATATCTAAAAATTAAATTTAGTTCTGATGGATTATTTAATTTTTCCATCTTTAATTCTAATTTTTCGTTTTGCTTTATTAGCTAATTTTGGATCATGAGTTACCATGATTAATGAGGAGCCTTCTTCTTTGACATATTTAAATAATATATCTGAAATCATTACTGAATTTTCAGTATCTAGATTTCCAGTGGGCTCATCTGCTAAGATTAATTCTGGTTTCATTGCAATGGCTCTAGCTATAGCAACTCTTTGTTGTTCACCCCCAGATAGTTGACTTGGTAAATTATTAAATCGATGGCTCAGTCCAAATCGATCTAATAATAGCTTTGCCTCTTTTTCAGGGTTCTTAAATTTATTTAATTCAAGAGTTAATGCCACATTTTCAACTGCTGTATAATTTGGAATTAAATAAAATGACTGAAATATAATACCAATATTTTTTCTTCTGATTTCAGATACTTCATCTTCACTTAACTTTGTAATTTCATGATTTTGAAAAAATATTTTTCCTGAGGTAGCTTTTTCTAAACCTCCAATTAACATTATAAGACTAGTTTTTCCAGATCCACTTTCTCCAACAATAGAAATTGTCTCTTTTTTCTTGGTAGTTAAGTTAATATCTTTTAAAACTCTGATATTGTCTTTACCAGTTTGGTATTTAAGATTTACTTTATTTAATTTAAGAAGAATGCTCATGAATAAAAGTTTTATTATTAAAATAATTGTACTCTGTCTAGTCACCATAAAAGTGAGTGCAATAGAAAAAGTCATATTATTTGGAGATAGTTTAATGGCTGGTTATGGATTACCTAATGAACAACATTTGTCAGTAGTTTTGCAAAATAACTTAAGTTTAGAAGGACATAATATAGAAATTATTAATGGCAGTGTCTCAGGTAGCACTTCTGCAGGAGGTTTAAATATAGCTGAGTGGACTTTATCAGAGCCTGGTATTGATCTTATGATTTTATGCCTTGGAGCTAACGATATGCTTAGAGGCATTAACCCTAAGGAGACAAAAAATAATTTAGAAGAAATAATTAAAATTGCAAAAAGCAAAAATATTAAAGTAATTATTGCTGGAATGATTGCACCAACATCTTATGGTTTTGAGTACAAAAAATCTTTCGATACAATTTTCTCTGACTTATCAAAAAAGTATAAGTTGCAATTAATTCCATTTCTACTTGAAGGTGTAGCACAAAAACCTGAATTTAATTTAAGTGATGGCATGCATCCAAATGACCAAGGCACAATAATCATTAGTAACACTCTAAAAAAAGCTATCTTAGAAAATCTATAAAGACTTAATATTATTTTTTTGTTATCGTTTTTAATGAAAAAGATTCTATCAATTATTATTTTATTTATTTCAACAACAACTTTAAGTGCAAATGATAGAGATGTTGAGCTGGATAAATTATTCTTAGAATTAAAAAAAAACATTCCATCTTTATCATCAGGAATAGCTCAGCAAATTTGGATGTTATGGAGCACTCATCCAACCGATCAAAAACTAACATCTATTTTAGATGAAGGATCAAGACTAGTTCAAGATCAACAATTGAATAGAGCCATCGATGTTTTTACAGAAGCCATAGAATTAGATCCAACTTGGGCGGAGGCTTGGAATAAAAGAGCAACTGTATTTTATATGGTTGGAGAATTTCAAAAATCTCAAGATGATATTGATAAAGTGTTAGAATTAGAAGAAAGACATTTTGGAGCTTTAGCAGGCCAGGGTATGGTTAATATACAATTAAAGAATTATGATAAAGCTAAGAGAAGCTACCAAAAAGCTCAAGAAATTTACCCTGCAATGAAATCATCCAAGGTAATGATTGAACAAATTGAAGAGTTAATTAAAAGACAATCAATTTAATTAATTAAAAAGTTTAAAATCAATCAATAGATGAAAAAAACCACACCTCCGTCTAAGGCAATGTTAGAACTTGCAAAATCCTTAAGTTTTAATGCTCAGAACTATATTCCAAAAGGTGGAGTTTCTTTTTCTTTATTTAAGGTAGAAATTTTATCAGGATTAACAGTAGCGCTTGCTTTAGTTCCTGAAGCTATTGCTTTTGCATTTGTTGCAGGTGTTGCTCCTTTATCTGGTTTATATGCAGCATTTATTGTTGGATTAATTACTGCAGTGTTTGGTGGAAGACCTGGAATGATATCAGGTGCAACGGGTGCTCTTGCTGTGGTGATGGTTTCATTAGTAACAGAACATGGTGCTGAATACTTATTTGCAACTGTTGTTTTAATGGGAATTTTACAATTGATAGCAGGTGTTTTTAAACTTGGAAAATTTATAAGGATGGTACCTGAACCTGTGATGCTAGGTTTTGTTAATGGTCTTGCAATCGTGATAGGTATTTCTCAATTAAGTCAGTTTAAAACTATAAATGATCTTGGACAATCTGTTTGGATTTCAGGAGACATATTACTTTATTCTATACTATTTGTATTACTAACCATGTTTGTAATTTGGTTTTTACCTAAAATTACAAAGGTCGTTCCATCGACTTTAGTCGCAATACTTTTAACAACTGTATTAGTTCTTGTTCTTAAAATTGATATTCCAAGTGTTGGCGATTTAGCAAGCGTTAAAGGAGGTTTGCCTAATTTTTCAATTCCAAATGTTCCTTTAAATTTTGAAACCTTAAAGATTATTTTCCCCTATGCATTTATTTTAGCATCCATTGGATTAATAGAGAGTTTGTTAACTTTAAACTTAGTAGGAGAGATTACTAATAAAAGAGGTGGTGCTAGCCAAGAATGCTTAGCCCAAGGATTTGCAAATTCAGTTACTGGTTTTTTTGGTGGAATGGGTGGTTGTGCCATGATCGGTCAATCAATGATCAATGTAAGATCGGGTGGTAGAACTCGTATTGCTGGAATTGCTGCTGCAGTATTTTTATTAATTTTTATTTTGTATACATCAAACTATATAGAGATGATCCCTATTGCAGCTTTAGTAGGAGTCATGTTTATGGTGGTGATTGGGACGTTTGCGTGGAACACGTTTAAAATCATGAATAAGGTACCGGTATCCGATGCCTTTGTAATCTTGGTAGTGACAGGTTTGACCGTTCAGTTTGACTTGGCTATTGCGGTTGTGACTGGTGTTATGCTGTCAGCCCTTGTCTTTGCTTGGGAAAATGCATTGCGGATTCGAGCCAGAAAACGAATTGATGAGCATGGAATCAAACATTATGATATTTATGGTCCACTGTTTTTTGGTTCCACAACGTTATTTTTATCGAAATTTACGATTGAAGATGACCCAGACGAAGTTATTATTGATTTCTCTGAGTCCAGAATTATGGATCAAACTGCGATTGAAACCATCAACAAATTGGCGGAGCGATATCAGCAGAAAAATAAGACATTGCATCTCCGTCATTTGAGTCCGGATTGCATTCGTCTGATCAAACGGGCTGAAAAGATTTGTGATATTAATGTGCTTGAAGACCCAGATTATTTTGTGGCGATTGACAATTACCACATTCAGAAATCTGAAGAACGGGCTTTACTGTTGCAAAGTGCAGTATCTGCGAAGTAAGAACCATCGAGGGACCATTGTGTCGACCTTGTCCGTATATGCATAAGATTTGCGTATTCAGATTCGTACCGTAAACGAGGAATCTGATGACGCATTTCACAACACTGGGAACAGGTGATGTTCCAATTTTGTTGCATCTTCCACACAATGCTACTTATTTACCAGCAGAATTTGAATGGAACCTAGATGCATCAACCCTCAATAGAGAAATCTACAGACTTGTTGATCACCACACAGAAGCCCTTTTTCAGCCAATAATGGATGCAGGAGCCTATGCATTGCGCAATGATTTGTGTAGATTGTTTTTCGATCCGGAGCGCTTTGCAGACCCAAAAAAAGAATCCATGTACGATATCGGGATGGGGGTGTTTTATACTCAGACGACAGAAGGAGTCTCTTTTCGACCCGAGGACACAATCGAGTCTTACGAACAGAAAATCGAGCGATACTACAATCCCTATCACAACCAGTTTACCAATCTTGTACAAGGCTTATTGACTCGACATGGTACTGTTTTGATCATCGATGGACATTCCTATCCAAAAGCATCGCTTCCCTATGAACAACACCCTGATGCCCCACGACCACAAATCGATATCGGAACGTGGACAGGTTCAGAAAACCACACATCCAAATCATTGATAAGAATCACAGAACGGACTTTTAAGCAAGCAGGGTACACTGTTGAATTCAATACTCCCTTTAAAGGAAGTATTCTTCCAACGCCCTTTATCGGTGATGAGCGTGTACAGACGATTATGCTTGAAATCCGACGAGATGTCTATTTAGATGATAAATCCCAAGTCACAAAACAGCCTGTCATACATCCACAGCGATTGAAGATGTTTCATACGGTTTTACGGACCTGGATTCAGCATCACATGGGATAAGGTTCGGATGCAGCGTTGATAATATGAAGGTAAACCAATGAATTTGTTGGACATTTAAGGGAAGAAAAACGGGAAATCAGAGATGCAGTACAGGAACAATAATATTGGTCATGCAACAACGAGTGTCAAACTGCTTGAGAAGGTGTTCATATAGGGAGTGAACACAGAGGGATGCGCTCTGGTTTACATGTCAATGGAGTCACATATAAGCCGAACATTCGAACTATAATCGATATGTATATTGATAAATTGTCAAAAAATGTAACTGCATAAAACACCATCTAAAAAATAAAACGGATGGGATGA
>ENA-OQVM01006156-OQVM01006156.1-marine-metagenome-genome-assembly--contig:-NODE-6156-length-11117-cov-16.852989_pt1 | contig 11117 bp, 7 predicted proteins | sample MGYA00237776_ERZ505498 | MGnify/ENA primary metagenome ERZ505498 (study PRJEB26159, sample SAMN06265151) | marine metagenome | isolation source: Helgoland LTER site | place: Germany:Helgoland, sampling... | reverse complement strand
GGTGTGACAGCCGGGCATGCACCGCTGCTGAGTGACCTGCGACCTGGTCCAGTCCGTCTGGTCAAACAGAATGGTGAGGAAGAGATTTATTATCTCTCTGGCGGTTATCTGGAAGTTCAGCCCAACAGTATTTCTATACTGGCTGATACAGCTGTCCGCGCCGGAGATATCGACGAAGCAGCGGCAGCTGAAGCAGTTAAGGAAGCAGAAGCTGCGCTAGCTAACCAGTCTGGTGAGATAGAGTACTCTAAAGCGGCTGCCATGCTTGCTGAATCGACGGCACAGTTGCGCACATTGCAGAAATTACGCAAAAAACTCGGTGGTTGATAACCACTGACTGGGAAAAGGGTGGCTGAGCCGCCCTTTTTTTTTGCACTGAATTTTGTCTCGGACCCCTGCCCCAATAAGCTTGTGTTGTCCTTCAATTGTCAGTAACGTAACTTGTTATCAATATTGTTTTTTAACTTTTGGGATCGGAGCCAAGCAAATTGCCAAACACCTTGCCTAACAACGATACGGATATTGTTATTCTTGCCGCCGGCAAGGGGACTCGTATGCAGTCCGACCTCCCAAAAGTCTTGCATAAACTGGCAGGCAGACCTTTGCTTGGCCACGTGATTAATGCAGCGAAAACCATCTGTGACGCCGAGCAGATTATTGTTACCGGCCATGGCGCTGAGCTGGTTGAGAAGACCTTCGTTGATAGCGGTGGCCAGTTTGTGCAACAGATCGAGCAGTTGGGTACAGCCCACGCCGTGAATATGGCAGCTCCCCATTTGCGAGATCAGTCCAAAGTATTGATTCTCTATGGTGATGTGCCGCTGATTAAACCGGCGACCATCGCAAAAATGCTTGCGGCTGTTGAGGGTAAAACCATTGGGTTACTGACCATCAATCTGGAAAATCCTATGGGCTATGGTCGTATCGTTCGCAATGAAGCCGGTATGATTGAGTCAATCGTCGAGCAAAAAGATGCCAGCGAAGAGCAGCTGCTAATCAGCGAAATTAATACAGGTGTTCTGGCACTCGGGGCAGAACAGTTAAAAGCCTGGCTGCCCCAGATTGATAATAATAATGCCCAGGGCGAGTATTATCTGACCGACTTGATTGCCATTGCCACAACCAATGGCTACCACATCGCCAGTATTCAACCTACATCAGCCACAGAGGTAGAGGGCGTGAATAATAGAATTCAACTTAGCCAGCTAGAGCGAGCTCACCAGTTGGAACTTGCCGAGGCACTAATGCTCTCTGGTACCACATTGGCAGATCCAAGCCGCTTTGATCAGCGTGGCGACCTAAGTGCTGGCCAGGACAATTTTATTGATGTGAACTGTTTGTTTGAAGGGACAGTAACCATTGGCTCCAATGTCAGCATAGGCCCAAACTGTCAGATTATTGATAGCACCATTGGCGATGGCGTAGAGATTAAAGCCAACACAGTAATCGAGAATGCAGTGATTGGTGACCAGGCGATTATTGGGCCCTTTGCCCGCATACGCCCAGGCACAGAGTTAGGCAAAAATACCAAGGTTGGTAATTTTGTTGAAACCAAAAAAGTCATCGTTGGCGATGGCAGTAAAATTAATCATCTTAGCTACGTGGGTGACGCAGACTTGGGCTCCGGTGTGAATGTGGGCGCAGGTACCATCACTTGCAACTACGATGGTGTAAATAAACATCAAACCAAAATTGGCGATGGCGCCTTTATTGGCTCCAACAGCACATTGATTGCGCCAGTCACCGTAGGTGAAAATGGATTTGTTGCTGCAGGCTCAACATTGACTCAGAATGTTTCTGCCGACGCGCTGGCGGTAAGCAGAACCAAGCAGCGTAATATTGCGGGCTGGAAACGTCCAACCAAAAAGGAAGATTAAAGCATGTGTGGAATTGTCGGCGCAGCCACCAATAGGAATGTATACAAGATCTTGATAGAAGGTCTTCACCGTCTTGAGTATCGCGGCTATGACTCTGCTGGTGTATCAATTATCGACAGCCACCAGCAACTGCAAACCAGAAAAACTATTGGCAAGGTGGCCAAGCTTGAAGCAGTAGCAAAAAAATCACCAGCCGCTGGAAACACCGGTATAGCTCATACTCGCTGGGCAACCCATGGCGAGCCGAGCACCGCTAATTCACACCCACATACTTCCGGCGGAATCTCGGTAGTTCATAATGGCATTATCGAAAATCACGAAATCCTGCGCCAGGAAATGATTAATGCCGGTTACGATTTTTTGTCCGCCACTGATTCTGAAGTCATTGCCCATCTGGTTAATCATTACAGTAAAACTGCAAAAGACCTGCGTCGCGCAGTGGAAAAAACCATTGCCCGGCTGGAGGGAGCCTATGCCCTTGGCGTTATTTCAACAGCTGAGCCCCACACCTTAATAGGCACCCGCAGTGGCAGTCCATTGGTCATCGGCGTTGGCATCGACGAACATTTTATTGCCTCCGATCAAATGGCATTGCGCCAAGTGACTGACCGTGTGGTCTTTTTAGAAGAAGGCGATTTGGTTGAAGCAACGCACAGTGGTTACAAGGTTTATGATCGCCGCGGTAAAGCCATCAAACGTCATTTGCAGGAGCTGGACGAGAAAGATCAAATTGCAGAAAAAGGGCAGTATCGCCACTTTATGCAAAAAGAAATTTTTGAGCAGGCTGATGTACTTGCCGACACATTTGCTGGTCGCATTGCCGATGACCATATTCGTGAAGCCATCTTTGGCTATCAGGCCGAAGAGCTTTTCACCCAATCCAATGCCGTGCATATTGTTGCCTGCGGCACCAGTTATCATTCTGGACTAGTGGCCAAATACTGGCTGGAAGAATATGCCGGCATTCCCTGTCAGGTGGAAGTAGCCAGTGAATATCGCTATCGCAAAGTGGCAGTTCCCGCCGGTACATTATTTGTCAGCATCTCCCAGTCCGGCGAAACAGCAGATACGTTAGCGGCACTAAAAAAGGCCAAAGATAGTGGTTACCTAGGCTTTGTTGCTATTTGCAATGTGGCGAACAGCTCCCTCGTCCGCGAGTCCGATATTTCATTAATGACCATGGCGGGCCCTGAAATTGGTGTGGCTTCTACCAAGGCCTTCACCACCCAGTTAGTGGCGTTACAATTATTCTCTATTGCCATTGCCCGACACCACGGATTAAAAGCAAAAACCGAAAAACTGTTAGTGCAGAATCTTCACAAGCTCCCTGCCCTCTGCACTAAGGTTCTAGCCTTGGATTCTTTGATTGAACAGGTATCAGAATCCTTCGCCAATAAACAACACGCATTATTTTTAGGCCGAGGAGAGCAATATCCCATCGCCCTTGAAGGCGCTCTTAAATTAAAAGAGATTTCCTATATCCATGCTGAAGCCTATCCCTCCGGAGAATTAAAACATGGGCCACTGGCTCTAGTGGATGAAGATATGCCGGTAGTAACAGTGGCACCAAATAATGAATTATTGGAAAAACTAAAATCCAATTTACACGAAGTCCGCGCCCGAGGAGGTCAGCTGTTTGTGTTTGCTGATCGTAAATCTGGCTTTGCCAGCGAGCCCGGTATCACCGTTATCGATATGCCCCATGTGCCAAAAAGTCTAGAGGCGATTATCTACACCTTACCACTGCAGATGCTTTCTTATCATGTGGCTCTGCTTAAAGGAACAGATGTAGATCAACCGCGCAATCTGGCGAAGTCTGTCACTGTTGAGTAAAAAATATAAATTTTTAAAAGACTGCCAATCCTATCCGTTATTGCCACTGACAATAAGAATGATTAATCCCAGTAGAAATTTTGCCTACAGGGCATTATTTTATTTGGGGAATATGGAACTGTAACATTGCTTGTGGGTGCGCCGCTTATTTTGGCGGGCATTGCTATTAATATTTATGCCAGCCTACCCAGAGAGGATAAAATAATATAGTTAAAAAACGGCGAGCGACAATCCATGAGCCCGCCACTTGTACTAACAGGCAACCAATCGAACCGCCCAGGGCCAGGAGGCCTTTAGTGCGGCATAGGTTGGGGAACCATAGGCCGCTGCAGCCCCGGCTGGGTTGGCAGCATAATGGGCTTTTATTGCGCAAGTCAGCGCGTGAAAAGCCACAGTGCCAAGTAATAGTAATAAGGCGGCGGCGCCTAAAACAATCAGTGCGATTGCTCCCGGTGCCAGTGCAGCAAAAAATATAATCACCGCCGCAGCGATAACAATTTCTACCCCGATTAAAGTATTGCTGTAAATTTTTGCGATTGATTTAGAAAGTTGAGTACTACCCTCTTCGTTTAACATAGCGTTGCTCCCTAGCGATTAATTAAGGCTACTTGAGCCGAATTCCCTGTGGTATTAACTGCATGTCACGATCAATAAAAACAACAACGGCCTGTGCTTTGTCTGCAATCGATAAAAGGCCATTGGATTAAACGTAGACTAAAAATGCGGCGGGCACAAAACCGCCAAGGTAGGGTATGTTGCTGTGTAAGTTGGCGTACTTTAAATTGCTGCCCAGGGAAGTCTAATTGCTGCGCAGGGACGACAGCCCTTCTTGCAGCTGCTGGAGATGTTCCTGCAATTGCGGGCCTTTTTTCTGGGCGACTCCAACGGCCAGTACATCAATCACTGCAAGGTGAGCGATCCGCGATGACAGCGGTGTGTAGATTTGAAAATCTTCCTTGGCATCAACTTCAATCGCAATACTGGCGCTGCGTGCAATTGGAGAGCCGCTCGGTGCAAGGGCGATCACAATAGCACCGGCTTTTTTAACCAGATCCATAGAATCTAACAGTGCCTGGGTGCGGCCAGACTGCGAGATTGCCATTACCACATCGCCTGCTTGCAGTGAGGTGGCTGACATATTTTGCAGGTGGGGGTCGGAATATGCTGCAGAGGTAATCTGCAAGCGGAAAAATTTATGTTGGGCATCAAAGGCAACAGCCGCCGAAGCGCCAAAGCCGTAAAATTCTACTTTTTGCGCGGCACAGATGGCAGCCACTGCCGCATCAAGACGCTCCATCACCAGACTCTCACGAACCTTGAGCAAAGTATCCACAGTAGAATCAAACACCTTGTGGGTATATTCCCGAGTAGAGTCAGTGTCCGTGACTGCAATCTGGCCATAGCTGGGACTGGAGGCCAGCTGCTGTGCCAGAGCTAATTTAAAATCCTGGAAACCCTGACAACCAACTGCTCTGCAGAACCTTACTACTGTTGGCTCACTGACATTGGCTTCCTGAGCCAGGTCGACGATGCGCATACGAATCACCTGCATCAGGTTATTCAGTACAAAGTCGGCGACCTTGCGCTCAGACTTGCGCAGATCGGTTAAGGTGTCACTAATAGTCTGGGTGAGTTCAGCAGGTTTCATAAATGGTCCAAAATAAAATCATGTAAAAAATTTACAAGAAAAGCGGTATAAATGCCAGTTTTGTAGTAAAAAAAGACAAAGGTACAGCCAATATCCGCTATTTGATCTGTGAACAGGCAAAATATCTCTGTAAAAAACTGAAAAAGAAATTCTTATGCCCCCATATTTCCACCACTTACTTGCTAGAATAGCTGCCTATGGACGTCACCCCAATACTCAATAATCTCAATCCTGCACAAGAAGAAGCCGTAACCAGTGACAAGAAACACCTTCTGGTTTTGGCTGGTGCCGGCAGCGGTAAAACGCGAGTTTTAGTACATCGTATCGCTTGGAAAATTCAGGTGGACGGGCTCTCGCCCTACAGCATTCTCGCGGTCACCTTTACCAATAAAGCCTCCCGCGAAATGCGCGAGCGCATTGACGAGCTGCTGGGAATGTCATTGCGTGGCATGTGGGTGGGTACTTTTCATGGCCTCGCCCATCGCTTGCTTAAAGCCCATTGGCGGGATGTTAATTTACCGGAAAACTTTCAGATTCTGGATTCCGATGATCAGCTGAGGCTGGTCAAACGGGTAATGCGTGCAATGGATCTGGATGAGCAGCGCTGGCCCCCCAAGCAGGCCCAATGGTGGATTAATGGCCAAAAAGACGAAGGTCTGCGCGCCGCCCATATTCAGGAAGGTGGTGACCCCTATCTGGCGACCATGCTGCGTATCTATCGGGAATACGAAGCTACCTGCGAGCGTCTCGGTGTTATTGATTTTGCCGAACTGCTATTGCGCGCCCTCGAGCTGTGGAAAAACAAGCCGGATGTGCTGGAGCATTATCAGCAGCGCTTTCAACATATTCTGGTGGATGAATTTCAGGATACCAACGCAGTGCAATATGCCTGGTTGAGAATACTGGCTGGCAAGGTAAGTGCAGTCACCGCCGTAGGAGATGATGACCAGTCGATCTATGGCTGGCGCGGCGCCAAGGTGGAAAATATTCTTAGCTATGAGCGGGACTTTGCCGACACCCACACGGTTAAGCTGGAGCAGAATTACCGCTCCACCTCCAATATCCTCAATGCGGCCAACGCGGTTATTGCCAAAAATGCCGAGCGTCTGGGCAAAAGCCTGTGGACAGATGCGGGAGAAGGCGAAGCCATTGCTCTTTATGCAGCTTTTAATGAACATGATGAAGCACGCTATATCGCCGATCGCCTGCACAGTTGGGTCAATGATGGCAACCGGCGGGAAGATTCAGCAATCCTCTACAGATCCAATGCCCAGTCGCGAGTATTGGAAGCCGCCCTATTACAGGCCGAAATCCCCTACCGCATATATGGCGGCCAGCGTTTTTATGAGCGCCTTGAGATTAAAAACGCACTGTCTTATTTACGGATGATGCTCAATTGCCACGATGATGTTGCCTTTGAGCGGGTAGTCAATGTGCCGCCCCGAGGCATTGGCGATCGTACTCTGGAGTTAATTCGCGAGCTGGCCCGTGAGCAGAGTACTTCGATGTGGTCTGCAGCCAGTCTGATTGTCAGTGAAAAACGCCTTGCGGCAAGGGCGACCAATGCCGTGGCTGTGTTTATTGAACTGATCAACGAAATGAGCGGCCAGCTGGACGAGTTACCATTGGTCGAGCAGGCCGAGAATGCCATCCAGCTCAGTGGTCTGGTGGACATGCACCGTCGCGAGAAAGGCGAGCGTGGACAGGCCCGGGTTGAGAACCTTGAAGAGCTGGTCAATGCCTGCCGCAACTTTGAGGCTGAAGATAACGACCTGCCAGTGTTACCTCAGTTTTTGGATCAGGTGGCACTGGATTCCGGTGATCGTCAGGCAGATGAAGATCAGGATGCAGTGCAGCTTATGACCTTGCACAGTGCCAAAGGTCTGGAGTTCCCTCTGGTATTTCTGGCGGGCATGGAAGAAAATTTATTTCCCCACAAGATGTCTCTGGATGAACCAGGTCGCCTTGAAGAGGAGCGACGGCTGGCGTATGTGGGTATTACCAGAGCCATGCAAAAACTGTATTTAACCTTTGCCGAAAGTCGCTCTATCTATGGCAATGAATCTTTTAATTCGGTCTCTAGATTTGTTCGCGATATTCCCTCCGATGTGATTGAGGAGGTTCGACTGCAAAACAATATTGCCCGACCCACAAGCTATGCCGCCGGTGCTATTCAGAGTGATCAGGGAGAGGCCACAGGATTTAGTCTGGGTCAGCAGATTGTTCACAATGTCTACGGCGAAGGGGTGATTCTGAATTTTGAGGGCAACGGCCCGAGAGCTCGTGTCCATGTCAGCTTTGAAGAAGTGGGTACAAAAATTTTAATATTGGCCTCGGCTAATCTGAGCGCCATCTAAAAACTAAAAGTTGTTTCTATAGCAAGGGGTACAAAATGCGTATTGTAATTATTGCACTGCTGTCTTTATTGATACTGGGTTGTGGTGAGAAGCCAGCGGGTACATCTGCAGTTACAGCAGAAAAGCAGCAAACATTTAAATGGAAGCTGGTTACCACCTGGCCTAAAAATTATCCCGGTCTGGGTTCTGCACCAGAAAACTTTGCCAAAAAAGTTGAGACCATGAGCGGCGGCCGGTTGCAGGTTAAAGTGTTTGGCGCTGGCCAGTTAGTGCCTGCGTTTGAAGTTTTTGATGCCGTGAGTCAGGGTACAGCGCAGATGGGTCATGGTGCTTCTTACTACTGGACAGGTAAATCCAAAGCCACTGGCTTTTTTACTTCTGTCCCCTTTGGCCTCAATGCCCAGGAGATGAATGGCTGGCTCCATTACGGCGGCGGCTTGGAGCTGTGGCGTGAGCTTTACGATCAATTTAATTTGATTCCTTTTGCCGGTGGCAGCACAGGTGTGCAGATGGCAGGCTGGTTTAATCGCGAGATTAATTCCATGGAAGATATCAAAGGCCTGAAGATGCGTATTCCCGGGTTGGGCGGCGATGTGATTACCCGCGCTGGTGGTATCTCTGTGACCATGCCTGGAGGTGAGCTTTACACCTCGATGCAGACTGGTGTCATTGATGCTACTGAATGGGTGGGCCCCTACAATGATCTGGCCTTTGGTTTTCATCAGGTGGCTAAATATTATTATTACCCAGGCTGGCACGAACCGGGTCCGATCCTTGAGCTCATCGTCAATAAAGATGCCTATGCAAGTTTGCCTGCTGATCTGCAGGCCATAGTTGAGACTGCCGCCCGCGCGGTCAATCAGGATATGCTCGATGAATACACCGCGAGAAACAATACTGCACTGGTTGAGTTGGTGGAGACCCATGGTGTTGAAGTCCGCAAGTTACCAGACGAAGTGATAGCTGAACTGGGTAGACTGTCAGAGGAAGTGCTGGCTGAGCTGGCCACAGATTCAGAGATCGCTCAGCGTATCGCAGAATCTGTAACCGCGTTTAAACAGCAGGCTATGACCTATCATGGTATTTCTGAAGAAGCCTATTACAACGCACGCAAACAGTAGCAGCCAGGCTATTATGTACTGACTTGAAAGGCCGATTTTTATCGGCCTTTTTTGTCTCTGTATATTGAAAATATAGCTGTACTCCAGCTTCATTTTGAAATCTAATTGCGCCTTGAGATAGCTCATAAGCGGAGAGCAGATTTTGAATATAGCACCAGTAGAAAAAATCATTATTGGCAGTGAGGAATGGTGTGCCATTTCCCAGCTGGGTATTCCCGCGGTAAAAGTGCGCGTGGACTCAGGTGCCAAAACCTCTGTTCTCCATGCCTTTAATGTACAGGCCTTTAAGCGCGGTACCACTGCCTGGGTATCCTTTGACGTTCATCCTCTGCAAAATAATCGCAAAGTGTCACTGCGCTGTGAGGCGCCGATTCTCGATCGGCGCATGGTCAAAAACACCAGCGGTGCCAGCGAAAAGCGCTATGTTATTAAAGTGCCTATGCGCCTGGGTGAACAAATCTGGGATATAGAACTGACATTGAGTAATCGCGACAGCATGGGCTATAGAATGTTGCTGGGTCGCGAGGCTATGACAGGTCGGGTATTGGTAGACCCTTCTGCAAGCATGAACCTCGGCCGCATCAGTGATTTAGAACTGCGTGAAATGTATGGCATTACCCCCAGTGCCAAAACCGGTTTAAAGATTGGGCTGCTGGCGAGCAATCCAGATCTGTACAGCAATCAGCGGATTATGGAGGCCGGTGAAGAGCGCGGTCACCAAATGGTTTTTTACAATATAAAAGACTGCTACATGAAGCTGGATGATGAAATGCCGGAAGTGCATTACCGCGGTGGCCATATTGTTAATGATCTTGATGCAGTAATTCCCCGCATTCGACCCAGTGCTACATTTTATGGCTGCGCCCTGACCAGACAGTTTGAGAGCATGGGCGTCTATGTGCAAAACAGCTCGCTGGCCATCAGCCAGTCCCGGGACAAGTTATTTTCCCTGCAGCTGTTAATTAAAAGTGGTTTGGATATTCCACTCACAGGCTTTGCCAATTCGCCTATTGATACCAATGAGCTGATTGATATGGTTGGTGGTGCACCATTGATCGTCAAGCTGCTTGAAGGCAGTCAGGGTCGCGGAGTGGTATTGGCGGAAACCAAAAAAGCGGCCAGCAGTGTCATCGAGGCTTTTATGGGGTTAAACGCCAACATCCTCGTACAGGAATTTATTAAGGAATCGAAAGGCTCGGACATCCGCTGCTTCGTGGTTGGCGACAAGGTCATCGCGGCGATGGAACGCCGCGCTGCACCCGGCGAATTTCGCTCCAATCTGCATCGCGGCGGTACAGCGCAACTGGTTAAACTCAGCGCCGCTGAGCGGCGTACCGCCGTCAAAGCGGCCGCCACCATGGGACTTAATATGTGCGGCGTGGATATTCTGCGCTCGGATCGCGGCCCCTTGATCATGGAAGTAAATTCGTCCCCCGGCCTCGAAGGCATCGAGACAATTCTTCACCCGCTCACGAATCGCGATCTCATACTGCTGCACATGGCGAGGCGTGAACGCCGAACTGACCAACCGCCGCAGCCGAGTGTGCATCGGCGGATCCAAGTCGATCATCGATGCCCGAGCGTCGAGCGCATCCTCGTCGATGTCGTAGATCTGTATATGGCCAACCTCAGACGAGTAGGTCGCTGTGTCTCGAGACACCGTGACCAAGTCCTGGTGGCGAGTCACCGACCAGAAGCCGCTGCGGTCCCCTGGCCCTGGTTCGGTCCAGGTCAGGCCAGACGCAGCCCGCATCTGAGCGAATGCGTCATGTGGGATTCCAGCCGCAAACGTGTCAGCGTTGTGGAGATCGATCGGAGCATGGTTCATAGCGGCTCAGTCCTGGATCGCGACAGAAATCGCACTGGCTGGACAACGATCGATCACTGCTGCCGCACGGTCAGTTGGCAGCAATGCCTCGCCCACAACACCAGCGATATTGGTGTCTTCGTCGATGAGGAACGTCGCCTCTTCGAGCATCTCGCACATGCCGCTGCCGATGCATTTCTCGGCATCAACAACAAGTTTTACGGACCCTGGCATCAGCGCACCGGTTCCATGTCAACAGAGAGAATGCCGTGTACGAAGTTCGACGGGCACCGTTGCACATCGCCAGTCTGGCGCAGACCGAGGCCCCGTTCGGCCATCTGATCGAAGAGCGACGAGATCTCGAGCCGAGCTAGGAATGCCCCCAGGCAGAAGTGTGGTCCACCACCGCCAAACGAGAACTGGTTGCCACCGCTTCGGGTGATGTCGAACACAGACGGGTCCGCAAAGACCTCG
>ENA-OQVM01006154-OQVM01006154.1-marine-metagenome-genome-assembly--contig:-NODE-6154-length-11121-cov-7.365900_pt1 | contig 11121 bp, 7 predicted proteins | sample MGYA00237776_ERZ505498 | MGnify/ENA primary metagenome ERZ505498 (study PRJEB26159, sample SAMN06265151) | marine metagenome | isolation source: Helgoland LTER site | place: Germany:Helgoland, sampling... | reverse complement strand
TCGGAATGCGACCTCCCATGCCAGAAACCTTATTAGAGAAATCCAAAATTAGTGGCACTGAAATTGGGGGCTAGACAATTTGATGTGTTTGATGCCTGTTTTGCGTGAAGATTCTGTGTTGATTATGGATGGAGCAGTCAAGCTCTACAGGCGTGAGAGAAGCCGAAAATGGCAGCGACAGACTGAGATGGCAGGAGAGTTGCTTTATGGCGGAGACACCAAAGCAAGTAGGAGGTCACTTATGAACGCCGTAAATTATTCTGAGCTAAGAAAAAAGTCTAGGCTGGATCTGGCATCTGCAATTCCGCTTGCAGGGCCATTGTCTGTATATATCGAGCCTACAAACATTTGTAATTTCAAATGCAAATTTTGCCCGGAAAGTTTTTCAAATTACAAGGAAGAAGCCGGAGGTCTGTTTTCACTCTCAGAAGATGAACATGCGCTCATCGTGAACCAGTTAAGACAGTTAGGAACCGTCAAGACGGTCAACTATTACATGATGGGTGAACCATTAGTGAATAAAAGCCTATTCAAAATGATAAAATCGCTAAAGGTCGCAAATGTGTCTGAAAAAGTGATTTTGACAACAAACGGCTCTTTATTGTTACCCAAAACATACCCACAGATTTGTGAAAGTGGATTGGATTACCTTCGGATTTCTGTTTATGGAAGTAATGAGAAGGTACATCGTGTAAACACACAGTCAAAAATACCGCTTAAACGTATCTTTGATAATGTGAAGGGTCTGAAAAATTATAGAGACCACACAGGCGCAACCAAGCCATTCATTTATGTAAAGACAATCGATGCCCAAAACGCGCAATTGAATAATGATTTTCTGGAATTATTCGATGGCGCCGGCGATGAGGTTGCAATTGAACCAATCATGAATTGGAATGATCCTACCGAAGGGCAGCTTGCAAACCTGCCGCAGGAAGAGCTTCTGGACACCTCCTATTTCTCGCAGAAAAAAGAAGTTTGCCCATTTCCATTTTACACGCTGGTTATCAATTCTGACCTGAATGTGAGTGTTTGCTGTGTTGATTGGAACAAAAAGCTTGTTGTGGGTAATGCAAAGCTGAATACCCTTCAGGAAATCTGGAACGGCCCAGTAATAAATGAAATTCGCGCCAAGCATCTGCAACGCAAAAAGTCGTCGATTCCAGGGTGCAGCACATGCACATATTTGCATACCGCGCCAGACAATATTGACTGCTTAACGGCCTCCCACTGCAGCAAATTGGGTTGATCGATGTATACACCTGAAGACGTCAACGTTAGATTCAACAATAATCCGCAGAATACATCTTTGGCGTCCAGAGCCAATAAAAAACGCCTGGTAATTTATGGCAATGGAGACACGTTTAAATTTTTCCATGAAATTGTTCTTTCGCCCTTGTGTCTTGATGTGTCAGTAATAATTGACCAACGGCATCAGTTCTCATATCGAAAAGATGGGATCATCTATACATATTTGGAGGATAGAATGCTCGAGGCATACAAAGACGATGCCTTGGTTATCGTCTGTATTGGTCAGCCGGAACAATCATATCAAGTTGAGCAAACCCTTAAAAATATTGGTTTTGCAGATGTTGCGCGATTTGATCAATTCTATGATTACCAAAAAGTCTATGGATATGATTTAAGCGCTCAAGACATCTCGCTGCAGGTCCAAACAGATTGGCAAGACGTTCTCGACGCTTATACTAATCTGTCAGACGAAGATTCAAAAGATATTTACTGGAGCGTTATTGCCACGCATTTGAATTCAACGGTTCAGCAAATTAAAAATTTACCTCAACATTCTCAGTATTTTGAATTTGATCTATTCGCTTGTTCAGATTACCAACACGCGCTTCAACTTGGCGGATTTGATGGTGATACGTTCAGAAATGCACAGGCGCATTCCGACATTTTCGACACAATCATGGTTCTGGAGCCTTCCGGCGTAAATTTTAAAAAGCTTTATGATTTCTTGCATCATTCTTATGCGGACAGAAAACTTCAGATCATCAACGCTGCAGCCGGTGCGGCCCAAGGTAAGTTAAGCTTTGCAGCAGGCGGTGGACCTACCGCCAGGGCTCGTGACGGACAAAATGTCACAAGCGTTCCCATATGGCCCGTGGACCAGCTTGAACTAATAACAGATCCCACTTTTATCTTCATTGATATAGAGGGGGCAGAATCACAGGCATTAGACGGAATGACATCAACATTGTTCCGCGCAAAACCAAATCTTGCCATTTCGGCGTATCACCACCCTTATGATATTTACAGGATAACAAACAGGATGGCTGAGACGGGCCTGTTTAGTGCATTTTACTTGCGGAACTATTCAGGATCAGTTGTCGATACAGTTTTATATTGTAAATCCAAGCAAAGTGGTTAGGCCTAAGTTACAGCTGGCACGGATAAAATCGGCCTTAAAGATAATACAGTTTCAGAACTTAGTTGGGCAGACGCCTCGGGTAGCACTCAGATTTATGAAACAAGCAAGTCAAAGGTGTTGTTTTATCTAAACTCAGTGAGTTCTAGCACCATTGATGAAAACGATTTTGTGCAAACAGATTTCGTCTAACAAATATTTGACCGTTTAACGTCTTGTTACATATCTTAGTAAATCAATGCCAGAAATGTTTAAGTTAGTTTTATCTATTACACACCTTTTAACACACCTAATATTTGTGCTTATAAAACACTGGAATTAAATAATAAAAGTTGAAGTAGTTTTATCTCTCTGGCTAATATTTCCCATTTGGCGTCCTTTGTGATGATGTTAGAGGTATATATTTGAGCGATAACTAATTTTGCTGAAAAATTAAAAGTCTAAACCGAAAAATGTTTCAAGACATTCTGCAATATAATTTAGGTGCGTGTCAGTTAATCCTGGATAGATCCCAAGCCAAAAAGTTTGATTCATAACTATATCAGTATTTTTTAAGTCACCATGGATACGATAATTTTGCTCGACCATGTACGGCTGTTTAGTCAGGTTGCCGGCAAAAAGAAGTCGTGTCCCAATTTTGTTGTCATCTAAATATGTGAGTAAATCCGCCCGGTTGACGTCAGTGCCTATTTTTAAAACTAAAGGGAAACCAAACCAAGACGGCTCACTGTTTTCTGTAACTTCTGGCAATTTCAAGAAAGTCTCCAATGACGAGAGACGCTTTCGCAAGTATTTGTAATTTTTGCGGCGTTTTGCAACGAATGTTTCAAGTTGCTCTAACTGTGCCACACCGCAAGCAGCTTGCATATCCGTAATTTTTAAATTGTAGCCTAAGTGACTGTAAGTATATTTATGATCATAACCTTCAGGCAAATCGCCGCCTATCTCAGCATTTTTCCAGCAAAATCTTTTATTACATGTGTTGTCAACACCCGGAGCACAGTAGCAATCCCTACCCCAATCACGGAAAGATTCAGCTATTACTTTAAGCTGACTATTATTTGTAAATACGGCTCCACCTTCGCCCATTGTAATGTGATGTGCTGGATAGAAGCTTAGTGTTGAGATGTCACCAAATGTACCAACCATTTGCCCATTATATGTGGAACCAAGTGCGTCGCAGGTATCTTCAATTAACCAAAGATTATATTTTGCACATAGCTCGGTTATTATTTCAAGATTGAAAGGATTTCCTAGGCTGTGCGCGAGCATAATCGCTTTTGTTTTCGGAGTGATGGCGCCTTCAACTTTAGTTGCGTCAATGTTGTGGGTTGCTAAATCAATATCAACGAAAACAGGAACCGCCCCGAATTGAATGATCGGGTTAACTGTCGTGGGAAATCCGGCAGCAACACCAATAACTTCATCACCTTTTTGTATAGCTCGGTCGCCCAATTTAGGGCTAGTCAGTGTGGAAAATGCTACAAGATTTGCAGAAGATCCAGAGTTAACCGTTAGAACATGTTTAACACCTAAATATTTAGCCAGTTTTTGCTGAAAAACATTATTATAACGCCCTGTTGTAAGCCACCCGTCCAATGATGCATCAACCATCAGTTCCAACTCTTTGGAGCCAATAACTTTACCTGAGACTGGTACGGGGGTCTCGCCAGGTATAAAAGCTTGCGGCTCGAACGCGATGTGGGAGTATTTTTTTACAAGATTGTTGATTTCGACCCTAAGCTCATCGAGCTGATTTTGTTTGGTAGATAAAGTCACAGAACTACTCCCGTTTTGTTATATTCCAATATCTGGGAAACACTTTTTTTGCGTATATCTTCTTTTTGATTGAGACTTCTATTCCAGTCGACTATCCTATCCAACGCTGTGTTCAGAGACCATCGTGGCTCCCAGCCTAGTTTGTTTTTCGCTTTGGATATGTCCAGTTTCAAGAAATTTGCTTCATGTGGGTGGTTCTTTGGGTCTGGCAAAAAAATGGGGCTTTGCCCCATTTTTTTGCTTAGTTCGTTAGCCACCCATTGGACATTCTGTGCGTCTTCATCTCTTGGCCCGAAATTCCAGGCACCTGACATCCCATCCTTCTTGTTGTAAAGACCTTCTGCGAGCAAAAGGTACCCAGACAGTGGCTCCAATACATGCTGCCAAGGCCTGATTGCATTCGGATTTCGAATTTTGGTTGGTATGTTTTCTTGGATCGATTTTATTATGTCAGGTATTAGCCGGTCACGCGCCCAATCACCACCACCAATTACATTACCAGCGCGAGCAGTCGCTACTTGAATTTCAGCATCCTCAAAAAACGATTTTCTGTAAGCCGCACTCACAAGTTCCGAGCAACCTTTACTGCTAGAATATGGATCGTGGCCACCTATTGGTTCGTTTTCGCGATATCCCCACACCCATTCTCGGTTTTCATAACACTTATCGGTGGTAACATTAATTACCGCGCGGACTGATTTCGTCCTTCGTGAGGCTTCTAATACGTGAACCGTTCCCATAACGTTCGTTGAATATGTCTCTATTGGAGCTTTATATGATTCACGCACTAAAGGTTGGGCTGCCAAGTGTAAGACTATGTCGGGCTGAAATGATTGAAATATTTTTTCGATCTTTTCGAAATCGCGAACATCGGCTAACTGATGCCGCATACCATCAGCAACTTTTGCCTGAGCAAACAAAGACGGTTCCGTTGGGGGAGGTAGGGCTATCCCGCAAAGATCAGCTCCCATTGTTTGAAGCCATAAACTGAGCCAGCTTCCTTTAAATCCGGTGTGCCCCGTTACGAGAACTTTCTTTGAATGCCAAAAACTTGGTGAAATACTATTCATTATAAAATTTTACCATTGTTTCCATGGAGCAGTCCCGCTCTTCCATAGTTCTTGAAGTTTTTGTTTGTCGCGTATAGTGTCCATGGGGTGCCAAAACCCTGAATGCTTAAATGCCATTAATTGCCTACTTTGTGCTAAGTGAGCTAAAGGCCCTTCTTCCCAAGTAGTATCGTCGCCTTTGATTAGGTCGAAAACTTTTGGTGACAAAACAAAATAGCCGCCATTGATCATTCCCCCATCGCCTTTTGGCTTTTCCTCAAAAGATTTGACTTGATTGTTAGCCACATTTAGAGCGCCGAACCTACCTGGTAAGAAAGTCGATGTCAGCGTGGCCAACTTTTTATGATTTTTATGAAATCGAATTGTTGCTGCGATATCAACATCACATAATCCATCACCATAGGTAAAACAGAATGCTTCACAATCTGTAACATACTCTTTTACTCTAAGGAGCCGGCCGCCTGTCATTGAATTGTCGCCAGTATCAACCAATGTAACGGACCATGGTTCAGCACGTTCTTTGTGAACAGTCATTTTGTTTTTCTTCATGTCAAAAGTTACGTCCGACATGTGTAGGAAATAATTAGCGAAGTATTCCTTAATTATATAACTCTTATAGCCACAACAAATGATGAAATCATTAATTCCATGATGCGAATAGCTCTTCATTATATGCCACAGAATTGGATAGCCACCAATTTCGACCATAGGTTTCGGTAAAGTAGATGTTTCTTCTGCCAGGCGGGTACCAAAACCCCCAGCTAAAATCACAGCTTTCAAACGACGCCCCTTTCAATTCCTGACGTAACGAACGCATCAGTAAAAAAATTCGTTAGATCAAAATTATTATCCTTCCACTGTTTCTCTGCGGAGTGTATCATGCGTTCTGAACCGCATGCATAGACTAGTAAATTTTCAATTTTTGTGTAGTTTTTTATCATTACATCTTGCGCGTACCCTTGTGCACCGGCCCAATCGTCTTTCGGTTGGGATAACACTGGGATAAAGTTCACATCTGGTAATACACTTCGAGGATCCCAATATAATTCGTCTAAATTACGTCCTCCCCAAAATACACTAATGGATTTTGGCCGATCACTTTCTGGTAGTCTTGAAATTCTTTCTAGCATTGCCTTAAATGGTGCAATTCCAGTGCCTGTCGCCAGGAAAGCCAAATTCCTTCCAATGGTATTACGCAAAGTGAATGTGCCATAAGGACCTTTAATTCGAAGAAGATCTCCAACTTTAGCATCGCCAAACAAGTAATTACTCATTTGACCGCCATCTAAGCGTCTTACATGGAGTTCCAATAGGTGACTGTTGCAATACGAAGCTAACGAATAACTACGTCTAATACCTTTTGGGCCAATCAGGTCGATATGTTGCCCTTCAATGAATTCAAAATTATTTTTTTGAGAAAGCCTTAATTTAACTTTTAACACGTTTTTGGACATGATCTCGAGAGAATGAATTTTTGTGGGAAGTAATTTAGGTCGTGCTAAATTTAAGTCGCTGAGATCTAGGATGTCTAAAGAAATATTTCCTGTTGCGTAACGCGCGCAGGCTAGTTTCCACCCCATGGCCTTTTCATGTTTGCTTAGGCCAAGCTCATCAAACAATGTCTTGGTCGGGCCAGTTATCTTACATTTACACGTGTTACACCGCCCGTTTTTGCAGCTGTGAGGTAAGGTGATACCTGCAAGCTCAGCCGCATCAATAATTGATGAGCTTTCAGGTAATTCAAACGTTTTTCCAGAGGAGATTGTGGCAAAATTCAAAGTGATATCCATATCGAACTTGTTAGGTTGAGGTAGCCCAAATTATGTAGCTAGATATGCTGGAGCGAGCTAGATAAATATCTTCAACATGAGGCATTGTCCAGCTTCTAATTTATGTATCATTTCTTAATAAAGTTTCTGGAACAGGTGGCCTCATGTTCGAGGATTTCCTAATTTACTAGCCTTTTCAATTAATTGATGTCTTTTCGGCCGTCCAGGCGCATGTCTGAGCATATGCTTATTATGTAAACACATAAGTAGCATGGTGCGGCCGATAAAATATGTTTATCGGAAGTCCCAAGTACCTGCTCGCTGAAATATTTATAGTCGGGCGGAAATAATTAATTTTAATAGGTAGGCGCACAAAGATACATTCCACCCCTCTTGGCAGGATGTTGTGAACCATTTCGGCCTACGCGTGCTTCTCCCTGGCATAAGGTGCCACCTCCAACTTAAGATTGGCTCAAAGTGATCTTCAATGGCGCGCTTATTGCGCCCTGTCACAAAAATCAGAGTATCAATTTCGGCGCTTATAGCCTCCTCAACCGCATATTAGATCATCGGCTTATCAAAGATCGGCAAAAATCCCTTCTGTACAGCCTTTTTGGCCGTAAAAACCTTATCCCAAATCCTGCAACTCGGTGATAGCCATATCGACCGTACTGGCGGGTCAACTCGATCATGTCTGCGACCAAGCGTTCTTCATCGGCACGGCCTTTGGGCAATCGACGTTGTGTGGATCGATGTTGGCCCAACGCGTGGCACACTCGACGCTCAGAAACCTTCATCTGACTGCGCAATAGATCAATGCAAGTTCCCTCTCATCGTTTGCTTGCAAACGACTGCCGGGCAGCGGGACGACGCGAAGGGCTTAGAAGTTTCCCGAGGCAGCCTCCTTTAGGATCAGCTTATCCAGCGTAAGGTCCGATACTGCTCGGCAAAGGCGCCGGTCCTCTTTCTGCAGCCGATTCAGTTCCTTGAATTGCTCCATGCCCAATAAATAATACGAGTACCGTAGCTCTATGTTGTTAAGATTTTTCCTAATACTCTGCAAGTACTTTGTAAGAGAGTATGCCATTCTGCATATGCGTCAAAAAAATTAACAATTTATAAAATTGAATTTAAATTCTATGCGTATAATTTTTTTAACCAGTCGACTGCCTAAAATACGTTGTTATTTAAAATAGCTTTCTTCTCGATACTAATATTTAGATCATATACTAATATTTAGCCTATATCTAGGCACGAAAATTGCAATCATACTCCCAAGCAAAATTAAATTTGGGAGCGTCCAAATGGATGGTAGTTTAAACAAACTTACTGTAGTTGAACTTCTAGATCGTGGTGCCAACTTGCATTGTGCAGGTGATTTGTTATCTGCAGAATTTGTTTATAATCAAATTTTGTTGGAGCAACCAAATCACCCTGAAGCTAATCATAACCTGGCAATTGTGCTAATTGTGCAAGGCAATCTCGATGGTGCAGTAAAGCATTTGAAGACTTGTTTGAATGCCAACCCAAACGTGAGCCTATTTTGGGCTACGTATATAGATGTTTTGATTAAGCTGGAAAGGAAATCAGAGGCAAAAAAATTATTAATTACTGCAAAAGAAAATGGGCTGTGGCATCCATCCATGCAGCTAGCCGATGATTATATAATGTCTCTTAATCGGGAACCTTTACAAAAAGATTTCTTGAAAATTGAAAAATTAATTGGTTCGAACCAGATAAAAACTGCAATAGAATTTTGTTGCAAGTTGATCGAAAAGTTCCCCGAATCTGGCAAGTTGAACCATCACTTGGGGCAATGTTTTTTGAAGATCGATGATATTGATTCTTCGATGAATGCCTATAAAAAAGTTGCTGAATTTAGTCCGAATTGGCACTTAGGCTTTATGATGCTTGGGCACCTAAACTTACTTAAAGATAACGAAAACGAAGCAATTGAACATTTTAAACAAGCAATAAATCTAAAACCCGATGATGCTGAAGCGAGGTTAATTCTTGTTGATTTACTTCTCGAGCGACAGGATTCCTTGACAGCTATTCATTATTTGGAAGATGCGCTAGCAGAAAATATCACTTGCAGCCGCTATCTTTATGCATTGGCTAAATCATATGAATTTGGCGAAAATATTGATGGTGCAATTGATTTTTACGAAAGGTCATTTGCAGTTAATTCGGACGATGTTAATATATTGAATAATATTGGTAATTTGCATTGGAAAAATGATAAACTAAACGATGCCGCGATTGCATTTGAACGCGCTATCGAAATTGATCCGTACTGTAAAACATCAGTCCTTAATATCTCAAGTTTAATGCTGCGTTTAGGCAATAATCAGGGCGCATTAAGAAAATGCAATGATTTTATAAAGTTAAAACCTGATTGTGTCGATGTTCAGTTAATGAAAGGAAAAATTTTTATTGCAATGAAAAATTTTTCTGAAGGAGAAAAAATTTTTGAAAAAGCGTGCAAGATCTTACCTGATTGTTTTGAAGCTTGGGAAGGACTTGGCGACTGTTTGTATGGAGGTGGTGACACCGCAGGTGCGGTCAAAAAATACAACACAGCGGCTATGTTAAATCCTAAATCTTTTTATTCTTTTTTTCAACTTGGATTTATAAGGATGGAAAAAGGGCATTACAGCACCGCTTTAAAATGTTTTAGAAGGGCTGCGAGAATAAGACCGGATAGTATAGAGACCCTATTTAATATCGGGCAAATCTTTCACGAAAAGGGCAGCCATTACTACAAAGAAGCTATACAGTACTACAATAAGGCATTAGAAATAAACCCTAACCATGGCCGCTCGTTGGCTGAAAAATTATATTTGTGTGCACTGATATGTGATTGGGATGAAATCGAAAATCTTAGGCTCCAGCTTCCTTCGGTTGGAACTTCAGAGGGTGTAGTGTCGCCTTTTGCTTTACTGGCCTTGGAGGACGCGCCGCATCGGCATAAAATTCGAGCGGAGCGATTTTGCGCGGAATGCTTTTTGCCTGGGAAGCTTCCAAATTTTGTGAGGCCGTTAGTTAAGCAAAATAAAATTAAAGTCGGTTACTTTTCTGGCGATTTTCATCTACACCCTGTGTCGACGTTAATCTCAGCGGTACTGGAAGGCCATTCTGAAAACGATTTTGAGATCTATGCCTACTCTCTTGGCAATAAACGCGACTATATGTACGACAGAATATCAAAAATAGTTCGCAATTTTAAAGACGTTTCAAACCTTAATGAAATTGATATAGCCAAACTCGCGCGGCGCGATGGCATTGACATAGCTATTGATCTGTCAGGCCACACTAAAAACGGCAGACCACAGATCTTCGCACATAGAGCTGCTCCGATACAAGTAAGTTACCTGGGGTTTCCGGGATCTATGGGTGCAAATTTCATCGACTATATTATAGTAGATAAAAATTTAGTTCCATCTGAAAATCAGAAGTACTATTCAGAGAAGCCAATTTATCTGCCAAGACATTTTCAGGCTCAAGATAATTCACTGTCTTTAGAAAAAGCGCTCTGCAAGCGGGAATTAGGATTGCCAGAAGATACATTTATATTTTGTGCAATAAATAATACATATAAAATAACATCAGAAGAGTTTGATATTTGGATGCGCTTATTGCATGAAGTACCTGATAGTGTTCTTTGGCTGTATGCGGCCAACGAGATAGCAAGAGAAAATTTAATCAAACAGGCTGGTAACCGCGGAATTTCTTCGGATAGACTTGTTTTTACCAAATTGGTAGCATTTAATACTTATATCAATCAACTGACGCATGCGGATCTATATTTAGATACATTTAATTATAACGCGGGCGCGACGGCTAGTAACGTACTTTGGGCTGGCGTGCCGCTTATTACGAAGGCTGGCGCTGGGTATGCCTCTAGAATGGCTTCAAGCTTACTACAATCAATTGGAATGCCTGAACTTATCACAAGTACGTCGGAAGATTATGAAAATCTTGCATTGACTTTAGCAAAAAATCCAAAAAAATTAAGTGCTGTCCGTCTGTTACTTACCTTGAAACGTATTAATTCAGAACTTTTTGATGTGGGGACGTTTACGGTTGACTTGGAAAATTCGTATCGAAAAATATA
>ENA-OQVM01006148-OQVM01006148.1-marine-metagenome-genome-assembly--contig:-NODE-6148-length-11131-cov-18.630631_pt1 | contig 11131 bp, 15 predicted proteins | sample MGYA00237776_ERZ505498 | MGnify/ENA primary metagenome ERZ505498 (study PRJEB26159, sample SAMN06265151) | marine metagenome | isolation source: Helgoland LTER site | place: Germany:Helgoland, sampling... | reverse complement strand
GGTTCCATAGATGGCCTTTCGCCATAATCGACGGTTAACTCTTCCAGTGCCTTATCGTTCATCTGAGCCATTGTGATGTTTTCTAGTATCCTTGCTTGCTTGGGATAACACCTCTGCTTTGCAAAGGTATAAAACATTAAGAAACTTGCTGGTGGACTTCGATGATGTTTCCCCCTGGATCGTGAAAGAACACCTGATGCCATTCTTTTGCAAATGCAGTACCATAGTCAGAATATGGGATATTTTTATTATCAAGCATTTGCTTCAAGGCTTCTATGTCATCAGTCCTGAACGCAATATGCCCTCGCTCAACTGGGTTAATAGCTTCACCATGCTTAAAGCCAACTTCTAGGTTCTTCTCTGCCAAGTGCATTTGCATTTGCCCATCAGTTGCAAACCTAATCTTGCCGCTATAGCCGGTGTTTTCTGTCTCCGTTGGTCGTGGAAACGAAGTGATTGGAATGTCTGTAAGCCCGAGGGTGTCAGTGTAGAAGTGGTGCAGACGATCAACGTCCTCAGAAACGAAGTTTATGTGGTGAAATTCTAATTTCATTTTAACCTCCCAATCCAAATCCAGTTTCGCCCCTTCTAAAGATTCCTTTGCTGGTAAACTCCATCACAACGACACCTTTATGGTTGCTTACCGAGACCTTGTTAGTCACTACGCCTATGGTTGGACGGCTCTTTGAAGGAGCTGTATCTAGAACTTCCATTTGTACCGACAGTATGTCTCCGGGATAGACCGGACGAAGCCACCTAAGACTATCAATCCCCGGGGAGCCTAGAGACCTACCATATAAATCCATATTCTCGACCATCATTGACATCGTCATGGCACAAGTATGCCAACCACTAGCGCATAGCCCGCCGAACAAAGAGTCTTGGGCAGCCTCATGGTCTAGATGAAAGAATTGAGCATCATACTTACTTGCAAACTCTATGATTTCGTCCTCAGTGACTTTATATGCTCCAAAGCTCTGTTTTTGGCCAATTTCAAAGGATTCGAAAGGGATGTACTTTAGGTTGCTCGCAGTTTTTGCCATTTCCATTTCCTAACTTCTATTCCCTGAGTAATGGGAGAGGGGACAACTAGAGTTTTTCACTTAAGTCGATAACGACAAACAGGCATCTTTATAAACTACCAAGTAAAACTCGTAACTTAAGTTATATCTTAAGATATATTCTTACTAGTATCTACTAGACTGAATAATTATCGAAGATAACTTAAGTTATAGGTTGCTACTTATTATTGTAAGTGGTGATACTGATTGTCGTCCACGTAAGTGGGTAACTTAAGTTAAGCTACACCCCTAGATTTTACTCTATAGATAACGTGACGCTAAGCACCTACGGAAAGTAATCCTTAATACTAACCCCACACTGTCGTCTCACGTAATGATGACAAACTTTAGCTATATTGTTTGAACTACTTCTCAGGAGCGTTGTGTTGCAGACGATCCTTTTGGTCGTTGGATTATCAATATACCTTTGAAGCCAAGTGTCTTGATCTTGCGTTTTGCACTTCAAGTATAACTCCATCGCAAAGTTTAGTCTGTCCCAGTATTCCATGTTGGTTCTGTGGGCAGTTGGGCTAAAGTTTTCCTCTTTGGTCTTCTGCCTTGCGTTATATTCCCTGCACTTGTGCGAACAGAATAATTTGGTTGATCTCTTTGCTTCAAAGAGTTCACCACAAGATTTGCAAAACTTGTCGTCAGTCTTGAAGTAATCCTCAAAAGATATGCCTAATGTATCACCCAAGCACTCAGGCTCAGGTTCATGTTTTACGTGATCTGGATGATAGCCATATAGCTTAATGAAATCGTATGGATGAAGGTCATCTAATGCCATTCTCAGTCCTCATATTGGGAACGACCAGCCCCTTTTGATCCACTCAAGGTGAACTTTAAGGGGCTAGTCTGGTAAAATGTGATTGGGTTTAGCTCAGGTCAGTCAAAGCCACGCGTATGGTGGCTCTTTCTTGAGCTTCGATCTGAATGTACCGATCTCTCTGTTCTTGTGGCATATGCGGCTCTAGTGCCTCTGCAACAAGATTTCTCAGAACATCCGGCGGCATGGCATCCAACTCAACTGCAAAGTCGTAAGCCCAATTCTTGTCAGCAGGAGACTTCTTTTTTGCTGGTCGGGTTGGGAGATTTAACTGGGTTATTTGGTCGAGCGTGAGAGCAAGTCGTTCATGGATCACTTCAATTCCCATGGTCTGACCAATCTCATTCATACGGCGAACAATAGCTGCTTCGGCATCCTGTCAAGAACGATCAAAATCATACAATGTTTTGACGAACAGACGACTTCTGCCCTCTTCTTTTGCATCTTTGATTGCATTGTGAACGATTGTCTCCGAAGCAAAGCCGCGGGTTGGAACCAGACGAATACGGTACTCATTCGTTACAGGTGAAACTACACCCGCTAGGGCCTCTTTCTCTAGCCAGACCTCAACGGCATCAGCACTCTCCGCCCAAAAATCTCGCTTATAGGTATGAGCAAAAGAATTAGAGGCATTGGATAAATCCTGAAATGATCGCACCTGATAGAAGGATCGATAATTATCAGCGATTTGCCAATATGGGATGGTTCCGTTGCGGCGGCCGAATAAGCAAGCCTGTTGTATTTTGGCATACCCGTCCTCAGTCTTTTCAATAATGTTATTTAGCGTTGCGGCGTAAAAAACCTGTCGCACCGTTACGGGTGCGAATTCACGAGTGAAGTCAGCCACAAAATTGGCTCCTTCAATCATTTCAGCTTTGGTTGCCCGTTTCCGCTTTACGGGGCTAGTCTCATAAGAATTATTCAGCATTACCAGTTCCTTTGGTTTGAACGGAGTCCATCCGAGGGCTTGTCCGTATGATTTAAAGATTTGGTGTTGCTAATCAGGCCGCCAATAAAACTTGAGGCTATCTATGGTGGACGTATTTCACCGTTCCACAGTTGATCGTTTGGGATGCTTACCATCCCGACGTTCGTGGATACCAATCACAAACATCATGCCGTCTAGTATATCATAGAGATATTTTTCAGAATTTTATTCGCTTCTGCCCAACTTTATTTTTGGTGGGCATATTACTATTGGGATATTTTTCAGAATTTGTAACAAACTTTCTCAATTTTATTTTGGCGTAGCATAATACTATAGGGATACACTTCGCAATCTTAGATATTTTTGGTGAAATATTTTGAATAAAATACTCATCCCATTGAATAACAATAGTTAACAACCCCAATGCTATGATTGTCGTTCTCACAAGGCAATATAACCAGTGCTTTAACCTGTTAGCTTACGAAGCATTATCAGGGGTTTAGCCTATGTACGTTGCCGTGGCCTTTAATTTCCACTGTGGGGGTAAGTTATTCTAGGCGTGTCCATTTTTGCCCTCTGCACAAAATAATTGCCACGCATCCGTTAACGGTAAGTACATCTTCATCAAGTGTCATATGTGATCTATAGGTTTTATCGGTATCGGGCGCCCAGATAGTACCACCATTATATTTACCATTACCTTTAATCTTCATACCATTTATTATGTTGCGGCCGATTATCGAACGATTGTCATTGCCGACGACTTCTATGATTATTCCGCATAAATTATTTTCACACGGCATGATTTCCACATGGATGTAACCACCCGTTTCTCCCGGTTCCGACTTCCAAACACCAAGAGCGGGTTCTGTCGCTACCGACGTAGCCCACATCAGACAAATTGCAGTCAAAATTGTTGAAAGATGTCGCATTACTATGCCTCCGTGAAACTTGGTTACATGGATACGGTAGCTAAATTGATATTAAATACAACTACCATATTGAAATGCGTCTCACTAGGTCTCGCCCAAGTGCATCATCTATCTGAGACATTCAAATACCCTCTTTCAGCATCAATCCGTCTCAATAGCTTGCCTCAGTTCTGAGACAGTGGTAATCTCATTAGGTATATAGAATCATATGAGTCCACAGGAGACCAAGATGCTTATCGGATATGCCAGAACGAGTACCACAGACCAGCAAGCAGGGTTTGATGCACAGCTAGTCGAGTTAGAAGCGTACAGCTGTGAGCGTACATTCAAAGAGCAGGTATCAGCCGTGGCCTCAAGGGGTGAACTTGACAGAGCTATTGGTATGCTGCGTGAGGGTGACAAGCTGGTCGTTACTAAACTTGATCGCCTGGCTCGTAACGTGATGCACATGGGTGAGCTACTACAGAAGATAGAAGCCAAGGGTGCTGGCTTGGTCATTCTGTCGCTTGGGAGTGAGACTGTTGACACCACTACAGCCACTGGCAAGCTGATCCTTAACATGATGGTATCTGTCGCACAGTTTGAACGTGAGATGATGAAAGAACGTCAGGTCGAGGGCATCAAGAGAGCGAAGGCTGAGGGAAAGTATAAAGGACGTGTTCCAACAGCTATGCGACAGGCAGACAAGGTCAAAGCATTGGTAGAGGCTGGTGTGCAGCGTGTACAGGTTCAGGAGCAGCTTGGGATTAGCAAGGCATCTTACTATCGGTGCTTGAGTATACCTTAGTAAAAATTCACTGGTAGCAGCTATTACTTAAGCTAACTGCTCTTGTGAATGATGTTGGAAGGTGTCAGTGGTTATGTATGCGGTTCCTAGATCAAACCTGCATACGATATAAAGCTGACAGAAAAATTAACTTGGCCTGTTTTGCAGGTTGGATTCTTTTGTGAATACTTTGTTTGTGGGTATGATTTTTATTCCCAACCCTTGGTATCTGAGAAAATCTTCAACTCACCAAAATAATTTATGATTAAGTTAAAGCATCCAACAAAAGAATACTGGAGAAACCCATGAAAAATAAAATCGTCTACTGCTGGAGTTTTATATTTGACTCCAAAGTAAGCCCGCTACGGCATATCTCTGACGTGGCGATACGTCATTACGTGCTGCAAGCCCTCGCACTCATGTGGGCAATTAGTTTTGCAGTGGCACTTGGTAGTTATACTGTTTTGGCAGCAAGTATCATTGGCCATGCTTTCCTAATAGGCGCAGCTGCGATTACAGTAGCAACCTACACTGCGGCAGCAAAAAAACCAACTCTATTTGCCCGTGGCTTAGGTCGCCGCATTGATAGTGAGCATGAATAGGTATGTGCATTGGCAATGTAGAAAAAATGGGTCGTATTTTTAATTTAAATCTATCTGATTGTCCCCTGCTGTAGAATGGAACCTTTTGCAGTTTCTGTTAGCAAATTCACCAGCCAAGGCTCTAGCTGGGTTCCTGACTGAACGTGAAGTACAGACGCCTTCTGGACGTTCTACGGTATGGCAAGCGACAACCGTACAGCGCATGAGAACACGATGGAGTAACCAAGTTGGCCACTTCATAAACCTAGGCTATCGTGCTTGTGTGAGCCTCTCTGTGAGGCTGATGGGACCCTAGGATTCATAACCAAACGAATTGGATTGGCCCGTTTTGCAGGTGGGAATCCAAGGTAAAGATTTTATTGAAAATAGAATGCTAGGGTGGACACAAACAGTGTGCTTCATTAGACGCGACAACATAATTAGGAAAATTCAGGTATTAGTTCGATCATGAATAGACGAAAGTTCTTAAAATGGACCGGATTTGGTGCCCTCAGTCTAAGCTTGTATGGATGCATCAAAGGTCTAAATGCGACCCAACAAAACCATTATTATAGCGGCCCCATTACAGATCACTTTGATGGAGTCCATTTTTTCAATCGCAAAGATAAACATGTGACAAGCTTTTCTGACTTTTTGAAATGGAGAGTGCTTGAAAAGAAAGAGGTCTGGCCAGATAATTATCCCAGTCCCTATTCGAAAGTATCACCTGACCCATCTTTATCTCATGATGAAATCACGGTCACAATGGTCGGCCATGCAACCCTGCTCATCCAAATGGTTGGGTTAAATATCCTAACTGATCCTGTTTACTCTGAGCGAGTGAGTCCGATAGATTATGTTGGCCCAAAACGTCATAATTCTCCCGGAATTCAGTTTGAAGCACTACCAAAAATTGATGTAATACTTATTACACATAATCATTATGATCACCTCGATTTAGAGACTTTGAACAAGCTTGTATCACGCGATAGCCCAAAGATTTATACGCCACTGGGAAATGATACAATTATTAAAAAAGCGATTGGAACTTCCGACATCCAAAGCGGTGACTGGGGAGATGAATTTAAATTTAATGCTGATTTAAAAGTTCATTTTGAACCCTGCCAACATTGGTCTGCAAGAGGAGTAAATGATCGAAGGATGGCATTATGGGCTGGTTTTGTTCTCGAAAGTGATAATCATAAAGTTTATCATATTGGAGATACTGGATTTGGTAATGGAGAAAATTACCGTGACGTTGCCAAGAAGCATGGTGTGGTTGATGTCGCATTATTACCAATAGGAGCTTACGAGCCTCGTTGGTTTATGAAATCTTCACATCAAAATCCACAAGAGGCACTAACCGGATTGCAATTGTGTAAGGCACGCTATGGGCTAGGGCACCACTGGGGTACGTTTCAGTTGACCAATGAAGCAGTTGATGCCCCCAAGCAAGCTCTCGACGCAGCTTTAAAACAACAAGCACTCGATCAAGATCGGTTTATTGCGCTTCGGCCCGGACAGGTTTGGAAGCTTCCCACGTGAAATTCAACTAACAACGGTTAGCTAATCTTTCTCTAGTCAGAAGCCTTCATACCACTGCCCATGAGGTACGTCAGAGAGCCAGATGCCATGACTGTAGTTTCATATCTCTAAGTTTTAAGTTAAATGCGCCTTGCGAACACCGCTTTGATAAAAAGAATAGATTTAAAAAATCTACGTAGTTAACTCTGCTACAATGCTAAAAAAGGAGTGGTGAGATGACAACAGCAACAAAATTTTTGGACGCCTTCAACAATTCTTTCTTGAACAAAGATAGTTCGTATCTTGATGCGATCATGGCTGAAAACTGTACAATCCATTTTACGGGTCTTCATCAGACGATGACAAGGCCGGAGTGTCTTAACTGGTCAGAATCTGGTTTCTGAAGGGTTGTGATAATTATGAAATAATTCAGGATACTGATGACAGCATTGCAGGTACGCACAGGGCATGGGGTAGTAGTGAAGAGGATGGAGAATGGACCAGTAAATGTTTCTTTTTTGTCAAAAAAATGGGTGGTAAAATTGTAGAATGGTACGTTTATGCTAGGCCCATAGTTGATTAGGCCATCACTCTTATTCAATTCCATCCTGAGATTGAGCATCATACGCTTCTAGAGTTCGCAAATGATGGTAATCTCTCCAATTAATATAGTCAGCCTACTAATTTTGCTCCAAACTCTAAGGACCAAACTATGAGATTACTAATTTCAGCACTATTCCTATCTGCTATACCAATGACCACCATTGGCCAAACCCAAGCTGATAGGTTTACATGTAAGCCTTGGTCAAATGGTGGTCTGAGAATGAGAGGGGATGTTCAGCTAGAATTGTCAGGACTAAACCTTATTTGGACGAATGGTAAGCTCACACAAATGGCGGTTATGATAAATCCTGATGATGAACTTGAGGGGGATGTCAGCGAAGCAAAGAGAATCTATGTAGCAGAAGACAGAACAGCGGTGTATTTTTTGAAGAAATTTCCAGGCTACACAGTCATCAACCGTACGTTAGTGACGGTGCAAGAAGCAAAGCAAAACAAAACAGTATGCCATCCCATAGATTAGTATAAACCGCTAAAGTCTTTTAGAGGTAGCAAACCTGATAGCTGTCGTTGGAGGCGACACGACAGCCCACGAGGTACGTCAGAGAGCCAGATGCAACAACTGCGGAGTGGAGAGGGTAACAACACGTATAAGATCTTCCATAAGGGCGGTTCAGGCGTTGCTGTAAATGGCGCTGGTATTAGCTAGGGAAAGTCTATTCGTTTAACCTTCAATAGGAAGGGGGGAAAAAAACAGCCGCTCCTTTATTGTGATATATCCTGCTTTCACATTCTCTAACATTTTTTGTGGAAAAGGTTTTTACAATTTTGTGCTTTTGCAGGCACGTTACAAAGCGTTGCTATGTTTTGCTCCGAGTGGCCTTATTGCAGCGTGGCTGCCACTGTGACTGTTACTATTGATCCTATCGACGAATAGAGAATGGCACGGGCGATGGCGTCAACCCGCACGCCATAGTTTAGCGCCAGCATGAACGCCATGACCCCGCAAGGCGCTGCAGCCACCATCATTGCTGGATTGCGAACCTCGGGCGCAAGGTGCAGAGCGCCAGCAAAGATGGCCCAGGCCAAGGCTGGGTGAACCACCAGTTTCACACCGGTGATGGCCACTGGTAACATAGTGCGGGAACCGCTCGCCTTCTGACTCAGAATTATGCCGAGAGCAAACAATAGCACTGGCGAGGCCGTGCCACCCATAAAACCCATGAAGACATCAATACCTGTGGGAACCGAAAAACTCAACAATCCGACCGCGAGCCCAAGCGCCATGGCAACCAACGGAGGGTTTCGCGCGATCTTAATGATTGTATGTCCAAGGGATGCATCCTTGGTCGCCAGGACATCCATAAGGATCAAAGACCCGCTGAAGAACAACATGCCATCCATGGAAATAATAGCGACAATTGGCGTAACGGCGGCTTCACCAAACAGGGTGATCGCAATCGGCAGAACGAACAGGATATGGTTGGTCAGGGCGATGGCCAATCCCAGAAGAGCGGCCTCCATAACATCGGTTTTGAAAATACGATGGGCAATTAGAAATCCGGTGGCATACATCAGAAATTCGGTGACGAAATATCCGCCGAGCATGGCCAGGTTGAACTCTCCCAACGGGGCATTGGCCAGCAACTGAAACCCCAATGCTGGCATTGCGACGAACATCATGAACTTGTTCAGTGCCATTGCTAGTTTAAATCAAAAGTTCCGCGCAGGCCGAAAAAGTACCCTACCGCGCCAATCCCAAAAACTGGCAACACGCCGTTCAGTAATTGGTCGCGCATCACGAAATTTCCTCTGTCTTTGGTTATTGTTGGCACGCGAGAGGGCACATGAGTTCAAATCTGTCACCAAGCCTCTGCGTAAGGGCGGATATCCAGCTCATGAGTCCAGCCATCGCGCTGTTGGTGGTGCAGGTTCCAGTAGGTTTCGGCAATACTGTTCGGCTTCATAAGGGTATCGGACGGCAGGCTGTCAGGGTTCTTGCCCGCCTGTCGTATCCGGTCGCGCACAAATTTTGTATCTACGCCCGCGTCAATAATAAGATGTGCTACGTGGATATTTCTTGGTCCCAACTCGCGGGCCATCGACTGTGCCAAACCCCGCAGCGCAAATTTGCCCGAGGCAAAGGCGGCATATCCCGAACTGCCGCGAACCGAGGCGGTTGCCCCGGTGAAGAAGATCGAACCTTTCTGCCGCACCACCATGTATTTAGCGGCTTCCCGCCCAGACAGAAACGCGCCGTAAGCGCACATTTCCCAGACCTTGCGAAAGACGCGTTCGGTCGTTTCCAGAATTGGAAACCGAACATTGCCGCCGACATTGAAGATACAGATGTCTATTGGTCCGATATCTTGTTCGACCATTGCGAACATCTTGGTCGCTGTCTCTTCGTTGCGCGCGTCCCAGGTAAACCCCTGTGCGCTGCCGCCTGCCGCCTCTATTTCGGCAACCAAGGGCGCAAATTTTTCTCCGCTGCGGCGGCCCATCACGACATGAAACCCTCCACGCGCAAAACGCTTGGCAATGGCTGCGCCAATATAGTCTCCAGCTCCTATGATCAGACAGATCGGTTTTCTGGTCATATCGTTACCTTACTCCGCTTCAGCCGCCTGGAAGGCTGTTCTCGCCTCAAGTCGATCAGCATAGGCCGCGAGTTTAGGCAGATTGGAAAAATCAGCTCCAAGACGTCGCGCCATAATGACTGAATGCCCGGTGATCGTATCCGCAATTGTAAAGCCGCCAGCCAGGAACTCCCGCCCTTCCATATGGTGCGCGACCGCCGTAAGCGTGCGGTTCAGAAGCTTGAGCGCGCGCATCGCGATTTCGTCATTGCGGCGTTCACGCGGCAGAAGGATGGTTTCGACCACATAGTTGTTGATTGGTGGCATGATCATGCCCTCGGCATAGTGCAGCCATTGCAGGTATTCGGCAAAGTTTTCGGCCTCGGAACAGGGTGCCAGCTCAGGCGCATACTTGGCCGCCAGATATTGCGCAATCGCGGTGCTTTCGCTGATCGTGACATCGCCATCAACCAGCGTCGGCACACGGCCATTGGGGTTTATCGCTGTATAATCCGGGCTGCGCATTTCTTTCTGCCCCAGTTGGAACTTTTCAAGTTCATAGGGCAGACCAATTTCTTCCAACAGCCAAACAGTTCGTACAGCGCGCGACTGAGGTGCAAAATAGACTTTCATACAATTCCCCTAAGATATGCTCCGAATACGGCAGCGCCGTAGGTGTCCCGATTGGATTTGCTTGACAAGTAGAGGACTTCAACTTTAGTGAGTAGTCAATTCAAAAATTGAAGTGACGCATTATGAGCCGTTCTGACCTACATTCGCAAACCTGTAACATTGCGCGCGCCGTAGCGCAGGTGGGCGACGAATGGACGCTACTGATTGTGCGGGAAATGTTCCTGCGCACTCGCCGCTTCGATGATTTCCTACGCCTCACGGGCATGTCGTCCCACCTTCTGTCACTGCGTTTGAAAAAACTGGAAGCGCAGGGGTTGATCCGGCGCGAGCCTTATTCCGAGCGCCCGCTACGCCATGAATACTGCCTGACCGAGAAAGGTCGCGATTTGTGGACGATCATCATCGCGCTGAAACAATGGGGCGATCGTTGGTTGGGTGTCCAGGATACGCCCGTGCAGATCGTTCACAAGACCTGCGGTCAAATCACCAAACCACAAATGACCTGCCCGGATTGTGGCGAACCTATTGAAGCTTACAACTCTGAGGCCAGGTTATCCCAACCCTATGAACTGGAACGACAAGCCGCAAGCCGTGCACCGTTAAAATTGTGAGAAGTCAAATCCATGGACTATGAAACACTTCGCTTTAAAATTGCTGATGGCGTCGCGATAATCACCTTGGATCGCAAGGATAACCCCGCCAACGCGTTGAATGCGCGCATGGCCGAAGAGTTGTTTGAC
>ENA-OQVM01006147-OQVM01006147.1-marine-metagenome-genome-assembly--contig:-NODE-6147-length-11132-cov-5.922659_pt1 | contig 11132 bp, 8 predicted proteins | sample MGYA00237776_ERZ505498 | MGnify/ENA primary metagenome ERZ505498 (study PRJEB26159, sample SAMN06265151) | marine metagenome | isolation source: Helgoland LTER site | place: Germany:Helgoland, sampling... | reverse complement strand
CCAGAGACTATGGCACAGGCTTCATCAGTACAAGCATCTACATTGATGTAACCGCACCCTAGGAAACCTAAGGAGCCTTTGACTATTAGTAAAGGTGCTTCAAGGCTTATCTTACTTCTCTCAAGACCAGACCAATCGAAGAGAGTGTCTTCAGCAAAGGTGAGTATAGGGAGGACTAAGAGGATTAATAAAAGTAATCGTTTCATTACTAATCTCGCTTTTGCAATTCGTCCCTTATCTCTTTAAGCAATTCAGTATTTTCCTGCTGCCTAGTTACAAAGAAATAGAGAGGATAAATACCAAGCGTGAGGATGCAAAGAATTAAAAAAATGATGAAATTACCAAGACGTGAAGCCATTGTGCTATCCCTGTAAGTTGTCAGAAGATAAGCTTAGCTGAATATCCCATCTAGTCAAATTCAACTACGCCGCTTTAGTTTTAAAATAGAGGTACAACCGATAAACCAAATAATATTGGCCTACAGAAATGACTAGAAAAATCAAACCCACGAAACCAGCATCACCAAGAGTTGCTAATACACCCAGCAATCTAGTCAAGACATCGTTAGGGACAAAGACTGATCCAAGTATTGCTAGAAGAATTAAAAAAAGAACAACTACCATACTATAAAAATACAACCAGCAAACGGCCATTGGGATCAAAAAAAGCTTTTTCATAGGAAACTCCCTTAATTGATTACCCAAGCATAGCTGAATAGCCCATCCAGTCAAATCAGGGCTAGATTGAGGTGATTCCACATGATTGAAATGGTCGTTTGCTATTATTCTTGAAAGACAGATCATACTTAACCTTCACAGCGTAATACTTCTGCGCTTTCCCTGTAACAGTCATTGTTATAACATAATTTAAAATTTAATAGGATCTAGGCATGCGTGCGCGATTACTGATATTGATTTTATTCACCCTACTAGTAGAAGGCTGTTCAAGCAAGCCTCTATTCAGTTCTCGGCCATCCCCCGCTGACACCATTTATTTCGGCGGCGACATACTGACGATGGCAGGCCGTGCGCCAGAGTATGTTGAAGCAATAGGCGTCACTAATGGAATTATTACTCAACTCGGTAAAGAATCCGCGATACAGCCATACCGCGGTGAAAATACCGTTGTAGTCGACCTCGATGGAAAAACCCTGCTGCCAGGTTTCTTTGATTCCCATAGCCACTTAGCCAGTGTTGGTATGAAATTGGAGACAGTGAGCTTGGACCCTAAACCCGCCGGTGACATCGGTGACATCGGTGACATCATCACTCAATTAAAGGCTCGGCTGATTAACAACCCTCCTTCAAAGGGTGAATGGCTATTAGGCATGGGATATGACAATGCCATGTTGGCTGAAAATCGTCATCCAACTAAAGCAGACCTCGACAAAGTCAGTACTGAAGTGCCTATTATCATTATTCATTTTTCCATGCATATGGCAGTGCTTAATAGCAAAGCATTGGCGTTGGAGAATATTAGGGCAACGACTCCAAATCCGGCTGGAGGAGCCATTCATCGCGTTCCCAACTCGACAGAACCCAATGGCCTTATTGAGGAAACTGCCATGCGCGGCCCTTTGCTTAAAATTTTGAAGGTCTTAGGTGATGGCATAAGATATGGCAACAAGACCTTTATTGAACGGGGCTTAGACATTTATTCCAAAAACGGATTCACCACTGTTATTGAAGCTGGCGCCACGCCTCAACAGGTCATTGCATTCAAGCAGCTAGCCAAAGAAAAACGTTTAAATCAGGACGTTATAGCCCTCCAGTTCTTTGAAACAGCAAGCGTTGGCGACGTGAAAAAGGAATACTCGACGGTTTATCGCAACCGGTTTCGCGTAGGCGGTGGTAAGGTTGTCCTCGATGGAGGCTCGCCGGGAAGAACGGCCTATTTAAGGATGCCCTACCACACACCTACCCCAGGCCGGGGAGCAGACTACAGAGGCTATCCGACGATCAAGGAGCAATCAGCGCTGAATAGTTTGGTTGACAGTTACTACCGAAACGACACGCCTATCTTTATTCATGCCCTCGGCGATGCTGCGGTGGATATGAGTATAAACGCAGTTAAGTACGCCGAAGCCAATATTGGCGCGCCCTTTGATAAAAGAACGCAGATTATTCATGCACAGCAAGTTCAGCCCGATCAGTTTGATCTTTTAAAAGACCTCGACATCACCATAACATTCCAAGTGGCACACAATTTCTATTTTAGTGATTATCACCGAAAGTACATTTACGGGCCAGTAAGAACGGATCGACTCAACCCGATTAAAAGTGCGATGTATCACGGCATATCATCGACCATTCATCATGATGCTCCGGTCCATCCGGTGGATCAAATGATGTTAATGTGGGCCGCGGTCAATCGTAGCAGCCGTAGTGGTGTTGTCAGCGGCGAGGACCAGCAGATAACGCCCTACCAAGCGCTACAAGCCAGTACAATTAATGCTGCCTACCAGTTTTTTGAGGAACATAAAAAGGGAAGTTTGGAGGCCGGAAAAATGGCCGATTTTGTTATACTGGATAGAAACCCGTTAAGAATAGAAAGGCAGGAAATAAACGAAATTAGAGTGTTAGAAACCATCAAAAGTGGCGCCACCATCTGGAACAGTGATACCTCCCATTAACCATTGTCAGAAAGAGCATAGATTAAAAATCCACAAAGCAAGGCTAATCCCAAAACCACCCTAAAAAGTCCCACCACACCTATATATAGCACTGGGTACCCCCCCATGGTCACCTGCCCGCCCCTTTTAAACGTACATACCTATGTACATACAAATTCAAAATTTCAAGTAACTGGCAGAATGCGCCGTAAGCGTTTATAATATTGACCTAAAGAATCAAAGGCTTTCGCTAAATATAGCTAAGTTCATCGCCCTCCGGGTGCGCCATTTAAATTCTTTAAAATATTGTTTTATTATTTTATTTTCCCTTCTAACGTTCTAGCTCTGCCTGTTAGATACAAGACTTTTGTACAGCTCACCAACGCTTGAATACTCACTGGCACGCATAGCTCAATACCCCATTCAGTCAAATCAGGGCTAGAGAAACTGGGTCACTTGCTTGCCTAGAATGAGCACCGAACTCCCTCTAAAAATTCAGTATCAATCCGCAACTGTTCCTCTGTCTTTTTCTGACGCCAAGGATACTTCGGTTTTACCCAGATATCTGGATTATGCTGTAACCAGCAGGCAGGTATTGCGAATTCGACATCGGGTTTACTTTTCGCTTTAGCAAATATTTCCCAGCAACGGCCAGAAGTACCAACTGATCTATCAAATATTTTAGTGATCTTTATTTCACCACTTTTAGAAATTGGGAATACTTTTTGACATGATTCCATAAATATGTCGTTGCTACACCAAGGTGCTTTAGGGGATAAAAGCTCGTACTTTTGGTTAAAACCGTTTTTATAATAGTAGACATCCATTGTTGTTGTGGGTGAAAAACAACCTTCGTGCACATTTGATGAGAGTTCAAGATTGCTAATATCTAGTTTTCCCGCGCATCCGCATAGGAGGACGACCCAAAGAACTGTATTTAGATTTCGAATTTGCACACTTTTCCTCCATAAAGAGGGAAGCATAACTGAACACCCCATCCAGAGAACGATACGTTTCAGTCTTTCCCTACAGTCACTTTATTGGGAGCAAAACCACCCTTTATTTTCCATTTATAGGCGTTGTTCACCAACAGATAATTTACCTCAGACGTCAAAATAACTTCATCGTTAGCGTTGTATCTTGAGAAATTCATGTAAACCATCGCAGTCTTATCATCTTCGTAGATCAGCTCCAAGGAATTAATCTTAGAGTAACTCCAACCTTTACTTCTCAATCTTACAAAATCTACTGATTCCCCGTATTTGTCATACACATTCTTCTCATCTCCCATGAGCCAAAAAAATGGCGACCCTGAACCCTCATTTAAAGCATCAAGATCAGCATTATTAAAATCTTCAACGTATTGAGCAACCGTCTGAATTGGGGTGACTTCGGGTAAGTCAAGATCATCATTGATTTCGACATCAATACTTATACATCCTGCCAACATGATAATTGTGACCACTATTATAAATAATCTAGTCATTTTTTATTGTTCCTTAAAAGGGTTAAAAGAGTATTATTTTTTTACTATCAGGTTTAAGACGAGTTGATCATGTCTTTTGGATTTGAAATAAAATAGTTTTATGGATAACACACTATCTAAAATAGGTATAGAATCCTAAGGTTCCAGTATATTTTTGGTCAGTAGGCTAGCTAGTATTACATACATACAAATGTAGGGAGTAGCTATAAGAATGAGCAGGAATCCCCGATATGATATCTTGTTTGATCCAGTCAAGATTGGTCCAGTAACAGCCCCTAATAGATTCTATCAAGTACCCCATGCCAGTGGCATGACCGAGGCTAATCCTCGCGTTAGAGCGGCTTTTAGAGAAACTAAAGCTGAAGGGGGCTGGGGAGTTGTTTCCACTGGTGCTCTCTCTATTCACCCATCTTCTGATGATAGCCCGCTACCCTACGCCAGGTTATGGGATAAAAATGACATTCGATCACATGCCCTTTGTTGCGATGCTATTCATAGTCACGGCGCGTTGGCTGCAGCGGAGCTTTGGCATGGCGGAGCATCGGTTATGAACAGAACCTCAAGGATAGCACCCTACTCTCCTTCAGGAATTTCATGGGCGGCAACGCACGTTGGTTTTATGGGGAACTTGCGACCCCGAGTAATGGATAAAAAGGATATTCGTGACGTCATTGCTTGGCAGGTTGCTGCTGCCAAAAGAGCCAGAAGTGCGGGCTTTGATATCGTTTATATTTATGCGGGTATGGGCTACCTTGGCTATGAGTTTTTGTTGGAGGAGTACAACCACCGCTCAGACGAATATGGGGGCTCAGTTAAAAATCGGGTGCGCTTTGTTAGGGAGATGATAGAGGCCACCAAAGATGCCGTTGGCGATACCTGCGGTGTGGCGCTACGTATTAGCTTGGAAGAATTAAGAGGAAAGCCTAGTAATAACCAATCATCCGAAGCCCATGAAGTGGTTGAATTGCTTTCAGATGCCCCAGATTTATGGGATGTGAAGATGGATTCAAGCCCTACTGACTGTGGCGCATCTCGGTTCCGCCAGGAATGCGCCCACGAGCCTATCATCGATTTTGTGAAAAAAGTGACTGATAAACCTGTGGTTGGGGTTGGTCGATTTACCTCTCCTGACACAATGGTTTCACAGATCAAACGAGGTGTGCTCGACCTAATTGGAGGCGCACGCCCATCTATTGCGGATCCCTTCTTGCCCAACAAGATCAATGAGGGCCGTGAAGGCGACATCAGGGAGTGCATCGGCTGTAACATTTGTATTTCAAGTTGGCATGATGGTGTTCCGGTGCGGTGCACCCAAAATGCAACCGCAGGAGAAGAATGGCGCAAAGGCTGGCATCCAGAAAGGTTTGAACAACCCGGCAGCGATGATTCAATATTAATCGTTGGCGGTGGCCCTGCAGGGTTAGAAGCTGGTTTAACTGCGGCTAGGCGCGGATATCAGGTTACGATCGCGGATAAAAATACAAAAATGGGAGGCCGTCTGATTTATGAGACTAAGTTACCGGGCCTAAGTGAGTGGGGCCGAGTGACCGATTACAGACTCAATGCCCTTAAAACCATGAGTAATGTTAGTCTTTATCTTGATAGTGATTTAGGGGTTGATGATATTTTAGGGTTAGAGCATTCCCGAATTGGCATTGCCACTGGTGCTCATTGGACTAAAGCCCTGTACTCATCACTGGAGATAGCCGTCGGTGAACTTAATCGACCAGATGTTTACACCCCTGATGATTTAGCCTCGGGGATGATTCCCGAAGGACCTGTGCTAGTGTATGACTTTGACAATTATTATCTGGGTGGTGTAATTGCCGAGTCTTTAGCGTTACAAGATCTCAATGTAAGTTACGCGACGCCTACCGGCCATGCTTCGGCCTGGACCATCATGACCAATGAACTGCCTTTTGTGCATCAGTCTCTAGAAAAATCTGGGGTAGAGGTATTCACACAAATGCTTCTGCACGATTTTGATGGCAAGAAGGTCACTTTAAGTAATATATTTACTAACAAGCCTATATCTCTAGCCATAAAATCTGTCGTCATTGTGGGACTGCGCTTACCCAATGATCAACTTTATAACCAACTAATGTCGCGCAGTTCTGAATTTTCTCAAGCAGGAATAAAGTCAGTCGAACGCATCGGAGACGCTTTGGCCCCCGGCGCGTTAGTCCATGCGGTTTACTCAGGGCATGAATTTGCGAGGCAGCTTGATCGTCCGCCAGATGAATTATATTTGCGGGACATTCCGATAGCGGAATTTCCACCAGATAAGGTTATCTGACCTTGGTACCTCGCAATACGGAGGGTCGCTGGCTGATAATGGTGCTACTGTGTCTTTCTGGTGGAACGATCTATTTATTACCTTTCTTAAGAGAAATCTATTACATCCCAATCCAACAAGCTTTTGAATACACTAATACCCAAATGGGCATTTTGTTTAGCGTGTTTGGCCTGGCCAGCATGCTCAGCTATTTTCCAGGGGGTTGGCTAGCTGATCAATATTCTCCGCGCAAGCTTATTTCTTTATCACTCCTCGGCGTAGGTTTGGGCGGCCTCTACTTTGCAACGCTTCCTTCTTACAACGCAAATCTTGCCTTACATTTTTTTTGGGGAATTTGTACGTCACTTATATTTTGGGGAGCAATGATCAAAGCAACTCGTAGCTGCGCCAATTCTGAGGAGCAAGGTCGCGCCTTTGGTATATTAGAGAGTGGACGGGGGCTAGTCGAAGTCGCAATCTCTTCAGCAATTCTTGCGGTCTTTGCATGGCTTGGCAGTCAAGCCACTGCGCTATCTCAAGTGATTACTATATACGCTTGGATCAATATCGCGCTTGCAATGATGTCGTGGAGATTCTTGAAAGATAGCAACACAAACTCATCGGGCCAAGATGCTGCTCTGAAAAGAGTCAGCCTCAAGAATGTCCTCACCGTATTGAGAATGCCCTCTGTTTGGTTAATTGCAATCGTTGTTCTAACCACTTACAGCGCCAATTGGGGCGCCTATTATTTTACACCCTATGCGACCACAGGCTACTCACTTAGTATTTTATTAGGAGCCAGTATTGGCGTAGCTAAGATGTGGTTAAAACCACTGGCAGCTACTTCTGCTGGTTTTATCGCTGATAGATTTGGAATAGCCAGAACCGTATTTGTATTAACATTAACTATGGCAGGTTCTTTTGTCGCCTTTGCTATTCTCCCAGGAGGCAAAGCATACCTATTCTTAATGTTGCTCAATGTCGCTGTCGCTTCCTGTGCTGTTTTTGCTTTAAGGGGTATCTACTTTGCCCTACTTGATGATTCTGGCGTTGCTCCAGCAGCAACCGGCACTGCTGTTGGAGTTATCTCGGCCATAGGGTTTACACCTGACTTTTTTATGCCTATTTTAGGAGGTATGCTACTTGACTCGTATCCGGGAGTTTTGGGCTACCGCTATTACTTCGGTGTCATTGCAATCATGTCAATATGTGGTGTTCTCGCTGCACATCAACTTATGAGACAGTCTCAGCAAGCTGATGTTATTAAAGGCCCTGTCAAATTCAAATAAGAAATTCCATAGGAGAAGCTGATGAGCGATTATTTAGAAACACTTGATGGCTTTGAGAAAACGCTGCCCAGTAACTGGTATTTAGACTCTGATATCTTTGCACTTGAAAGAGAACACATTTTTATGCGGGAGTGGCTCTGTGTCGGGAGAGAGGAGCAATTCCCCAATTCAGGAGATTGCAAGGTATTAGATATATATGGAGAAAGTATCCTTCTAGTTCGAAATAATACAGGTTCTATGCGTTCCTTTTATAACGTATGCCGCCATCGAGGAGCGCAATTATGCCCATCAGAGAGCGAATCGGATCAGAGTGGATTACTTAGAGGAGGTCTAGCAGGTGGCAAAGCTTTCGTTTGTCCATATCACGCCTGGACCTATGACCTAGATGGACAACTGCAACGAGCTCCTCACATTGATGAGTCGCTGGGACTAGATGTCGGAAAAGTAAAGTTACACCCAGTGGATTGTGAAACCTGGGGAGGGTTTATCTTTTTAAATCTTAGCCCTGAAACGGCTCCCCCTTTCTCCTCCCATATAGCCGAAATAGAACAGCGATATCAGCGATATCCACTCGAATCTTTAGTCATAGGCAAGACAATTGAGTATGAGGTTAATGCAAACTGGAAAGTACTGTGTGAAAACTATAATGAATGTTACCACTGCGGTCCTGTGCATCCTGAATTGTGCCAAGTAGTGCCGGCTTTTAGAAAGAATGGTGGTGCTAACCTTGATTGGGAAAGAGGTGTTCCTCATCGAGAAGGGGCAAATACGTTCACAATGACCGGAACGACCCAAAGGACGCCATTTCCTGGGCTCAACGAAGATGAACTCAATCGACATAAAGGCGACCTTTTATACCCCAATTTATTTATTTCTCTCGCTGCAGACCATGTTGCCGTATTTATTTTAAAGGCTATTACTGCCCAAAAAACTAAAATAGAGTGTCATTTTTTATTCGAAGAAAAAGAGGTCAAAAGTCCGCAGTTTGAGCCATCAGACGCTGTTGATTTTTGGCACCTTGTTAATCTGCAAGATTGGGCTATTTGTGAGCGTGTCCAAAAGGGAACGGCATCGAGAGTCCATAGCTTTGGTATTTTATCTCCCATGGAAGATTGGAATTTAGACCTACGGGGCTATGTTAAAGACCGCATTGGTCCTTATATTGAAAGCAGTTAGCAGCAAAATAAATTTATTGCGCGGTCTTTGGGATAGAGGAAAGCGTCCAGTCACCATAAACTGGCTTGCCCTCCAGAAGAGTTAGTAGAACTTGGGCGTCAGAAATCTCATTAGGAGCGAGTTCAAAAAGGTTTTTATCTAGAACTATCAAATCAGCAACTTTCCCCTTCTCAATTGATCCGGTCTCATCGTCAATAAAATTCACATAAGCACTATTAATTGTGTATGCCTCAATTGCATCAGCCAAGCTGATCCGTTCGCTTTCAAGAAATGGATCACTGATGTTTGTTAGAGGATCACGTCGTGTAACAGCAGTTTCAATGCCCAGCAGAGGATTACCTGAGGTGACAAACCAATCACTTCCAAAAGCTACCACCGCTCCTGAATCAAGAACGCTTTTAATCGGATATAACCATTTGCTTCTCTCCGCTCCCAGTTTAGGTATTGTTAGTTCTGTGATGAATTTGTCTGCCCATGCCCAATAGGGCTGAAAGTTTGCCACTACATTTAACGACTCTAGACGCGGTATATCTGTTGGATCAAACAGCTGTATATGAGACATATGATGACGACTATCTCTTACCCCGTTCACTTGGCGCGCTAGCTCAAGGGAATCTAACGACTGACGAACAGCTGCATCCCCGATGGCATGAAAGTGTATTTGAAAGCCCAGCGCATCAAGTTGACTAACAACAGTGTCTAACTGCTCTGGCTTGATCAAAAGCTCTCCGCTATAACCATCCTCCCGATCACTATAAGGCACCAAAAGAGCAGCGGTATGAACTTCCATCACCCCATCAAGCCAAATTTTCACTGAAGGCGCAGAAAAGAGCGGTGTTTTAAACTGCTCTCTCGCATCAGTAATTTGCGATAACTGCTCCATACCTAACTCTGTATTCCATACCAACGCCCCAACTACTCTAATTGTTAGGTCTCCCGCTTGATCCATCTCCATGTATGTCGGTCCACCAACATAGGCCTCATTGCCATCAAGCTTTAGGAGCGCATCTTGCACCGTAGTAACGCCATACTGGTTCAGATAATGTTGTCCAAATTTCAATGCGGCTTGCATTTGACTTGCTGAATAAGCCGGCCGCGTATTAAAAGCAAGATTCATTGCACTGTTCTCTTGCAGAGACCCACTGGGCTCTCTAGAGTTCTTATACCTATCTATCCTTCCCCTTGGAGGGTTGGGTGTCTCAGCATCAATGCCAGCAATCTCTAATGTTTTGGAATTGACCCAGAGCTGATGCCCTGAGGCAGATTTGAGTATTACCGGGCGATCCGAAACAACCTCATCAAGCAATCTCTTATCAGGTAATCCATCTTCAAAAAGATCCATTGTCCAACCACCGCCATCAATAAATGTGGCTTCTGGCGACTGTTTCGCACATTCTTCTACAATATGGACATATTCTTCTACAGACTTTCCATCGTGCAAGCTACAACCTAAATAAGCCATACCTGCCTCTATAGGGTGAACATGCGCATCTTGGAATCCAGGTAGCACCATTTTCCCATCCAAAATTACCACTCGAGTGTTCGGCCCGCCGTGTTTAATTACTCCAGCGTTACTTCCCACATAAACAATTTTCCCATCTTTAACCGCAACCGCCTCCGCCCATGGTCGATCAGCATCTACAGTGTAAACTTCTCCATCGCGCAGAATGAGATCTGCACTTTCTATATTCTGATTAATATGATTACTTGAAAACGGGACTATTGAACACCCAGCGCTAAAAGTCATAAAAATGATGATTGCAGGTTTTAGAAAGTGTTCCAATAAGCCCATAACCGTCTCAACTTGATGACTTTAAATCTTAAAGCTTAGCTTCGATTAATTTTTACCTGCAATAGCCTGAAGCAGCACATACCAGTGGGCAACGTTATCATAAAAGCTCTCAACAAGAACTCGTTCATTCAACCCATGGGCGAAGCTGTCGCTATTTTTACCATAATGACCGTTAACACCATAGCTAGGAATCCCGGCAGCTCTAAAATGCATGCCGTCAGTGCCTCCAGAAGACATGCTAGGAATAATCTCTAGCCCTGAGTACTTTATGTCGATAGCCTTCTGCAGAGCCGCTGTGACATCTTTGCGCAGAGGTGAGGCATCCGTCTCTGTCACTTCATCTAAAAGGACAAATTCAATGCCCGGGTTATCAATAATACGTTCAAGTTGCGCGCGCGTTGCATCGACACCTGCCCCAGGGAAAACCCTACAGTTAATGGTAGCAGTAGCAGATTGGGGTAAAGCGTTTTCAGCATGGCCCGCACGAAGCATTGTAGCCACAC
>ENA-OQVM01006145-OQVM01006145.1-marine-metagenome-genome-assembly--contig:-NODE-6145-length-11135-cov-12.316061_pt1 | contig 11135 bp, 2 predicted proteins | sample MGYA00237776_ERZ505498 | MGnify/ENA primary metagenome ERZ505498 (study PRJEB26159, sample SAMN06265151) | marine metagenome | isolation source: Helgoland LTER site | place: Germany:Helgoland, sampling... | reverse complement strand
TCAATAACCGTACCTAACATAGGGTTTTTCCGCAAGCATTCATTTGAATTTTATTCACTAATGGAGTGTTAATTATGCGTTTATAAATAATTTTAGGTTATATGCACAGCCAAAAGAAAAACTTAGACAGAAGTTATCCTTGGCTACCCTCCAAACTGAGTTAAGGTAATTCTGATAGCAAATAGTAAAACGCCATAAACTGAGACGCTTTACTATGTTTCTCCTGTTGGCAGCAACTATATACTCGGCGTTAGCGACGCCAAATGAGCCTCAATTTCAGCGGATGATGTTCGAGTGGCGTCTGCAGCAATAACATCACTGATAAGAGCTTCTCCTTGAAGTCCAAAGAGATACCTAAGGACTAGCAAGCCATCGGTCAAAGCATCTATTTGGCCATTGCCGTCAACGTCTGCTAGGTTGTTAAGAAGTTCTATTCGCGTCTCAATATCTTCTGAAGAGGTATACAACGCATCAGAGGCTAGGGTTCCAGTAATAAGTGCATCTCCATTTAGGCCAAACATACCTCTTAGCATCAAAAGACCATCGGTGAGAGCATCATATTGTCCGTTGCCATCAAGATCTATCGATCCAGATGGGACTGTTCCATTGAGAAATTCGTCTAACGCCACAACCCCATCATTGTCCTGATCACTTGAAGAATCTGAAGGGTCGTTTGGATCAAGACCATACTGGCTCTCCCAAGCATCGGGCATGCCATCTCCGTCTGTATCATATGCATACTCACCATTATTAGGATAGACGTCTGAGTTATCCCCTACTCCGTCAGAATCACTATCCATAGTCTCCGTGGAATCTAGCGGAAAACGGTCAAGATTATTAGCAACGCCATCACCATCACTATCATTGGTCGGATCTAAGGGTAGCGCATCATCGCTATCGCTCACGCCATCGCCATCATCATCCGTATCCGCATTATTGCCAATACCATCCAAATCTGTATCTACGTATTCTGTTGGATCCAGTGGTAACGCATCTTCTTCATCGACAACTCCGTCGTTGTCATCGTCTTCATCAGCATTATTACCGATACCATCTAAATCCGTATCTAGACTTTCAGATGGATCTAGGGGGAACATATCTAAGTCATCGCTAACACCATCGCCGTCATCATCGGCATCCGCATTATCTCCCACACCATCTGAATCGGTATCTATAGTCTCGGCAGGGTCCAGAGGGAAAGCATCAGTGTCATTGGGGACTCCATCACCATCTGTATCTAAAAGAATGGTGATGTCCACAATTGCGTTTTCACTATCCAAACGCCCATCGTTTACTTTAAAGCTAAAGGTATCAGAGGTCGCATCAGGTACCGAGCTTATATAGGTAACCATTTTGGGTAATTGGTCACCAACCTGAATGCTGGAAATACTTGAATCAATAATAGCTAACCCACTTGTCTCGGCAATATAGGCGATATTATCATCGCTTGATAGAGCTACTCCACGGGAATCGTCAGTGCTGAAGGATCCCTTAGATTTAGGCTGTAACTTATCACTGACATCAATCACTTGAAGACTTGTTAAATCAGCTATGTATGCATACCTGCCGTCTGAGGATAAAGCTAACCCCCAACTGTCACCCTCCGTATCAAAACTACTGAGTATTGTCGGATTCGTCGAATCTGTAATGTCCGCAATCTGCAGTCCAAAGCTATCGTCAGAAATATAGGCCGTAGTATCATCACTGGATAATTTTACCGCAAGAGCACGACCAGGAGTATCGAGGGTACTCACCAGAACCGGGTATGCAGGATTGCTAATATCAATAATGTCTAAGCCGGATTCACTCACCGCAACATAAGCCATGCTCTCATCGGAGGATAAGGCAGTTCCATAGGCCCCACCAGAGGTTTCTATAGACCCCAATAAACTCGGACTTTGAGTATCGCTAATATCTATTATCTCCAATGAATTAACATCTGCAACATAAGCGATCAAACCATCATCTGACAAAGTAACCCCAAGAGAGAAACCCTCAGTATCAAATGTACTTAAAAGGCTCGGATTGGACGAATCACTCACATCAATAATCTGAAGGCCTTCTTCCTCATCGGCTATATAAACCGTGTTGCCATCAGGAGAGAGCGATAAGTTATATGCAAGCCCGCTGGTATCAAGAGTGCTCAGTATGGTTGGATTTAAGACATCACTGGTATCGATAATTTGCAAACCAGCCTCAAAATCCGCAAGGTAAGCTCTAGCACCATCTTGTGAAATAACCACATCTACACCAATACTATTATTCGCTACTGAGCCCAGTAAACTAGGATTAAACGCTACTGAAAAATTTCCTTTAGTAGGCTCAGAAGCAAGATAATAAGTGAGCTTGTCGTTCTCTGGATCTGTGCCAGATAACGTAATATCTGTTGATATTTTTTCAACTAAAGTAATCTGTTGCGCAAGGGCCGAAGGCTTCACATTAGGGTAGTCTCCAACATTAACTGCACCTTGACCTTGGCCACCAGAATTAAGCGTTTGGATGACAACAATCTCTCCTGCCGTCGTCAGTAACAAAAAGTCAGTACCATTCCACCCATCGCCATAGGAGTCAGACATTTTCAATGCATAGCGGGCATCGCCCAAACACATCATTCCACTAAAAGGTGCTAACCCCTCATACAAAACTGTACCGGCAGCATCTTCCAATTGCCAACTTACCTCTTCGGGGTAACTGCCGGAGGTAACGCTCACAAAATAAGAAGTTAACGAACAAGTTAATATCCCCGCGTTAACCGAATCAATAAGTGATTGAACTTCATTTAATTGGTCAATATTAGATCCGCTTGCTAGCAAACTGATAGCCGTCTGATACGCCAAAAGGTTATCAGTATCAATATTGATAAGCCCGATAATAGCGTTCAAATCAGCAGTTGAAAGTTCGCTGGCATCTCCCGAATCTGCGGCGACTAACAATTTATTAAACGCGGCACTATTTTGGTTGACGGCATCGCAATCCTCTATGGGACTTACGCTAGCTGACCCCACAGAAATAGACGCCCCGGGCCAGCCTGATTTTCCCTGACAGTAACTTATAAGCTCTAGATTTCTATTGCCAAAAAAAGTTTCACTCCCTAGTGAAGGCCTATCACCCAAAAAACTAGTAGCGATGAGATTGTTGTAACTAAACGCCCCTTCTCCAATTTCGGTAACGCTATCGGAAATTGTGATTGACCTAAGAGAGTTACTGGTGAAAGCATAATCTCCAATGGAGGTAACACTGCCGGGAACAGTTACTGAGGTAATGCCTTTACGAGCGAAAGCTCCTTCACCAATTGCTACAACCGGAGAAGAGAAAAAGCCAATAATTTCTGGAATCACCAAGTTAGTGTCACAATCATTAACACACCCGGTAAGTGTCAAACGACCATCAGAGGTGCGGACATAGGTCCATATACCGTTATCAGTGATTGAAGTATCCATCCAAATATCAACTGAAGCCACATTACTATCAAGGGCTCCATCACTGACTTTAAAGGTAAAATTATCGGTTGGTGCATCTGTCACAACATCTTGTGATGTATGGGTGTAAATAACAGTTTGAGGGATGGTATCTCTAGCGGAAAATGTAGTAGGCTCTATGCTGATAATCTGCAAGCCATTAACACTATCCGCCGCGTAAACCTTCGCACCATCAGCAGCCAACACAACATTTAAGGTATTGGATTCTAAGCCGGGGCTGAGGCTAAAATTTCCTAATGTAGGACTTGAAGGACTAGCTATATCAATAATTTGCACGCCAGATTCACCATTGGCAATATAGACCTTGCTACCATCAGCGGACAATGACAACCCGAACGCAGAGCCATTAGTATTTCGGGCACCTAAAAAGATCGGCTCAAAAGAATAACTCACATCAACAACCTGCAAGCCTGCAGATCCGCTGGCCAGGTACACAGTGTCCTCATCCACAGAAAGCACCACATCTTGGACTGACCCCGCGGTACTTAATGACCCATATACATATAGATCGCTTGCATCGCTGACATTAGCGATAGCTAGACCTGATGAGCCATTAGCTACATAGGCTTTTATACCGTCACTTGATAATGCGACACCAAACGCCTCGCCTCTGGTGTCGAGTGATCCCCACAAGCTCGGGGTTGCTGGATTAGTTATGTCGACAATCTGTAACCCAGAAGTACCATCTGAAACATAAGCTTTTGTGCCATCCGAGGACAACTCGACATCAGACGCATAGCCATCAGTGTCAAACGTTCCTATCAAAGATGGACTACTCGGATCACTGATATCGATGATGTGAAGCCCCGAAGTTCCATCCGCGACATAGGCATAATTCCCTCGTACCGATACTCCTAGAGCCTCTCCAGTTGTGTCCAAGTAAGTTAGAACTCCGGGATTAGTGGGGTCCGAGATATCAATAATGGCAAGACCAGAATCAAAATCTACTACATAGGCATAACCTCCATTAATGGCAACGTTTCTTGCTCCCCCATCTGTTGAGGCACTGCCAAGCAAGCTGGGATCCAAAACACTCAACTGCCCTCGGTCCGGAGCATCTACCAAAGAAAACGTGAGCGTTTGATTTTCGGGGTCGACCGCCCCTAAGCTTACTTCGATAGAGTTTTGTGGTGATCCTTCAACTGTCTGCGCTAAGGCTATCGGAGCTTTATTAATATAAGTCCCGTCAGTAGTAATTTCTAAAGTGAAATTATCCAGACTACCGCCATCTCCAGAATATATATCTGTAACAGTTAAAACCCAATCTCCCTGCGTGCTTTGATTGTTAAAAGTATCAAGATTACCCAATTGAGGCCTTATAAGCCCTGAAACTACTGGACTAGACGAGGCACATACTAAATCTGAACCATCATCATCAAACACAACATTGATATCCGAGCCCGATGAATAATCAGGATTTAAACAAGTATCTTGCGAAAGCAGTGTTACGACCGATCCTGAAGGCGACTCTAAAGTGACGATCAGTTCTGCCACATAGGTATGAGACACATCAACAGCAACGTTGACGTCAGTGATAACTAAGTTTTCAGAAACAGATAAGATTGACGACACCGAAGTTGGCTCGTCAGAGCGTATCGTGACTGGCAGATTTTCAGCTTGGAACAAGTTTGGCGTAGTGAAGCTAAATGCAGCACTTGCATCGGCCAAACCACAACTATTAACTGGTGTCACCCTCCAGTAGTATCGCGTCTCACGCTGTAAGCCAGCAACCAAAGTAGAGCTACTGTCTACAAAAGAGCTGAGGAAGATTTCATTAAAGCTGTCATCAGTAGCCACCTCGACCAGATAGCTAGCTGCATTATTCTGTTGTTGCCACTCTAACTTGGCGGTCAAACCTCTGAGCACACTTTCGTTGGTTGGCAGCGCCAAAACAACAGGCGCAAAGATCGAGCTATAGGTCGAAATATTAAATGTGACAGACTGAGCGCGAAGGTCTGATGTTGCAAAAACTTCAACTGGGTAGGTATCGGGCACAATATCATCGGTGGCTGAGAAGGTTATCTCAATCGCAGTATTGTTATCTGAAGCAGCGAGCGGGGAAAATCCAACTGACATTCCAGATGGTGCGTTTAAAGTTGAGAAAATAGCGGTATCAGTGAACGACGAAGATGTTTCATAGATCAATGATGCTGTGGTACTTTTATTATTGCAGACGGCATAATCAAGCTCATCATAGGTTAAGACAATGTCATCGCGGGTTATGCCAAAATCTCGGGCATTTATCGCATAAAAAACATTATCAACTGCATCAACTCGCACTCTTGCTGTAGATGTCACCACATCAGGCAGATCCACTGTATGACTGCCATCGTTATTAATGTTTTCAGCCAATGTATAGGGGTAGGTCAACCCTCCATCAACCGACAATCTTATATTCACTAAATCGGTAAGAATGGGTGCTGCGTCTGTGCCGGCTAAAGCCCAAGTGATTGTTTGCTCTGAGGCCGCTAAATATAGTTGCCCATTGTCCTGAGAGGTCACCGAAAAAGCACCACCACTATCTACAACCGTTATTTTTGTTCTTGCAGAGGCAACGCCGCCCCCGCCAAGACCATTGTCTCTTGCCGTGAAAGCAAAATTAAACTCACGAGGTACAGAAGATAAGGTTTCCCAAGTCGAGCCCACATAGGGACTAGATAGGGTTAATTCGCCAGAAACCACGCTGGTTATCAGTGGAAAATATCTTGTCGCATTCTCAGAAGGTGGCAAAGACCTGAAGTTCGCGCCTTGGATGTTCTCTGGGCCAAATACGCTACTGGGCACCAAGCCATTGTCTACTTGCTCCCAGGTGTAGGTGAGAATATCGTCCTCATCAACGTCTATCGCAGATCCTGTCAATACAAAGGGCGTACCCACCGGAATGGTATAATCCATGAGCGGTGCCACAGTTGGCACAGTATTATCGATATCTTCATTGACATGGCATGACTGGGCTTTAAGGTAGTCCAAACCCTGCAAAATACTGACGTTGTGGTAATAATTGTCTGCAAAAAAGGCAACGTCGTCTTCGCCGGTGCCTGCATAACTCATAATAGTTGTACCGCTGGCCGGCTCCACATTGACACCTGTACCCTCTGTGCGCATAGAGAATGTGTGGTTAGCTCCCAATTGGTGTCCCATTTCATGAGCGGCTATACTTACCGTTACGTATTCTAGATTGCTCGAAGCATGACATGTAACTCCACCACCTTTGTTGTTACTACAGATAGAACCTAAATATGCTACGCCACCTACATCTGTACAAGCTCTATGATAAATATGTCCAAGATCGTAGCTTCCAATACCTATAGTATTATTAATTACTGTTGTATTACGAGATAGTAGCCACCTTCCCGTTCCTGAATCAGGTGGGAAATTGCTTGGGATAGCATATGGATCAGTCTGTGGGTTATCATAAATAATTTCATCATTACGATCCACTAAGATCATTCTTATGGATAAGTCATTTTCAAATATTTGATTTAGTCTAGTGACCGTAGTATTTATATCAGCTAGTACCTCTTCTATATCTGATCTTATTTGACCAAATTCCCCTGTACAAGCAACGGCCAATCTGTATTGTCTCAGTGGGATATTGTTACCTCTTAAGGTCACATTTGTTTCCTGTCCACCTTGTATTTCAATATCTTTGAGCTCATCCAGGATACTTTCAGGATCCTGAGAAGTACCGCAGGCCATCTGATGTGATTCCAATTGTACTTCATGATCCTTTACGAAATAACTAATATACTCTGTAGTAGTGTTTGTCGAATATGGATCAATATAGACAGTGCCATTTACCGTACGTATGGCAGCATAGAATCCTTTCTTGTTTAGACTAATTCTTAGATTTTCGTAGTCATTTGACCTCCCATAACCCTTGTAAGATTTTATGTTGGGATACTTTTCGGATATTTCCTCCATCATGGTGGGCGATTCATACACCATGAAAGTTTTGAATGTTCCGTCTGGCATAGGCACCTTGAGGCTTATTTCTTGACTTACTCTATCTCCATCTAGCTCGTGAGGAGCTTTACCAAGATAATTATTGATCCCTTCGATATCTAGCGCTAAAGTTTGATAATGATTGGGTATTATAGTCCTTTCTTGATCTGCTCTTAGAGAGACATCCGAATCTTGGATAGGAGAGAAAAAAGATTGTCCGATAATTGAATTAACAATTAAGCTAACAGCAAAAAACAATAATATTCGCATCGCGGTGGTTTAAAAATGAATCATTATGACTTATAAAGTGAGTTTTGTTTATAAGTTTGAGCGCAAATATAAACTATAGAAAGTTTAGAAAGATGTGTCACAAAGGACTAATATATTAATTATTGTAAAGGGACTGATCAAAATGTCGCCTTGACTTGAGCCCTTGCAACATGTACGATAGGTGAAATACCAGTTTTTCGTCCATCATAGCTGATATTTAGGTCTACATTTTTCGCCATTCTTCGGGTTATATTGAGATTCCATAAGTAGTTTTTACCATCTTTTAGGCCATCTAAAAGGTCATACTCTATAGTACTATTTGCTGTACCATTATATTCCACATTGACTAGCGAAAAACTAAGGTTGTAACTTGATTTACTGGCTCTACGGTAGGTAGATTCGAATGTAATATCGTGGCTATTTGCTGTTTCCATTCCACTCAATTGTTGCAGTCGGGTATCATATTGGTAGGAACTGATAATCCTCCAATTGGCTGTAGGCCTCCAATTTATTTCAGGGCTGACATTCCAATATTTGATGTGGAAATTTCGCTGGCTAAAAAAATTAGATTCATAAGTTTTGGTACCAGTCTTTACGTTGACTATAAAGTCAGTTGCAGAAATAATTTGAAATCGTAATCTACTAAAATATTCAGCCAAACCGCGGTCTTCGATTCCTACAATCTGAACATTCCTATTTTCAGTAAGTCTATTGCCCAATTGTATATCAAAAGCAGTACTCGTTCTATTAAAAAATAACGTATTAGCTATCAGAGACCTGTAAGATGTAAGCGATACATTATCGAGGCTGAAATTCAGTGGCTGAAAATTAGATTCTTCACCATTATCTTCTACTTTTTGATTAAATCTGATACTGTGATTAGTAGCAAATTTTCTAAAGAAGTTCTTCTTGTTCTTAATCACTTTATGAGGGTTGATCCTAAGACTTATGTTTAAAGATTGGTTATTGGTCCTTATAAATTCATTGTTGAATAAAAATATTTTGATGTAGTTGGCAGTATCTATTTCACTATATTCATAAAGAAATAATTCGTCTTCTTCAGGCGTACTACTATTTCCAATATAAATATAATTTCCTTGACCAGGCTCTACTTTTTCATAGGTAAATTCTTGTTTTGGTTCTTGCCCAGAGCTTATATCGTAGTTCATTGTAGAACTCAATAGACCATTCCAGAGTTTGATATTATATGCTATTCTTGATAGTATGGTGGTTTTAGATTGTTGATCTATAGCTTCCTGATCTATTACTTCAAAATCCCTTACACCCAATGTCCATTTTAAGTTATTGGAATCGTTGATTTTCCACTTCGATTCTGCGGATAATTCATTGGTTTTTATGGATTCTACTAAGGCCCCATTAATAGGTAGTTGATCTGATCTTTGCTTGGCTTCTATTTTGATAGTCAGTTGGTTATCTTGATTGTTTTCTATGATAAACCGATTGATATTGAAGTCAAAACTTCTATCTTGCAACGATTGATCTACAGTCTGTATCACTTCATTTTTTTCTTGCTCATAGCCATACTCTATGGTCCAGCCTCCTAATTTATTTATGGTCTTACTTATGTTTATTTTGGGTCGTACAAATAGACTATTTTTTCCATAACCTTCACTTTCGAGATACTTACCTAACGCTATCATATTCCATCCTTTATGATTGTATTTGGCATCTATATAGTGCTGTCTTCCTTCGTATAGCGATATACGCTCATAGCTAGATAATCCATATCTAATTGAGAGCTGATTTCCCTTTTGTAGATTTATAACGGATTTTATTATTTGCTCGTTAGCAGTATTGGGTTCCGTTATACTCCATTCTCTACTAAATTCTGCAGCTCTATAAGGATTTAATGGATTAAATTTTTCATCCACGTATTCATAGTTAAGGTCTGTACTCAGTCTCCAAAGTTTAGCACTGTCCAGAGCCCATTCATGTTTATATCCTATATTAGTCGCTAGCCCTTGATTATCTTCTTTGTTCAGAATGGAGAGCCGATTAATGTCTAAATTGGTCCATCCCAATTCCCCGTAGAGCGTGGCGTTTTTGGATATTTGATATTCTATCCGACTGGTTAGCATTTGTTTTTGCTCCGGAGGTACGATTCTGATTGTAGGTAAGTATGTACCCATACCAGTACCGACATATTTGTATACTCTACCATTCGTACCGATTTCATTATCTATGATATAGTCACCATTCCCTCCTTCTACCTCTGAGAATATGGCTGTGAAGAGGGGCATATTAGTATCATTACTATATTTGAGTATAAAGTCATCTGGATTTGGACTAGTTGGGTGATCTAACATGATATATGTTATTCTTCCTTGGTCACTAGCATCTTCTTGTAATGCATTTACTCCAGATCTTACTGCGTCCATTAGGTTGTCTCCACTGGTAGCTAATATTTGCTTGTCTATACTATCTAATGCAGCTTGCCCGCTTCCATTCTTACTATCCTGTTCGCTATAAAATTGTGTGCTGATTTTAAGCTTATTGCTGGTATAATTTGATTCTAGGGTATATAGCGTTCTTAAGTAATTTTGGTCAGTATATTCATATTCTATAATTATACGACTTTCTCTTGCAACGATTCTCTTTGGGGTAAAAACTATTTCTGCTCTATTGTAGTCAATGGAATAATCGAAATCTTCCCCACGTTCCAGTAATACTCCGTCATAGTATACTCTTTCTGATCCAGCTAGTACTATTAAAAACCGTTCTCCGTTGGCTCCGGTTAGTTTATAAGGGCCTTGATTCCCCTCTTCTACCGGAAGGGTTAACCTATTAAATTTTCCTTTGGATACGGCAAAACTAGCTCTAGATTCTACTTTTTTGGTGGTAGATAGAGATTGTCCATGAGTTACACTAGCTCCTTTTAGTTTTTTAAAGTATTTCATGAAGTAGGAGCTACAGCACCAATGTTGTGTTTTGAAAAAGATAAAAACAATTTTAATTGAGAGTGATTTTGATGATTATTTTTAAGTTTACGGATGCAGCTGTGTAGAATTGCAAAAGCTGCATTTGCATGATGAAATGCATCACTGCATTCTCCTTTAGGCTTTATCCTTACTGCTTTACCTACAAATGCAGTGATGTATTGCAAAATTTGAAAAATATGCACTACTGCAATGTTACTGTAAGCTAGTTCTTTACTGCTTTGTAGATGCAGTTGCAGATTGCATATTTTACCCGCTTATAAATAAGGGTAATTATTTTATTTATCACTTATTAATAAATACCTAACTTTTACAAAATGAATCAAATTTTGAATCTCTTGCTGGCTCTGCTTATCGTTGAGACTCACGCCATAAAGTTGGCACATTTCGTGAGCTGCGAGATCACCGGATCTTGCGCACCAGCCGCACCTGTCAAAACTTCCAAAGATTTTGTTGCCGATTATGATGCCAGCTCCTTGTATTC
>ENA-OQVM01006143-OQVM01006143.1-marine-metagenome-genome-assembly--contig:-NODE-6143-length-11140-cov-7.609148_pt1 | contig 11140 bp, 9 predicted proteins | sample MGYA00237776_ERZ505498 | MGnify/ENA primary metagenome ERZ505498 (study PRJEB26159, sample SAMN06265151) | marine metagenome | isolation source: Helgoland LTER site | place: Germany:Helgoland, sampling... | reverse complement strand
AATGCAGAAAAAGAATTTATTAATAAATTAACTAACATTTCTGATCCTGAAAAAAAAAGAAAAATTATTGGAAATTTGTTTATTAAAATATTTGAAAGATATGCAAAAAAAATAAAGAATGTAAAGTTTCTTGCTCAAGGTACTCTTTATCCTGATTTAATAGAAAGTAAGTCGGTTACAGGAAGTCAGACATCAAAAATTAAATCCCATCATAATGTAGGAGGTTTACCAAAAAGAATGAAATTAGAATTAGTTGAACCATTGAAATTTCTTTTTAAAGATGAAGTTAGAAAACTTGGGTTAGAACTAAATTTATCAAAAGATATAATATCTAGACATCCATTTCCAGGTCCTGGTTTAGCAATAAGAATGCCAGGAAATATAACTAGAGAAAAAATTACCATTTTAAAAGAAGCGGACTATTATTTCATCAAGGCTTTAAAAGATTACGGTTTATATGATAAAATTTGGCAAGCTTACGCCGCTTTATTACCAGTAAAAACGGTTGGTGTAATGGGAGATAACCGAACTTATGAACATATTTGTTTATTAAGAGCAATTACATCAGAAGATGGAATGACTGCAGATTTTTTTGATTTTCCAAAAGGCTTTATGCAAGCAATCTCCAATCAAATTATTAATAATATTAGGGGCATAAATAGAGTGGTTTATGACGTAACATCAAAACCACCAAGTACCATTGAATTAGAGTAACTTTGCTATAAAATATTAAATTATGAAATATCTTTAATATTAGTTACAGTCTTAGATCAAGTATAGAAACCAGAAAAAAAAATGAATAAAAAAATTATAGATTTTATAAAAAAAAAAAATAAATCTAAAATTATAAGCCTTACCGCTTATTCAAAGAATATCGCATCTATTATAGATAAACATTGTGATCTTATTTTAGTAGGAGACTCTCTTGGATCAGTTCTTTACAATTTTTCTTCTACAAAAAAAGTTACACTTGATATGATGATTGAACATTCCAAAAGTGTAAGACAGGGTGTTAAAAAAAGCTTATTAGTAGTAGATATGCCTCATAACACTTATAGAAATTCACGAGAAGCTCTTAACAATGCTAAGAAAATAATATCAAAAACTAAGTGTGATGCTGTAAAATTAGAGGGTGGAAAAAAAGTTGCTCAAATAATAAAAACACTGGTTAAAAATAAGATACCGGTAATGGGACACTTGGGAGTTTTGCCTCAATCTGCAAAAAGTTTTAAATTTAAGGGAAAGAAGTTAACTGAAAGAGCACAAATTTTAAAAGATTCAAAAATTTTAGAAGAGGCCGGTGTTTTTTCGATGGTTTTAGAATGCATTGAAAGTTCTCTTGCAAAAGAAGTTACAAAATCAATAAATATTCCAACTATTGGAATTGGTGCTTCTGTAAATTGTGATGGTCAGGTATTGGTTACTGATGATTTGTTAGGACTTAATTCAATCAATGTTAGGTTTATTAAAAAATACATTAATTTAAAAAAAATTATTAATAAAGCTACAATATCTTTTAAAAATGATGTTAAAAATAAAAAATTTCCAAAAATGAAACACTCTTATTAAAATGAATTTTACAAAAGAAGAATATAAAAATAGATTAAAAAAAGTTCAAAAAATGATGCAAGATAATGGCATCGAATTGTTAATTTCACAAGATCCATCAAACATGAATTATCTAACAGGCTACGATGCCTGGTCATTTTATTATGCCCAGTGCGTAATAATACATGTTAATGCAGATGAACCATTATGCTTTGTTAGAGACCAAGATGCAGGTGGCGCATATATCAAAACTTATTTAAAAGATGAAAATATTATAAAGTATGGTGAAAAATATATCCATAATTGGCCACTTCATCCCTATGATGCTTTAACTGATATTATTAAAGAAAGAAAATGGGAAAAACTTTCCATTGGTGTTGAAATGGATAGTCATTATTTCACTGCTTACTGTTATGAAAAAATTAAAACAGGTTTACCTAATGCTAAAATTTTAGATTGCAAAAGATTAGTCAATTGGGCAAGAGTTGTAAAATCAGATTCAGAAATTGATTATATGAAAGCTGCATCAAAGATAGTTCAAACTGGAATGCAAAAAGCTTTTGAGGTAATTAATCCAGGACTTAGACAATGTGATGCTGTTTCTGAAATACAAGCTGCGCTTATAAAAGGAACTCCTGAATTTGGGGGTGATTATGCATCTATTGTTCCAATGCTTCCAACAGGAAAAGGTACGTCAGCCTCACATTTAACATGGACGCAAGATAAATTTGTTGAAGGTGAAGCAACAATTGTTGAAATTGCAGGATCTCATAAAAAATATCACTGCCCTATGGCTAGAACAGTATTACTTGGAAAACCTGACCAACTTAAAATTGATACAATGAAAAAAACTAATGAGGCTCTTCAAGCAGGAATAGATGCTATTAAACCTGGGAAAACTGCAGATGATGTGGCTCAGGCATTTTGGAAGGTTCTTGATAAGTACGGCATAGAAAAAACCTCGCGTACTGGATATTCTATTGGAATTGGTTACCCACCTGATTGGGGTGAACATACTCTAAATATATCTAAAGGTGATATGACAATTTTAGAACCAAACGTAACATTCCACATGATTGCTGTAATGCAATTTGGAAACTGGGGTGTGGAAGCATCTGAAGCTATTAGAGTTACAGAGAAGGGTAGTGAATTATTTTATAATTTTTCAAGAGACTTACATATTAAATGACCAATAAAGGGCTTGATTAATATCTCCACAAATGTTTTAAATATCTCGTATGTCAAAAAATAGTGAATTCGTAAAATTTGATAATGTCGATAAAAGCTACGATGGAAAAGTCTTAGTTGTTAAGGGATTAAACTTAGATATTCAAGAAGGTGAATTTGTAACTATGTTAGGACCCTCTGGTTCGGGTAAAACAACATGTTTAATGATGTTGGCTGGTTTTGAAACTCCAACTCATGGTGAAATTTATTTAGATAATAATGTTATTTCAAACATTCCACCTCATAAAAGAGGAATTGGAATGGTGTTCCAAAACTATGCTTTGTTTCCTCATATGACAGTTTATGAGAATTTAGCATTTCCATTAAGAGTTAGAAAAATTCCAAAAGATGAAGCTGATAAAAAAATTGACAAAGCTTTATCAATGGTATCGCTTCAAGGTTTTGAAGCTAGAATGCCAATGCAATTATCTGGTGGACAACAACAAAGGGTAGCAGTGGCTAGATCACTTGTGTTTGATCCAAAGCTTGTTTTAATGGATGAACCACTAGGTGCATTAGATAAAAATTTAAGAGAAAGCATGCAATATGAAATAAAACATATTCATGAAAGTATTGGTGTAACAGTTGTGTATGTTACTCATGACCAAACTGAAGCATTAACAATGTCAAATAGAATTGCAGTATTTAATGATGGGAAAGTTCAACAACTTTCAAGTCCTGATGATCTTTATGAAAAACCAGTTAATTCTTTTGTAGCAGAATTTATCGGTGAGAATAACACGTTTAATGGAACAGTGAACGATGTGTCCGGAAACACTTGTAAGATTAAATTAAATAATGGAACTGAAATTTTAGCCAATCCTATTTCTGTAAAAGCTAAAGGTGAAAAAACTACTGTATCTTTAAGACCAGAAAGAGCTTTAATTAATCCAAAAGATAAAATGGACAATAATCATAAAGGAAAAATTAAAGAAGTAATTTACCATGGAGATCACACTAGATTGAGAATGGACATACTAGGTAATGAACAATTTATTTTAAAAATTCCAAATAGCTCATCAAACCTAGATATCAAACTTGGAAATGAAATAAATGTTGGCTGGAATGCTATTGATAGTAGAGCTTTAGACCCTAAATAAAAAATAAAGCCTTCATAATTTCTACTCAATCTTTATAATATTCTTACATAAATAAAGGTAAAAAACCCAGATTCAGCTGTTGACTCATCATTCTGATCTTGTTTTACTTAATTTTTAAAAAAAACGTTTAAACGGAGGATAAATGAAAAAACTAAGTAAACTATTATTAGCCTTATCATTTGTACTTTCTATTACTACTTCGGCATTTGCAGTTACTGTAGTGTCATGGGGTGGAGCTTATACAGAAAGTCAAAAATTAGGCTATGGAGATCCAACAGCTAAAAAGCTTGGAATACCTGTTAACTGGGTAGACTACACTGGTGGATTATCAGAGATCAAAGCACAAAAAGAAGCTGGAAAAATCACTTGGGACATCATTGATGTGTACGCTAAGGACACTATCATTGGATGTGACGAAGGTATTTTTGCTGAAATCGATTTTGATAAAGATTTAGCACCTGCTCCTGATGGAACACCAGCTAGTGAAGACTATTTTACAAGCATGCCATCTAAGTGTGCTGTAGGAAATATACTTTACTCTTGGAACTTTGCTTACAACACTGAAAACCTAAAGAGTGCTCCAAAAACTATGAAGGATTTTTTTAATACTAAAAAATTCCCTGGTAAAAGAGCAATCTACAAAGGTGCAATGTCTAACTTAGAGATCGCACTTGCAGGAGATGGAGTTAAAGCAGGTAAAGGTGGAGATGCAATCTACAAAATGCTTGAGACAGAAAAAGGAATGCAAAGAGCTATGGATAAAATCAAAGCTCTATGTACTGATCCACAGGGCGGATGTGTATTCTGGAATGCTGGAGCTCAGCCACCAGAATTATTAGCTAATGGTGAAGTTGTAATGGCAACTGGTTGGAATGGTAGATTCTTTAACGCAGAAGTAGGTGAAGGTTCACCGATCGCTCAAGTTTGGGATGCTCAAATTCTTGACTATGAGTATTTTGCACTAGTTAAAGACGGACCAAACTATGCTAACGGTAAAGCTATGGCTGTACTAAGAGAAATGACTAGTACTGAAGGTCTAGCTGGAAGTGCTAAGTATATTGCTTACGCTCCTTGGAGAAAATCTTCAATAAGTGTTATACAAGCTGGAGAGCCTTGGTATAAAGATGGTAAGACTAACATGGTACCACAAATGCCAACAGCACCTCAAAATACTAAGAACTACATCCTTATGAATCCTGATTTTTGGGCAGATAACCAAGATGAAATCGGTGAAAAATGGGAAGCTATGAAAGCAGGTCTATAATTTAGTTTTATAGATTAAACTTTTATTATATTATTAGGGCGGTTATTTATAATAACTGCCCTTTTTTATTATGAGCACTAAAAAAATTATATACTCAACAGACGGATTACCTTTAGAGGTAAGTCTAAGAAAAGCTGAGAGAAAAAATAAACTAAAAGCAGCTTTGCTTGTAGGTCCTTTATTTGTATTTATCTTGATTACATATCTTTTTCCTATTGCAGATATGCTATTTAGAAGCGTTGATGATCGTATGATAACTAAGCTATTACCAAAAACTTTTATTGAACTTGAAAAATGGGATGGAAAAGCACTACCAGAAGAAAATGTATATGAGGCTCTATATAGAGATTTTTACCCATTAGCTATTGCTAAAGAGTCTGGAAAACTTTTTCAAAGACTTAATTATGAAAAAAGTGGTTTTAGTAGTGGTTTAAAAAGAACCAATAGAAAAATTAAAAATTTTGAAGAAGGAAATTTTAAAGAGCAATTTATAGAAGCTCATAAAATATGGAACAATGTCGAGTATTGGGTGGCCTTAAAAAATACAGCGCCCAATTTTTCATACGCTAAGTATCTTAAAGGTCTTGATTTAAAGCTAAATCAGGATCGTGAAATTATCAGAATAGAGGAAGATAGAAGAATACATATAATACTGTGGTTAAGAACTATTAAAGTTGCTTTTTGGGTTACTATATTCTGTTTTATTCTTTCTTATCCAATAGCACATTTATTAGCAACTTTACCGATGAAATATAGTAATTTACTAATGATATGTGTGTTGCTGCCTTTTTGGACCTCATTATTGGTTAGAACTTCAAGTTGGATGGTTTTACTTCAGCAGCAAGGACCTATCAATGATTTTATTGTAATGATTGGTTTGGTATCAGACGATAGTAGGCCTGAATTAATGTATAATGTTGTTGGAACTTTTGTTGCGATGACACAAATTCTTTTACCATTTATGGTTCTACCCCTTTACAGTGTGATGAAAACAATTTCTCCAAGCTTAATGAGAGCAGGAAAATCACTTGGAGGCACACCATTTGTTGCTTTTAGAAAAATTTATTTTCCATTAACCATCCCTGGCATTGGTGCGGGATCATTATTAGTTTTTATTTTAGCTATTGGATACTACATTACACCAGCCTTAGTTGGAGGAGCGAGTGGCTCATTAATTAGTAACACGATAGCTTATCATATGAAAAGTTCATTAGACTGGGCTTTTGCATCTGCACTTGGAGCAATGTTGCTTACTGGTGTTATGGTAATTTATTGGCTTTATAATAAGATTGTTGGAATTGATAATATTAAATTAGGATAAATAATGGCATTACCAAATTACACACCGATACATTACAGAATTTGGCACTACACCTATTTAACTATTTGCACCTTAGTATTTTTCTTTTTAATAGCACCGTTATTTGTAATCTTTCCTTTATCATTTAATGCAGAACAATATATTCATTTTTCAGCAGGGATGATTGCATTGGATCCAGAAGCTTTTTCTTTAAGATGGTACGAAGACATGATTTGGGGAACAAAAAATCCATGGGGCTTAGCTACTAAAAATAGTATAATTATTGCGTTCTTTGCAACAATAGGCTCTACAATTTTAGGAACTGTTGCTGCATTAGGATTGAGCAGCAGACATATGCCTTATAAAGGTTTATTTATGGCTGTACTAATTTCTCCAATGATTGTTCCACTAATTATTTCTGGAACAGCAATATTTTTTTTCATGGCAAAAGTTGGGTTAGCATCAACCCATACAGGTATAGTGCTTTCGCATATAATTTTAGGAACACCATTTGTTGTAATAACTGTTACGGCAACATTAACAGGATTTGATCACAGTGTAACTAGAGCAGCAGCAAGCTTAGGCAGTAATCCCGTTAATACATTTATGAAAGTAACATTACCATTAATTTTACCTGGAGTTATTTCAGGTGCATTATTTGCTTTTGTAACGTCTTTTGATGAAGTGGTAGTTGTAATGTTTTTAGCAGGCCTAGAGCAAACTACTATACCTATACAAATGTGGGTTGGTTTAAGAGAACAATTAAGCCCAACTATATTAGCAGTTGCAACTTGTCTTATTATAATGTCGACGCTTATTTTGGTTACAGCAGAACTATTAAGAAGAAGATCAGAACGACTAAGAGGAATTAATAGATAACAAATATACTAATAGTAATTCTTTACTATAAAAATCACTATAAAATTAATGAATATAAAGAAAGTAGTAGTTATTGGTTCAGGAACAATGGGTAGTGGAATTGCAGCCCATCTATGTAATGCTAATGTTCCAGTTACATTACTAGATTTAAAAACAGAAATTAGTGAACAGGCAAGAGATAAGATTTTTAAATCGAAACCACCGTTATTATTAGACAAATCAAAAGTAAATAATATAAAAGTTGGAAATATTGTAGATAATTTTTCAGAAGTATCCGAGGCAGATTGGGTGGTCGAAGCTGTTGTTGAGAGAATAGATATTAAACACGATATTTACCGAAAAATATTTAAAACAAGAAAACATGGTGCAATAGTTTCATCAAATACTTCATCAATTCCAATTAAAATATTATCGAAAAATCTATCTGAAGAAGAAAAAAAAGATTTTTGTATTACACATTTTTTTAACCCCGTAAGATACATGGGTCTTTTAGAGATAGTTAAAAGTGAAAATAACGATTTAGATAAAATAGAAGATTTAAAAAAATTTTGTGAAGTAGAGCTGGGTAAAGGAGCTATAATTTGTAATGATACGCCAGGGTTTCTTGGAAATAGAGTTGGTGTTTATGCAATGCAAATTGCAATGACAGAAGCCTTCAATATGAAACTATCTGTTGAAGAAGCCGATGCAATATTTGGCAGACCTATGGGAATTCCTAAGACAGGGATATTTGGACTTTATGATTTAATTGGAATTGATTTGATGGCCGATGTTTTAAAAAGCTTTATTAAAGAACTTCCAAAATCAGACAAATTTCATGTTGTTGCTCAAGAAATTCCACTAGTTAAAAAATTAATTGATACTGGTTACACTGGTAGAAAAGGCAAGGGTGGTTTTTATAGAATTAATAAATCAGAAGATGGAAAAGTTTTAGAAGCGCTTAATCTTGAAACTGGAAAATACTCACCAAGTAAAAAGATAGATATCAAATCAGATAAAGTTGATCTTAAAACTTTAATAGCAAGACAAGATAAATATGGTGAATATGCTTGGACAGTAATTTCAAAAATTATTAAATATGCATCGTCATTAGTGCCATCAATAACTAAGGAATTTAATGATATTGATGAAGCAATGAGATTAGGTTTTAACTGGACTAAAGGTCCATTTGAAATGCTCGAAGAGATAGGTGTTAAATTTTTTTTTAATAAGATTGATGAGTTTAAAGGAAATGAATTTTTAGAAAATTTATTTAAAAATAAAAATGAAAATTTTTATGGGGAACGTCAAAAGTATACTGAGATTGAAACTCTTGGAAAAATAAAAAAAAAAGCTATTAGTCTTGATGGAAATAATTCTGCTCAGATTTATAGATTTAATGATTACAACATTGTTGAATTTACAACTAAAGCAAACGCTCTTGATTATGACTCGATGGATGCATTAAAGAAAGCAACTGATAAACCATTAATTATAATTAATGAAAGTATGCAATTTTCAGCTGGTGTTAATTTAACTTATACTATGAATTTTGCTGACAAAGGTGATTTTAAATCTATTGAAAAATTTATTAGATATTTTCAAGAAACTTGTAAAACTCTAAAGTACTCTAGGTTCCCTGTTATCTCTGCACCTTCAGGCCTAACACTAGGTGGTGGCTTTGAAGTGTTGGTACAAAGTAACTTTGTTGCTTCACATACAAACATTGTGATTGGATTGGTTGAAACAATCGTTGGATTAATTCCTGCAGGTGGTGGATGTAAAGAAATGTTAGCTAGATGGCTAAATACCGATGAGGCAAAAAAAGATCCTAATTTTGCACCATTAAAAGTGTTTAATATTATTGGTTACGGCAAAACTGCAACTTCACCTATTGAAGCTGTCCCATTGAAATACTTGATGCCAGAGGATAAGAAAATAATGAATAGAAATAGTTTATTAGATGTTTCAAAAGAAATTTTGAATAAAAATAGGGATTTTAAAGCTCCAGACGAATTAGTTTTCAAACTTCCTGGCGAAAGTGTTAGAGAAGAAATGTATAAGATTTTAGATAAACTTTATAACGATAAAGTTATTTTAGACCATGGAATGGATGTTGCTAGGGAATTAGCTTTTGTATTAAGTGGTGGTGATACTTCAGTTGATAAAACAATAACAGAGGATCAACTTTTTCAGTTAGAATTAAATTCTTTTATGAAGCTGATTGAGACTAAAAAAACTCAACAAAGAATTAAGCATACTCTTGCAACAGGTAAGCCCTTAGTTAACTAATAACCTAATACTATTTATAAAATCAGGTCTTAATATATATTCATAATTTCTTAAATATTTAATTTTTTCTAAAACATTTAATCCATAGAGAACTTTTCCAATGGGTGTATATTCAGAGTTATATAAAGGCTCATCTTCTAAAATTATAAAAAATTGACTATCCTCTGTGTCATACTCAAATGTTCTTGCCATCCCAACACTTCCTTTTGTGTAGTCAAATTCATCATTCAACTCTGATTTAATAGTACCAAATCCAGAACTTCCAGTTCCAATTTTGCCGTAATCTAAATTATTCTTTTTCCCAAATTCTAGATCACCTGCTTGAACCAATTTATTTTGAATTACTCTATGAAATGCAATATCATCATAGAGCCCTGATTTTATTAAAAATTTAAATCTATCTACAGCGGAAGGTGAAATATTTGGGTAAAGTTCAATTATAACATTACCACATGGTGCACTTAAAATTGCAATATTTTGTGGATTATCAAATGTAAATTTTGCTGGATCATTTTTTTTTACAAATAAACATTTGTTATTAATGACAATAAATGAAGTGAATGAAAAGATTCCTAAAAAAATTAGAAAGATCAATATAATTTTTTCCGACCTACTAGCTTTTATCTTTTTTATCATTCCTTAAAATTTAAAAGTATCACTAATCCTTAAAATATTTGATTTTATAAAACTTTCTTTATTTTCTAAAATATTGTCTTGTTTAGCTTTTTCTCCTATTAATAAATGAGAAAAAACTTCTGCCATATCTTCAGAGGCAGTTGATTTTGAATATTCAGAAAAAAAACCATTAGTTTTTTTGTAAGTATCTAAATTTAATTTATCAGTACAAGTTGAACACTCTGCATAATTGAATTTCTCATCATTAAATTTTGACCAAATTGATTCATCAAACAAATTTTTATTACTATCTTTAATCAAATGAAATATTTCATGATGAATTGCTCTTTCAAAATATTTATCATTAAAACCAATATCTAATATTAATGTTTTTGTTTGCACATCTGGAATGCCAGCCGTATTAATCTCTGATATAGATAAATTTTCACACAAAACTACATATTTGAGGTTAATTTTTTTTAAAAAATTTGACTTATAAATATCAAGATTTTTTCTAATTATTTTATATTTTAAGTCTAATAATTCTTTATCAGGATTAAGACATTTAATATTTTTCTGAATACCAAGTCTAAATGGCTTTAAAGAATAGAAATATTTCAGGTTATTTGATGTTTTTAAATCATAAATTTCTAGATTAGGAATTTTAATGAGATTATAGATGGTATTCGCTTTTAGCGGGGTAATTAAAATTAAAATTAAAAAAATTACTCTTAATAAGGTCATTAGATTAATTATCATGATATTCGAAATTAAAAGAATGTGGTACATTTTATTTATAAAATGAAAAAAGAAAGAAACAAAAATCCAGTACAACCAATAAGTGGAACTAAAGTTCCACGATTTGCTGGGCCATCTACATTTGCAAGATTACCAGAATTAAGAGATGTTGAGAGTTGTGACGTAGCAATTGTTGGA
>ENA-OQVM01006140-OQVM01006140.1-marine-metagenome-genome-assembly--contig:-NODE-6140-length-11144-cov-8.541339_pt1 | contig 11144 bp, 9 predicted proteins | sample MGYA00237776_ERZ505498 | MGnify/ENA primary metagenome ERZ505498 (study PRJEB26159, sample SAMN06265151) | marine metagenome | isolation source: Helgoland LTER site | place: Germany:Helgoland, sampling... | reverse complement strand
CCATCAAGGGGCAGGGCATCTACGCCTATGTCACGTTGATGAATGGCGAAGAGCCAACGGACGAGTTGCGCAAAGAGCTGGAAGTCTGGGTCCGCTCCGAGATCGGCCCGATTGCCAAGCCTGACTTGTTGCAATGGGCACCTGGCCTGCCAAAGACACGTTCAGGTAAGATCATGCGTCGGATTCTGCGTAAGATTGCGGAAGATGATTTTGGGGCGCTGGGCGATACGTCCACTCTAGCCGATCCATCGGTTGTCGATGATCTGATCGAGAACAGAATGAACAGAGGCTAAGGGATACCCTGCACTGTATACTGGAAGAGAGTGCTCTTGTTGTGTGCTCTCTTCGTCTAGAATTTGGTGTAACTATCGCTTTCTAAACTGTGTGATATCCATGTCTGCGGGTCATGTTACAAACGTTCGCCCCTATCGCGCCGTTTGTAGAGCGAAAATCAGAAAGTTCGAACCACGCCATTTCGAAACTGTTCAGGGCAGACATCTAATCCCAAGCCGATCGGTAAATAGCGTTACAGAGGCAGCGTAGTGAGCCGAGATGACTACCACTCACTGTGTGACGGCTCTCTTTTAATGAAGCACGGTCTGTGCGATGCAGTGTCTGTGTTTGTTCATTAGGTAGCGTCCGTGTCACAGCCCCAGCTTCATATTCTTTGCGCAGCAGACCGCGCTTTCCTACGGCATGTTCCTGTTATGCTTGCCTCTGTGAGAGCCAACACTGACGCACCGCTGAAGGCTTCGGTGGTGAGCATCGATTGGCAGTCGCAAGACCAAGATATGCTCCGTGCCGCACTGCCTGACATCGAGATGGATTTTCTGTCGATAACAGGTGACTTGCTGGGGGGGCTTCCTTTCAAAGCGATGTTGTCACCGTTGACCTATGCCCGCATTTTGATGCCCGATTTGGTCGAGAGCGATCGTTTTTTATACCTTGATGTTGATATGATCGTGCGAGATGACATTGCGCAGTTGTGGAGCACCGACTTGGGCAGCTCTCCTGCGGCTGCCGTCTTTCACAACGAAGGAACGCAGCTTAATGCGGGCCTCATGCTCGTCAACGCCCAGATGTGGCGTGACCGAAAACTTGGCGCGACGATCCTGGATTGGGCGCGACAAAATCAACCAAAGGAAGCTGACCAGACGTCTATCGACGCAGTGATCAGTTCTGAAATGGTACGGCTCGATCCCCGCTGGAACCGACTGGTTGATCCGGTTTGGGGCAAGCCGCAGCTTGAACAAGCCAATTATCTTGAGGATGCAGCGAACCTGCATTTCATTACAGGGTTCAAGCCTTGGAACCTTGGCCGTCTCTTGCTTCCTCGCGCCTATACGCGCGAATGGCAGCGATACGTAAAAAAGACGGGTCTGCAGGTGGACTGGAAATCTGAGGTGCGCACTTTGATATGGCAAGTGAGCATTCTAATAAAGAGGTTAATACGTAAGTAGTTCCCATTTTGGCGGCTCATGAAATGTTGTTGGAATTTTACCCGTGAAAGAAACACTTCCGCTTTGGCCCAGCCGGTGCGAGGGACCCGATCTTGTCCGGGAACTGGGTCAACCCATGATCCGTTTGCGCCGCTTTTTCATCCGCTCGTTCGCGACCTCGGTTCCATCGTGAAATGAGCCGAACAACTTATCCCATGGAATCTCGAGCGAGCCATAGTTGCACTCGAAATAGCGGTGATGCATTTGGTGATGGAACGTCCCCAGCTTTAGCCGGTTTTCATCTTTCACGACCAACCCTTCGAACCCGGTATGCGTGGTTGCGGCAGTCAGGGTGTAATATTGAAGGTGGAACAAGATGTGCACTGGATGGGCCGCGACGACCCAATGGATCAGGACTGTCCCCAGATAGATCACATGCTCGACCGGGTGCATCGATAGGCCGGACCAAGGGCCTACGTTGATATTGCGGTGATGCAGTGAATGGACGTGTTTGTAAAAGAACGGCACGTGCAGCAGACGATGGATCCAGTAGAAATAGAAGCTTTCCCACACCGGGATCAGCAAAAACAGAGCAATGAACCAGATCGGATTGGCGGCCCACGTCAGCATCGGCGCGTGGCCATTCGCCATCGCCCAGAACATCAGGACTTCATATGCGGTCCAGATCGTAACACCGCTGGCCAAGGTCCAGAACATATTGTCCCGGATCTGCCCGCCCAGCGTGAACTGCTTGCCGTTCTTCATCAGTGGACGTGGATCGAACTTTAGCTTTTGGCCCTGTTTGGTGAAGGTGTAAAAATAAAGATGCAGACCGCCAGCGACGAGAGTCATCAACAACAGGTTGCGCAGGTACATCTCGGCAATCCAGCCGACCGCGAGCGTTTTGGCTTCCTCTAAAGGTGGTTGGAACCAATTAAACGATGCAAACGCGAGCCCGACAATGATCAGTTTTTCGGTGATCAGAAACCAGGAATTCCACACCCATTTGAGCATCTCTGTGGGCTTTAAAGGCCACGAAAAGAATGGAGACACCTTGATCGGCACGGCAGGTGTGTGGTTCCAACCTTTCAACGGGCTGGTCACTGCTTGTCCATCCGTACATTCACCTGTTCGCTTTCCAGCAATTTCACTTCACGCTGTGGGAACGGGATGCTGATGCCGTGTTCCGCGAAGGCGTCCCAGAGCGCCAGGTAGACGTTGCCACGAATATTGGTCAATCCCCCTGTGGGGTCCCTGATCCAGAACCGCAGCACATAATCGACCGAACTGTCACCGAAGCCAACGATATGACAAACAGTATTCCGGTCGCTAAGAACGCGATCGACGCTTGTTGCCGCCTCGATTGCAATCCGGCGTACGTCGTGCGGGTTGTCATGATAGGCGGTACCAAAATTAATATCGAGCCGCACAAAGTCGTTCGAATGCGACCAGTTCACCACTTGTCCCGTGATCAGGTCTTCATTCGGAATCAGGTATTCGCGTCCGTCGCGCGTGACCACGGAAACATAACGCGCACCCAGTGAGTTGATCCAGCCGAAGGTATCGCCAAGGCTGATGACGTCGCCCGGCTTAATAGATTTATCCAGCAGAATGATCACGCCCGAAACAAGGTTCGAGACAACCTTTTGCAGACCAAAACCAAGACCGACACCAATGGCACCTGACAGCACCGCGAGCCCTGTCAGGTCAATCCCAAGTGCGCGAACCCCAAGGAAGAAAGCGGCGCCATAGAAGGCGATCTGCACCCCTTTGACGATCAGCACCTGCATGGACGGGCTGATATCTTCGTTTGATTTGATGCGGGTGGTTGTCGTGGTGGTGAAGAACCGCGCAAGCGTGATGAGTGCGCCGAGGATCACAAGCCCCTGAACCAACAATAATAGCGAGAATCGGATCTCTCCGATGCTGAACCCAATGCTATCCAGCAGCTGTTCGGCGACATCCAAGAGGCCAAGGATCTGGAGCGTGGCCCATGTCCACGCACCGTAGCGGACGAATTTGCGCAGAGTGGGGCTCTTGATCAGCCGTGTGCCAAAGACGATCAGCAGCCATGCCATCGCCAATGTTCCAATAATGCTCAAGACGTAGCTGCGGCTTGGCCAAGTAATTTCGCGCATTGCGAAAACGACGATCCAGATAAGCGCGACGAAAAAGATGGCGCGCAGTCGTTGGTGTACAACCACAAGAATTCGCATGCGCCACTTGGGCCAGTTTTCCCGTGACCCCATCCAAGCCCGAATGCGCGGCCCGAGTATCGCGCGTAGCACGTGTGCCACCGCAAAAATGCCGACGGCAATCAGGATCTGATACAGGTTCCACGTCCGGAACATGTTCTCGATAAACATCTGGCCCTGCATCAGCAGATCACTGCTAATGTTGATCACTTCATCCAAAGGTGCCTGAAGTGGTTCGGTTACCAAACCGTTCTCTGCTGCGGTATCGTGCTGGGCCATTTTGGTCCTGTTTGGGTCACGTCGCGTAACAAGGTGGCATGCCAATGATGCGCAAGCAAGCAGCGCACTATCGGCAGCCGCCCGCGTTCGTCTGATCTAAGCAAGGTCTTTGCTTGTTTGAAGCGAAGCAGCGGGTTACAAATTCGGATCGTTACTTTACGAAAGTGTTGTTTCATGGATCTTACGTTCCTTTTGTTGTTGGCTGCTGGTGGCGCGCTGCTTCTTCCGTTGATTGGCGGTGATGATGGCAGCGACGACAACGACGATGAAATTCGGGGAACGTTGGAGGGTGACACGCTTAATGGTACCGAGGGCAATGACCGCATATTGGGCTTTGATGGCGATGACACCATAGATGGCAATGGCGGGCTCGATTTCATCAATGCAGGTCTTGGCAATGACACCGTTAATGGTGGTGAAGGGCGCGATACGATTGAAGGCCGCGCTGGAAACGACATCTTAAACGGCGATGCTGGCGGCGATATCATCAGGGGTGGCGCAGGCGACGACATAATCAATGGCGGGTATGGCAACGATGTCGTCGAAGGCGGCGAAGGCAACGACACGATCTTTGGCGGCCCCGCGGCCCGCGAGGTTGACGGCGAATTGGTCAATGCTACCGACAAGACAGACAGTCTGCGCGGTCAAGGTGGCGAAGATACGATCTATATCTGGGGCGGTGAGGGCCAAGCTTTTGGTGGATTGAACCGTGATGACCCGGGCATTCCGGAAGTTGACGAGAAAGATGAACTGATCTTGGTGACAGGTGAAGCGCGTCTTGAGGATAGTGAGGGAACAACCGATTTCTTTGCGCTGGCCAATATCGACGATAGCGATGAAACTTTTGCGATCATTCAGGAATTCGACAACGGTAACCCATTCGATGTCAATGACACGGGCGAACACCGGCTGATCCTGACCGTGGACATCGATCTAGAGGGTGCAATTGCTACCCCTCAGGTTGGTTTCGAAGCAACCACAGCTACCATTGAGGAAAATGGTGAAACGGTAAACGGTATTCTGATTTCAGCAAAACTGCTTAACCCAGATGATTTTGCCGGAGCCGAATTCGAAGAGTCCTCTGCCTTTCTGAGAGGGGAAACAAACCCCACAGCAGATGACCTACAGACATTTATCGAGAACAACTACGAGATCGAAGTTGTTTATACGGATGCCGCCGAGAACGACTACTTCAGACCGCAGGACACAGTGGCCGCGATCAAAGCTATTATCCCTGATAACCCAGCGGTTCCGCCCACGTAGTCGATGCCTGCTGGAAGGGACTGGAATTGGTTTGTGGGCGGGAAACACGCGGGCGCCGATCACACTTGCGAGTAAGGTGATGCGCGTGTATCTGATTCTGCATGAAAAAGGTTTTTGATATGGATGATCGTGCGCGGCTGCCTTGGCGGTTCTTTGGTGCGCGCGGGACCATCCTTGCCCGCGGCTGACACCACCTGTTTCCGCACGCCTGACGACCACTGACATTTCAATACGGGAGAGGACAATGTCCCCCAAAACGCTCTATGATAAAATCTGGGATGCGCACTTGGCGCATGAAGCCGAAGACGGTACCTGCTTGCTTTATATCGACCGCCATCTGGTGCACGAAGTAACGAGCCCGCAGGCCTTTGAAGGTCTGCGCATGGCTGGCCGCAAAGTGCGCGCGCCTGAAAAAACCATCGCCGTGCCGGATCATAATGTCCCGACAACGCCGGGCCGCGATGATCCAAAGAACATGACCGAGGATAGCGCCATTCAGGTGGCTGCTCTGGACACCAATGCCAAAGAGTTCGGCATCCACTACTATCCCGTCTCTGACGTGCGTCAGGGGATCGTACATATTGTGGGGCCAGAGCAAGGTTGGACTTTGCCGGGCATGACCGTTGTTTGTGGTGACAGCCACACGGCAACCCACGGTGCTTTTGGCGCATTGGCGCACGGCATCGGCACGTCCGAGGTTGAACATGTTCTGGCGACGCAAACGTTGATCCAGAAGAAATCCAAAAACATGAAGGTCGAAATCACGGGCAAGCTGCGTCCCGGCGTGACCGCCAAGGATATCACACTCTCTGTCATTGGTGCGACGGGCACCGCTGGCGGCACGGGTTATGTTATCGAATACTGTGGCGAAGCTATCCGCGATCTGTCCATGGAAGGCCGCATGACGGTCTGCAACATGGCGATCGAAGGTGGCGCACGCGCTGGCCTGATCGCCCCTGATGAAAAGACCTATGAATATTGCATGGGTCGCCCTCACGCACCTAAGGGCGCAGCTTGGGAGGCGGCGCTCGCATGGTGGAAAACGCTCTACACGGATGAGGGCGCGCATTTCGACAAAGTTGTGACGCTGAAGGGCGAAGACATCGCGCCTGTGGTCACATGGGGTACATCGCCTGAAGATGTACTGCCAATCACGGCGACGGTGCCAAGCGCCGACGATTTCGATGGTGGCAAAGTCGGTGCTGCTCAGCGTTCGCTTGACTATATGGATCTCAAGCCGGGCATGCCTTTGTCGGACATTGAAATCGACACGGTATTCATCGGCTCTTGCACCAATGGCCGCATCGAAGACCTGCGGGCGGCTGCAGCCATCCTGAAAGGCAAGAAAAAGAAAGACGGTTTGCGGGCGATGGTTGTGCCGGGTTCCGGTCTTGTACGTGCGCAGGCCGAAGAAGAAGGTCTGGCGCAAATCTTTATCGACGCTGGCTTCGAATGGCGGCTTGCAGGCTGTTCAATGTGCTTGGCAATGAACCCTGACCAACTGGCACCGGGTGAGCGGTGTGCGGCCACATCAAACCGTAACTTCGAAGGACGGCAAGGGCGGGGCGGACGCACCCACCTAATGTCACCACAGATGGCAGCGGCAGCGGCCATCACAGGTAAACTGACCGACGTGCGGGAGATGATGTAATGCAAAAGTTCACAAAACTCAGCGGAATCGCCGCCCCCATGCCTTTGGTCAACATTGACACTGACATGATTATCCCCAAGCAGTTCTTGAAAACGATCAAGCGCTCTGGCCTTGGCGTGAACCTGTTTGACGAGATGCGCTATGATGACGATCGCAACGAGATCGCGGACTTTGTTCTGAACAAGCCCCAGTATCGCGATGCGCAAATCATTGTTGCTGGCGATAATTTTGGCTGCGGTTCGTCACGCGAACACGCGCCGTGGGCGATTGCTGACTTTGGTATCACCTGCGTGATCGCACCAAGCTATGCAGATATTTTCTACAATAACTGCTTTAAGAATGGCATTTTGCCTATCGCATTGCCGCAAGAACAGATCGATGTGTTGATGAAAGACGCAGAGAAGGGCTCTAACGCCCGGATCGAAGTTGACCTTGAGGCGCAGACGGTCACTACCTCGGATGGAGAAACCTTCAGCTTCGAGGTGGATGCGTTCAAAAAGCATTGCTTGATGAATGGCCTGGATGACATCGGATTGACGATGGAAAAAGCGGCCTCAATCGACAGTTTCGAAAGCAGGGCCAGCACGGAACGTCCGTGGGTCTAAATGAATAAACGAAGACTTAAGTGGGCTGCCTTGCGAGGTGGCCCATTTCTTTGAAAGATCTCCGAGATCCGCAGAGTACTGCCAAATTGTTGCAGTTCGGTGACATTCGCGCACCACATTTCCGACAAATTGAAAGATCACGTAGGATTCAAAGACCCAATGCTTGATCGCGCCTGCTGAAATTGTTCAGGATTACAGTCATATAATGGTATCCACAGCCAATGTTGGAACAGAGTTGCGGCAAAATAGTTCTTGCCGTCTGAGTACGAGGACAAATCGCAGTGTTATCTAGACTGCCCGGAGCAATCGTGAGAGCGATCATGGTCGTGATGTTGATCATCATGCCTTACGCATTGTTGCCCAGCACCGGGACCGACAATGCACAGATCATTGTTCTAGTGGCGCTCTTTGGGGCGCTTTTCACCATTGTGGAATACAGTTCCAATAGCCCAAGTCTTGTCGAGTTTCGCGATGCGCCACCCTTTAACCGGGTCAGGTTTTCCGCATTGTTTGCCACCGTGTTGTGCTTGTCGGTGATCTTCAAAGGGGCAGAGACGCCAACTGTCTTTTCGAACTACTTCCAAGATAGTGGCAGCGTGATTGGTGAGGCGATTGATTTTCCGTATTCTCCGGTGCGCTTGATGGTCTTGATGATGCCAGATGGCACTGACCCTAACGTTATCCAACGCCTGCGAGATGCAGCGGGACTGAGCTATCTTGTCTCCGTGTTCTCGGTGATTTGGTTCATCATACTGCTACGTCTTTACCAATGGCCGCGCCGCACAGGCGCGTTTAACGTCTGGATCAACTTGCCCACATTTGACCCAACGGCGGGCGGCGATGTTGTTAAACGTCTGCAACGCGATGGTCGCATTAACATTATATTAGGGTTTTTGCTGCCCTTCTTGGTGCCAGCGGTGCTTAAGCTCGTGGTGGCCTTTGGCACATCGATCAATCTTGATAATCCGCAGACATTGATTTGGACGGTCTCTGCATGGGCATTTTTGCCAGCGAGTATATTGATGCGTGGCGTTGCACTCAGCCGAGTTGCGCAGATGATAGAGATGCAGCGCCGTCGTACCTACGATCGTACTGGGCCAACACACAGCTCGCAGTACTAATTCTTCTTGGCTGGGCTGCGATTGCCCAAGCCGATACATACCGCATCGCAAGTTTCGCCGCACCGCTTAGCAGGGAAGGTCCGGGCTTGTTGCTGCGGGATATTCAAAAGGGCGAGGACCCTCAGATAGCCGCAATCCAAGTGATCATTGATAAGATCGCACCTGACGTCTTGATACTGACTGATTTTGACTATGACCACGACGGCCTTGCGCGCGAGGCCTTCGCAGCCTCACTGACAAATAGGTACTCTCACAGTTTTGCTTTGCAGCCCAATGCGGGCCTAGCGACAGGTCTTGATCTGGATGGAGACGGTAGGTTGGGCGATGCACGCGATGCCCAAGGCTATGGGCGCTTTGCAGGCGACAGCGGCATGGCGATTCTGTCACTGTTTCCGATCGACGGGACCAATGCCACCGATCTAACTGCCATGCTTTGGAAGGACCTGCCGGGCGCTACATTGCCGCAGGGCCCGGATGGGCCATTCTTAAGCGCGGAAATACAGGATATCCTGCGCCTTTCATCAACCGGGCATTGGATTGTCCCGATCGTGTTGCCGGACGGGATGCCGTTGTCTGTCTTGGCGTTTTCGGCCACGCCACCTGTTTTTGACGGCCCCGAAGATTTGAATGGTTTGCGCAACCGTGATGAGTTGCGGATGTGGGAGGCGGTTCTTGCAGGGCGCCTAGGCCCCGCGCCAGCGAGTTTCGTTGTGGCGGGGAACGCTAATTTGGACCCGAACGGCGGTGCGGGGTTTTCTGGTGCTATGGCGGCCTTTCTGCAAAACCCGTTACTGCAAGATCCGTTGCCCAATCAGAACACTGCTGATTGGCCAGAAGATGGTCCCGGCGCCCTACGAGTCACTTACGTTTTGCCATCCACGGATTGGAAGATCACCGATGCTGGCGTGTTTTGGCCAGCTCTCGATGATCCTGACCGCACGTTAATTGGCGACGATGGTTTGGCCGCTGGGCCCCATCACCTTGTTTGGGTCGATATCAGCCGGTAGGCCTGCAAGCATTACCTGTTCCAAATTGGTTGGCCGAAAGTCGGGCAACAGTCGGTCAAATTTATCCGACCCGATTTGATGCGGCATCGCGTAAAGATAGCGCATTTCACGCATTTCACGTGCCAGTTCCCAAACTGGGCTGAGGATCGCCATGATCCACCACGGAAAGCGGCTGACTTTGATATCGCGGCCTGAGGCATTGGACACCGCAGCCTGTAAGTCAGCGATGGTGAATGCATGGCCGGGGAAGGGAATATCTTCAAACTGAGCCAATGCAGCGCGATTTTCGGCCAGCTTCGCTGCGGCGCGCGCCCAATCGGGCACATAGGCGTAAGATTGCATTGTATGCGGGTCCGCCGCTGCAGTGATTTTGCCTTTCTTGATCTCGCGCATTATCAGCATGCTCATGATGTCACCATTCCCCTGGGGGTCGATGAAATTGCCAGCCCGCAGGACGATCGTTTGTACGCGAGAGGCGCGATAGCTTTCCTCCATGGCGATGCGCACGCGGCCTTTTTTTGTGGTGGCGATTTGCGGTGTGTTCTCGTCCAGAACGCCGGGTTGGTCACCGAAGTTGTAAATGTTGCCGGGGATAATCACCGTTGCACCGCTGGCTTGAGCGGCGGCTATAACCTGTGAGGTGATCTCAGGGATGGTCCGTTCCCAATCATGATAGGCTGGAGGGTTGAGGCCATTGATGATCACGTCAACACCGCGCGCGGCCTTCACCATATCGCCGCTCTTGCGATCATAGTGGCGGATTTCCCAACCGGCGTCCCAAAAGGCATCCGCCGCATGGCTGCCGATCTTGCCAGAGCCACCAAGAATAAGGACTGTACGTTTCATTTTGCGTCTCCCACGAGTTTTCTGACGTCAAATTGCGGTATTCAGAGAGAGAAATAAATTGCCTGAATGCGCAGGTCATGTATTCACAAATGAATGGATAGGTCATTTAACTCATTAGACTGGTCGCTCGTGCAGGCCTTTCTTGCCGTTGCTGAAACCGGCAGCCTCACTGCCGCCGCCCGCCAGCTTGGCACCAGCCAGCCGACACTTGGTCGCCAGGTCAAAGCGGTTGAGGCCCAGTTAGGCGCGGAACTTTTTCACCGACAGCCACGTGGCTTTGCACTAACTCAGATAGGGGCCGAATTGATCGGTCCTGCGCAGGCAATGCGCGATGCTGTTCAGCAGATCGCACTGACAGCAGCAGGCCAGCAAGCACGCTTGGATGGGACTGTGCGGATCACCGCAAGTGTGGCCACATCCGCGATGCACTTGCCACCCATCATTGCCAAAATCCGGAAACTCGAACCACAGATCGCGATTGAACTGGTTCCAAGCGACGACACCCGCAATCTGCTTTACCGCGAGGCTGATATTGCGGTCCGGATGTACCGGCCCACCCAGCTAGACCTGATCACCCAACATATCGGCGAGATCGGCTTGAGCGTCTTTGCGGCACGTAGTTATTTGGCTGAACGTGGCACGCCGAAAACCGTTCAGGAAATGATCACCCATGATTTCGTGGGTTTTGACAGCAACACCGACATCATCGAGGGCTTCAATCAGGCCGGATTGAAGATT
>ENA-OQVM01006128-OQVM01006128.1-marine-metagenome-genome-assembly--contig:-NODE-6128-length-11157-cov-11.883032_pt1 | contig 11157 bp, 5 predicted proteins | sample MGYA00237776_ERZ505498 | MGnify/ENA primary metagenome ERZ505498 (study PRJEB26159, sample SAMN06265151) | marine metagenome | isolation source: Helgoland LTER site | place: Germany:Helgoland, sampling... | reverse complement strand
ATCCCAACCTTCCCTTGTGCGGTGCCTCGCGGCATCGCACACCGTTTGAGCGAGACGGTTACTCGCTTGGTTATGGTCTCAAGCACTATGACCGTGATCAAACTGTAAGGTACACAGTGATTGATTCTGACTGCGTTGTGCGACGCAGGTCTCTTCCTGGCTGACGGGGACTTGATCCCAGGGAACAGACCGCAGCAACGAGCGTACGTTGCGCGCGCGCACCGCGCCACGCAAAGCAATGGCACGTAAACGCCGGAACCGACAGGGAAACAACCACGGTACAAACCTGGTCACTCGTGGTTCCACGACTACGTCCAAGACAGTAGATATGACCATGATGACCCTATCTCTCTTGGCAGCGGCCTTCATGGCACTGCCCCCATCCAACGTGGCGAAACAACTCGACCAGATCGAGAATGTGCTGTCGGCAACGTCGACTGGCATGGTGTTCGGCAAAGAACACGAACAAGTCTGCATCGACGACGGCATGTCCAAACACGACGCCCTCGACTGCATCGAAGAACAACTGACCAGCACGGGCAGGAACAAGAAGCCCGTACTCGACCCACAAGCCCACTGCATGAACGACGCACGTCTCGCACACGTGTCGACTCAGTGGGACAGCCCTCTCAAAATCCACGTCGGACTGCACCGATTTACGGAACGCGAGATTGCCACCGGGACCTTCAAGGGACCGGGACTGACCAACGGCAACAAGATGGACGCCGATGACTTCACTGACATCGCGATCCACAAAACGGGCAAACACATGACCGCGCGAGAACACGCGCAACTCTTCGTGATGCGTCCCATCCGTGAGCCCCTGCAAGGCTCCGGTGGTGATGGCATTGACAATGATGACAATGATTACAATGATGACAAAGAACAAGAAGAACTCGAAGAGCATGAATGTGAAGAAGACTTCGAGCCCAGTGCTGGCAGAACCAGCCACGATGGAGACAAGACCTTGATGGTCTACGCGTTGCAATTGATCAAACAACGCCAACGTCTCATTCTTCTCACCATACAAGCCAAACAAGGACAAAGCGAACAGTTGCAACAAAACAAGAAGACCGCTACAAAGTCCCTCATGAAATGTGAACGCCGACAGGAGAAATATGAAGAACAGTTGGAGCTATTGGAAGCTCGGCTAGACCCTGCCGAAGGTGAGCAAACCAGCAATGATGAAGACGAGGAAAGCGTGCCCACAGCACGCAGCACACGCTCAAGCGTGCGCACACTCAAAAACAAGCTGAATGAAACTGCTACACAGATGACAACGTCCGAACTACAAGTGCAAACGGCGCAAGATGCGCTGAAGATCACAACGAGGGACATGGGCTTGATGAAGAACAAGCTTCTCGACAACACATCGATTGAAGCAAGCTTAATTGAACACGCGGCCAAACTGCACCGCTGGCACCTCCAACCAAAGATCGAAAGATCTACAGTGCTTAAAGCAGCCAATGAATACACCAAAGAAAAGAACTACATTCCCTTCGATGAGTTCAAGAAGATGCCGAAGGTGCAACGAGCATTGCTATGGCATGCGGCTCAAGCCACGCTGTACAACCTGCTGGTGCAATTCGCAACAGCAAACTTCAAATACATCTACAACAAGAAAAAGATTCGACAGAACGGCAAAGCGCTCTTTGATGAGCTCAAGAAACTTGCTGTCCCTGACACACAGGCGTCCAAGAACAAGGCACGCCTCATGATCGAGAACTTCAGAATGAAGAACAATGAAACCTATGAAGCTGCAGCCTACCGACTCGGGCATGCGATCAAGGATTACACCAAGATGGGAGATGACTGCAACATTGAACCTTCCAGACTGCAGATGATCATGACGGACCCGACAAAGGTGAACTCGATCTACCACGACAAGCTCGAGTACATTGTCATGCAGAAAGACCTGCAGAAGCCAGTGAGCGCCAAGGACATCCTCATGCTCATGAATGCCATCGACGCCACACAGCTCACCAAGAAGAGCACCCACAAGCAGCGCCAACGCCAACGCAACAACAACAGCGATGATTACGCTATGGCCGCAACTGACCACACCTCCGGAAGAGGGCGTGGACGCGGGCGTGGCCGCGGGCGTGGACGCGGGCGTGGTCGAGGGCGTGGCCCGAAGCGCTTCAACGCTGGCCTGCCGCGCTTCAACAAGCACGACCGCGAGCTCCACCAGGAGTGCGATTGGTGCAAGAAGTACAAGCCTGACAAACAAACCTACCACCAATACAAGGAGTGCTACTCTCGACAGAACCAGGCGGACCCAGAACACAAGAGCTACTCTGAGTGCCACAACTGCAAGGAGAGCGACCGCAAGTACATTGGCCACAGTGATCAACAGTGCCCTGTAGTGCGCAAGGCCAAACAAAGCCGCGCGCACATCGCGGAAGAGCAAACCAGCAGTGATTCGATGAGCGAAGACAGTGTAAAAGAGCTACTCTTCTCGCTGGACGCCAAGAAACTGAAATCTGCGTTCAAGGCCTTTGCGAAGGACAAGAAGGCCAAGAACAAGTCCGCCAAGAAAGCAGCTGCCAAGAGGGCGGCCAAGTCCGCCAAGAAAGCAGCTGCCAAGAAGGCCGCCAAGCGAAAGGCCAAAGCGAAAGCTGCGGACATTTCCTCCACAAGCGATGAAGACGCGTGGATGGGAAACATCTATGACTAGCCGGCAGACGCCGGCAGCCTCACAGACAGCGGCTACACCGCTGACTGCGAGTGCGAAGAGGAGATCACAACGCCCCCAAATACCTTGGTACCTCGACCAAAGAGTAAGATTTTGGAGCAACCTGGACGCAGCAGCACAGCGCCGCTAACGCTTGCACTGCGAATTCAGAAGGGCAACCACGCGAAGGAAACAGAAGAGCCACCCTTCGTGATTACAAGGCCTAAACCTACAACTGCGAGTAGCAATATGACAATGATGACAATGAAACATGACATACGCAACCTGAATGAAGATGAGAGCAAGCCCGCTGGGCCAGCTCCGCATCCAACCCTTTCTTGCAGCCAGACTGCGAAATTGGTGAGCTTGAGTGGAAAACTTTTTCCTTCGCTCTTCAGAAACAACAATACAACCAACTCAATGCCAGACGCGACGATCATTGACGCCAACATCACAATGCCTTCTACGGCTTCGCAAGCAGAGCTTGCGCACATTGAGATGAACAGCGGCAATACGGACTGCGACAAAGAAAAGTACACCAGTACTGGCATATTTAGTACAATTTTTGCTAATACCCCCGACTCGAGAAATTTCAATTCGAGCGGAAATGAAACGACATCGACTGCGATGCCACCGACTACACTGCCTACTACTGTGCAGCGTTCCTGCTGTGTCTGTGCACAGGAAAACCCGATGGCTTCGACTGACTATGAACAAGAAATTCGATGCAAAGACCCTTGGATTTTTGATCTACTCAAGACCAATACGGGTGGAGATCTGGCACTTGTGCTGGGGAAACCACTTCACGATAATCCACAAGACCACTATCAGAAGGCGGCTACTACGTCCAATACCGCGCGCGCGCGCGCGCGCCGCCAGCAGCAGCGCTCACCTTGCGGTGAGTGCGGCTGCGCTATCTGGCAGTGCACACCCAATGGCGTGCGCTGCTGTCAGCAGTGCACGCCCAATGGTGTGTGCTGCTATGTGTCTTGCCAAGACGGTCATCGATCTCTCCTGGAGAGGAGAACAACGATCGATACATTACCAATACCTGAAGCGAAAAGAGCAGCCTCTGCGGCTGTCGCTATCGCAACACTTCAAGTGCACGCAGCATGTGAGGACTCTACCTCCAACTGCGGCATGAGCACTGACTCGAGCACAGAAGATGAATCTGACTCCTCTTCGAACTCGACTCAATATGAAGACGAAGAACTATTTGGCGCTCCCACTCAAGAGCCATACTTCATCGTCGACTCCGGCGCCTCTTCTAACATGGCAGATAAAGATCTAATCAAACACCTGCCCGATGTGAAGCGAGGCCTCCCATCTGATCTTGCGATCGCTGGGATAGGCGGCAAGACAATGACCGCTACTGCTGAAGCCAACTGCGGCGAACACCACATGACCATCTTTGAAGGTCTGGGGTGTAACCTTCTCTCTGTACATCAACTCTGCAAAGATTCGAAGGTCTGCATTGTCTTTACCAGCGGAGGCATGTGCCTGGTCCCTAACAAGGCCGCGGCGCAACTTATGAACAACCATCAACATGGCATCGTCTGCTCTGTCTCGAGCAATGGCCTGTACAAGGTCAGGCTCTCTGACCTTGACCAAGCGCTCCAAGCGCTTCGAGCGACACGCCAGCAGTGTAACTACTGCGATGATGAATCGGAAACAGCTGAGGAAACAAAAGAACTGCTTCAAAGAAGCGAGAGATACAAGGCACATCTCCGGGGGGGCAACGCACACAGTGCGGAGCTGCACCTAGTTCTTCTCTCTAAACATTGTGGAAAGCCTGGCTGGGGACATCTCCCAACAGATCTCGAAACAATTACCGAAATGAATGATGACCATGATATCGAAGATGACAACTCTGATTGTGATGCTGTAGATGCGTATCTTGCAGACTACGTACCAGCATCGCAAATTCTTCTCCTACACCAGAGGATGGGCCACGCAAGCCTTGATCTGATGAAGCTCGCTGTAGCAGCAGGCAACACGTATGGAACAAGAGTCACACTCAAACAACTCAATGCTCTGCATCAACTGCAATGCAAGATCTGCTGCCTGAGCAAATTGAAGAAACTTCGACTACCTACCAATACTAAGGAAGAGCGACAGCTCAAACGCCACACAGTCATTCTCAGACTGATTGGCACAGACACCGCTGGACCTAGAACTGAACCAATGATAAAGCACTATGACAGGAACCGCCACAAAAGAGGAGGTGAAAAATACTGGCAGGTCTTTTGCGATCACCACTCGCTGTACCTGTGGGAAGCGCACTTTCAAAAGAAGTCGCAGCTCCCCAAAGTGCTGAAATACATGGAACGCCAGATGGAAATGGATGCAAGGAACTCTGTCCACGCACCAGGACCAGGCAAGAACCAACTGAAAGTACAAGCCTACCGCACTGACAATGCTGGTGAGCTATCTGGAAAAGAATTCATCAAAGAATTACATGAGCGAATGATTGATCGTGAACGCACTGTGCCAGCACGCAGCGTTCAAAACGCACTGGCTGAGACTGCCATCCTGGTCATACAAGACAGAGCCAGATGCCTGCTTGCAGATGCGGGAATGGCTATTGAATACACCATGTTCGCGATAGCGTATGCAGTGTACCAGATCAACCGCCAGCCTTGCAGAGCCAATCCAGAAAACAAATCCAGATATGAAATGTTCTATGGCCGGAAGCCAAAGACCAACTGCCTTCGAACTTTCGGAGCAGCAGTGACAATGTATCTACCCAAAGAGAAGCGAGTAAACAAAGATAAACAATCCCCCTCTGGCCTCAATGGCAATGGGCGGTTTCGCTTCGTGGGCGTGCCACATGGAGGCAATGGATACCTGATCTTCGACACCAAAACAACTCAAGTACTAGTGCGAAGAGACATTCACTGGCAAGAGGACATGACAGAAATACATGAATCCGCAGAGGTCTGCGAATCACACTCTGAAAGCGAGAGCTACAGCGACAGCAGTAGTGACTCCTCTCAAGACCTCAGCGATGCATCAAGCGAGAGCGCTCTGTCTAACTCTGACACTGATGACTCCAGCGATGGAGATGGGGAAGATGAAAGCTCCTCAGACAATGAAGATGATGACAGTGACCCACCTCGAGGGGAAGTGGTCCTTTCAATAAAAGGAGACAAGATTAAAACAGTGGCAGAACGCCACAACGTTGACCCAGAACTGCTCTGCATACTCAACATGTTTAATGGCAAAAAGGCCTCTCCATCATCAAAACTAATGACGAACACTGAACTCTTTCTACCTACTGAAGAGGAAGCGAGAGATTATGCCAAGCTGTACGCTAATGCTCAATTCGGAGCTGTCAGCGAGGAGGGCATACCCCCAGTTTTCGAAAAAGACTGCAACAATCTGGGAGCTAACACTGCCAGACCGAACGAGCATCAACGAATTACACATGAAGAAGGAAAAGAAAACTTCAAGAACTTCATGGCTGGATTCAAGGCAGTCGATGTAGATGAAGATCCCACGAAATACAATGATGTCAAACTGGATCAAAATGAAATCGATGCTGAATCACTCGAATACCAACTCAACCAAGCTGCTTTACATGCGGGAATGCCGCCTGACTGCTGCATATATGCGGAGTCCCCAAAAGATTTCCTCAATACTGCAGTAAATATGGCTGCACGCGCAGTGCAACACATCCACCGCAAATCCAAAGCGGGCAGAAGGTGGAGGCGAAAGGAAATGCTACAATGCAAGAACCTTTCAAGACATGCCTTCCTCTGTGCAGCAAACCACCAACGTGCTTACCTCGTTGAGAAGCTAAAAGACCGGAAAGCAGTAGATCTACCTACTCCAAAGACGGTCCGAGAAGCATTAGATGGAGATTTCGAAGAGTTTTGGCGAGAAGCCATTCTACTCGAACTAAAACAAATGAATGACAAGAAAGTGTGGCACTGGGCTCACCTGCCCATTGGACGCAAAGCTATGGACACCAAATGGGTGTTGAAGATCAAAGCGAACCAACAAGGACTAGTAGACCGCTTCAAAGCGAGACTAGTTGGTCGTGGCTTCAAAGGTATCTTGGGTGTCGACTACTGGAAGACACACGCAAGCGTTGTGAGGAAGGAGTCCCTGAGGCTTCTAATCGCACATGCCGCACACAATGACCTGGATCACAAATCCATTGACATCTCTGGAGCTTTCCTCGAGGCTGACACCGACCGCAAGGTCTATGTGGAAGTCAAGGGCGAAGGCATCGATGACCTGATCCCACCTGAACCTGGGATGGTATACTGCCTGGATAAATCTCTGTACGGGATTAAACAAGCACCCAGACAATGGATGATCCAAATTACAAATGACCTACTCAGCTGGGGCTTCGTGCAACACCGATTCGACCCCTGTCTCTTCATGAAGAGGGACAGCGAGACTGACTACTGCATAGTCGCCCTATATGTTGATGACATGAGCATCACGACCACCAAGGCTGGAAACCGAAAGGCATATGACTCCCTGATTAAAAGTCTAACTGCCAGGTATAAATGCTCACCTGCTGACGATCGAAATGTTTACCTGGGGATTCGGATCAACAAGACCGGACCAGGACATTACTCGATGGACCAAGAGCGGTATGTCGTAGACCTACTCAAGAAGTATGGCTTTAACCTCCCTGAAGTGAACGTTCGGAAGTATGGAAACATGACTCCGTCATCCGTCGGGTCGAGAGCGACACCGCTGACGAAAGATGACTGCCCGAAGACGCAGCTAGAGAAAGATGAGATGAACAAACTGCCTTACCGACAGATAGTTGGAAGTCTGCGACACCTTGAACAATGGACTCGACCAGACATCAGCGCAGCACTGAACATCCTCTCTACTTTCCAAGCTAACCCTGGCAAGAAGCACTGGCGCGAGCTAAGCTGCCTTGTCAAGTATGTAGCTGCCACAAGACATATGGCTCTTCACTATGGAAAGGCTGCTAACCCGGCCAGTAAAATGATGGGACACGACCTGAACAAGCAGCTCGAATGCTTCGTGGATGCCAACTGGGGCACCTGCAAAGACACTCGCCTGTCACGAACAGGATATGTGTTCTTCTCCCGAAATGGCTGTGTGGCCTGGCGATCACGGAAACAAGTGACGCAGGCTCTGTCTACATGCGAAGCGGAATTCATGGCGGCATCTGATGCTGCCTGCGAAAACGCTTACCTGAGGTTCATGCAACATGACCTCCAGGAAGTTATCCAGACTGGCGGATCCGCTCCACCAGCTGGTGCTACTGATATGTGGGGAGAAATGATGAAGGAGGATTATGATGCCTCTAACTTACCTCGAGTTTTCGATGAACGAGAACTGCCAATCACACTCTCAGCGCTACACGAAATGGCGTCGTCGACTGTGATGCACGAGGACAACCAAGGAGCAATGGCTACTGCAGAGGCCCCAACCCTGCACAAGCGAATGAAGCATGTTGATATCCGGTACCACCGAATCCGTGACTTCATCAAGATCAAGCAAGTCCGAATGGTTTACTGCAAAACACAAAACCAAATTGCTGACATCTTCACCAAGAACCTGGCAAAGACTCTCTTCAAGAGATTCAGAGACTGCCTAGTTCAGCCAACCAACACTCCACGGTTGACATGAATGAATATGACTATGACCTATGGGGCTTGGATGTAAACAACTTTGAAATACGGCTTTCCCGTAAAACACTGCCAGCAGCAGCAGTTCTTCTAAAAGCGAAATAATTCCAAAAGATAAAAGAAATCTTTTCGAAATACAAAAGAAAAAGCGAAAGAAATTCGAAATACAAAAGAAAAAGTGAAATAAATTCGAAATACAAAAGAATTGCGAAAGAATTGTGAAACATCCTTGAAACCCCGAATACTGCCGACGCCAGCAGTCTAATGCCTACTAACATGGCTTCGCAAGCTTAGCTTGCGCACATAAGACTGAAGTGCGAAGCAGTGCTGGTCTCCTTCAGCCCTGCTGAAAGACTCCATGGAACAACAGTGAACCAAGTCGAATCAAACCGAAATCAATCGAAATCGACCTGAAATACCGAGATGTCCGGATTAACCTGATTCAACTGTGAAACAAACCATGAATTGATGATCAATCCTGATAAGATAATAGCAAGCGGACGACAGCCACCACCGTGGGCAGGCTCACTGACCCCTGTCGATAAAGCGCCGTTTGATTTACCAAGATCAACAACTATGACCAATGAACTATGACCTATGACCAATGACCTATGACCTATGACCAATGACCTATGACCTATGAAGGTGAATTATGACCAATGATTCTTTAACCTCTGAATCAAATATGACCAACCCAAGTGACTGCCCAGACTGCAATGGTACAACGACTTTACCACTACAAAGCAGGGGGGCTATCGAATGACCACTGTACTAGGTGCTACAGAGGCCTAATTCTAGTGCTTTTTAGCGCTAAGGTTTCTAGTACCAGTACTAGCACGGCAAAGACTTTCCGACCTGATCGCATGCCGTGCAGCCGTGTGGAAGGCCAGGTGCAGGGTTGCACCGCGCTCTCACAAGCAGCACCCACACAACACATGCACATATATACTTAGACACCCCCCAATTAAACGGGGGAAGGGAGTTCCTAACTAGTAGGAACTCCAGCACGCGCTCGTAGGAACCCTCGAGCGCATGTACTGTACGCTAAATTAAATCAACTCGCAATCACCTTGCCGTGGAACACGGTCACGGGTTGCTGCGCTGGGGTAGAGGAAGCGTGCTAGGCGCCTGCTCTGCCTTCTTGGCATCCCAACTTTCCCTTGTGTGGTGCCTTGCGGCATCGCACACCGTCGTAGCGAGACGGATACTCGCTACAAGACACACAGCTATTTGACTGGCAAGCTGCTCTTCGATCGCCGCGGCCTCGACCTCTTCAAGATCGACGGTCTCGAAGTGATTGGCGAGATGCCGGTTCCAGCCGCCAAATTCTTCAAGGCGCCCGATCTGTCGCGCTACCGCAAGCCTCCTCTCATGGACCTTTCTGACCATGACACTGAGGCCGCTATTCGCAAGGAATACGCAACTCATCTACCCGACCGCTGCCACTCGCGGTGCTCCCGCTATCGCAGCGTCGTGCACAGTCAAGATCCCCAAGGGATTCCTGAACGCGTTCATGAGGCGCACGGATCACAAGGCCATCCTGGCGCAGGCTGTCCGTGAAGTGCTGTCCACAAGCGATGCGTCCAAGCGGCGTGAATCTCTGGATCTTCGGCTTTCCCCCCTTTACTTGTTGATGGCGGGGGCGCGCGATGGATGGCCATCTGCCAAGCAGTGGGTTGTCCCGGGATCCCGGGAAGTGGGTTGGTAGCCAGATAGGAACTCTGGCTATCAAAGGAATTGTGGGCGCGTACTAGTCTAATCCTAAAGTACGAATTGTTATTCAAGGTCGTTGGCGATGAGAGCCGCCTTGTGTGCAAGAGGAGTGTGGATGAGCCCATGATGGGGATCCCAGACAGACCAGAGTCCTGGCCAGCCTCAAGATTCTTCGCGGTACTGGGCCCTGCAGCCAATGTGGCTCAGGGTTCTGGTACTGTCGTGGGGAGGGGAGTTGTGTCGGCCACGCCGACCGCAACCGACCACGCACATGCGACGCTGTTTGGAGCCACCTCCAACAGCCCAGCAGTCAGCCCATCATCATCACACCAGCCAGCAGAGCTCAGCGCTCAACCAGCAAGTCAGCGAGTATATGACAGCACAGCCAGCCACCAGAGGGACGACCCCAGAGTGGAGCGATGCGCATATCACGCTATTAGCAAGCGGCACATCATGCCCAAAGCGAGCGACACCACGCCCAGCGAAGAGACCACGCACATCATCCATCACCATGGATTGCACAGGCCTTCCACTCGACTCGACAAGACCGAGTCTGACGAGACCGAACGCCTCGTCAAGCGCGAAGAGCGGCCAGACCAAGACAAACTTGAAGGTACGCCTAGCCAGCTAGCTAGCGAGCGAGTCAAACCAGTTATGGCGGACGCCCACCACTCATCGAACCAGTTCTACTACGACACCACCGCGATCAAGAAGGACAATAACTGCAGGTTCAGTGGCGGAGACGACTTCGTCGACCCCGACAAGACGAACAAGGGGTCGCTGGCCTACCTTGGCCAACAGCACCTCTTCAAGGGCAAGCAAGCGCGGACGCAGTTCATCAGGAGCGGCGCCGCCCAAGGCGACGCCTTCTACTTCCCGCGGCAAGACGCGGCCCACAACGAGGAGGACACCCGCCTGTACAACAAGGGGCAGGCGGCGAACGCCGCCAGCCTGAGGCAGCTGAACGCGTGCCCCGCAGGTGAGCGCGACGAGCCGCTGCAGCAGATCGATCATAGGCCGGGGTTGTCCTTAAGGACTTAAGGACTTCGTCCTTAATAAGACAGCCACGACATGTCTAATAGTAGAAGACACCGCAATCCAAAAATAGAGTTTGGATACGACACGGCCGACAAGCAGACCATGCTT
>ENA-OQVM01006124-OQVM01006124.1-marine-metagenome-genome-assembly--contig:-NODE-6124-length-11163-cov-2.778550_pt1 | contig 11163 bp, 8 predicted proteins | sample MGYA00237776_ERZ505498 | MGnify/ENA primary metagenome ERZ505498 (study PRJEB26159, sample SAMN06265151) | marine metagenome | isolation source: Helgoland LTER site | place: Germany:Helgoland, sampling... | reverse complement strand
GATATTGAGCCCCTGCTCGGCCGGTATATGGTCGATCACGGTGCCGGTTTCAATTGCCTCGACGGCCATGGTTTCACGCATCGTTCAATTCCTTAATGGTTTCATTGAGCACCAAGGCGAGCAGCGCTTCGCGGGCGTAGACACCGTTTTCGGCCTGTTGAAAGTAGTAGGCGAACGGCGACGCATCGACGTCCGGATGAATTTCATCGATGCGCGGCAAGGGGTGCAGCACCTTCATATTGGGTTTGGCGTGCGCCAGCATCTCGGCCCGGAGCACATATTGGGAGGCGATATGCATATATTCGGTGGGGTCGAAGCGCTCTTTTTGCACGCGAGTCATATAGAGGATATCGACCTTGCTCACGGCTTCTTCGAGGGTGTCGACATAGCGGAACGACACCCCCTTTTCGATCAGGCTCTGCTCGATATAGGACGGCATCTTAAGCACTTCCGGGGCGACAAAGTAGAAAGTCGGGTTAAACCAGGTCAAGGCTTGCGCCAAGGAATGCACGGTTCGACCGTATTTCAAATCCCCGACGAAGGCGACCGACAGGTTACTCAGCTGGCCTTGGCATTCGGCGATCGAGAATAGATCGAGCAAGGTTTGGGAGGGATGTTGATTGGCCCCATCACCGCCATTGATCACCGGCACGTTGGCCACCTCGGCCGCCAAGCGCGCGGAACCCTCTTTCGGGTGGCGCATAATAATGGCATCGGCATAAGCGGACATCATCTGGATGCTGTCGGTAAGGGTTTCGCCCTTTTTGGTGGAGGTATGAGAGCTGTCCGAGAAACCGATTAGGGCGCCCTGTAAGCGTTGCACCGCAGTCTCGAAAGAGAGTCGGGTTCGGGTTGACGGTTCAAAGAAACAGCTGGCGATGACCTTATTGGCCAAATAGGGCCCCGGGCCCTGTGCCTTGAAGATGCCGGCCAGTTGGACAATCAGTTCCAAATCGGTGCGACTGAGATCGCTGATTGAGACTATATCTTTGCGATAAAGAGGGTTGGCCATAGGGGTGCTCAATACAGATTTGCGGCATTATAGCAAACTGAGGCCACTAAGGAATAACTCAGGTTGTTAAAAGCGCGTTAAAAGTATTTGCCAAATTTCAGATATAAAAAAGGCCTATCTTTCGATAAGCCAGATTTATTCTAAATGGTGGAGCTAAGCGGGATCGAACCGCTGACCTCCTGCATGCCATGCAGGCGCTCTCCCAGCTGAGCTATAGCCCCTCAACAGGTGCGACGCATATTAATCAGCAGACCCCACCCTGTCAACAGTTTTCTATTTCTTTTTTCCCATTAAATTCAATGGCTTAGCCTAGCGACCCTATTGGCCGCCGGTTTTGTTCAATTGCTGATACTGGCGCTCCAGGGATTTGAGTTTTTTCTTGCCCAGCCCACCCAGCACCCCTATGGCGTGGCGCAGCCGACCTCGGGTCATATCCGGGCCCAACAAGGCCATGGCGTCCATGACCGAGACTGAGGCGGCCGAACCGGTAATGGCGATAAACAGCGGCGCGTTCACATCTTTGAGCTTTTGCTCGCGCTGTTCGGCGACGGCCTTGATATCGGCAAAGATACCCGCCTTGGTCCAGTCTTGGCGTGCCTCCAGCTTCCACAGCACCCATTGCAGCAGTTGCATCAGCTCTTCGTTTTCGGTTTTCAAATCGGCAAAGCTGGCCTCACTGATGGCCGGGTTGCCCTGAAAGAAAAACATCAACAGCGGCGCTATATCGGCCAGCGTGTCGGCGCGGGCCTGCACCAGCGGCATCAACTGGGTGGCAAAGGTCTCATTGAATTTCCAATCGACTAGGCGCTGCAGCAACTGGGCTGGCGTGTGATGCTCGCGAATGTACTTGCCATTGAGCCAATTGAGCTTGTCCAGATCGAAGACCGGACCACCGAGTGACATTCGATTGATATCAAACGCCTGCACCATGGCATCCAGACTGAAGATCTCTTCGCCATTGGGCATAGTCCAACCCATCATGCCGAGAAAGTTCACCAGAACCTCAGGCAGAATGCCCATTTCACGATAGTAGGTAATCGACGTTGGGTTCTTACGCTTGCTCAACTTCGACTTATCGGTGTTGCGGAGCAACGGCAAGTGGGCATAGATCGGCGGCTGCCAACCGAAATACTGATACAGGGCCAACTGCTTCGGCGTTGAGGAGATCCATTCTTCGCCGCGCATGATGTGACTGATTTCCATCAGATGGTCATCGACAACACTGGCCAAGTGATAGGTTGGTAGGCCGTCGGACTTCATCAAGACCTGCATATCAACCTGCTGCCACTCGATCTCAACGTCGCCGCGCAATAGATCCTTAATAATGCAGGTGCCTTCCTCGGGCACGACCATGCGCACCACATGACTCTCACCGGCAGCCAATTTAGCGGCAACGTCGGTCTCACTCAGATGACGACAGTGACCGTCATAGCCAATATCGTCTCCGGCCAAACGCTGCGCCTCACGCAGGGTATCTAAGCGCTCTGAACTGCAGAAACAGTGAAAGGCGTGCTTCTGCTCAAGTAATTGCAGGCTATAGCGCTGATAAATATCCTTGCGATCGGATTGGCGATACGGACCAAAGGGACCGCCGATGTCCGGGCCTTCGGACCAGTTCAGACCGAGCCACTTCAGGCTATCTAGGATTGCTTGCTCAGACTCCGGGGTCGAGCGCACCTGATCGGTGTCTTCGATCCGCAGAATGAATTCCCCGCCCTGGCTTTTGGCAAATACGGTATTAAAAAGGGCGATATAGGCCGTGCCCACATGCGGGTCGCCGGTCGGTGAAGGCGCAATACGGGTGCGAATTTTGGTCATATAGGAGCAAATCTCTTTGGTTGAGTTCGAAAGCGCGCAATTATAGCGCTGCAGAGGGCGGGTAGCCAGAACGTCGCTCGGCCGGTGCCGGTGGGTAACGGAAAAATGCGGCAGAATGGGCGCTCAGGACCTAAAATAGATCCTCTTGTCGCAGTGCCAGGGGCGGACTGGGCGGCAGATCGATGCGCCCTACCCGTTTAGAGTCGGCACGGGACTCGGTTAGTGCGGCAGTTCACTGGCCAGCGCAATCCGATTGCGACCATTGGCTTTGGCCTGATACAGCGCCAAATCGGCACGATGCGCTAAGGCCGAGGCATCTTCGCCCGGCGTCCAGGTGGCCACCCCAGCACTGAAGGTGACATTAATTTCAACGGGACCCTGATGATGAGTCAGCTTCTCAAAACCGCTGCGCACCTCATCTAACAACAGGGCCGCCGTGGCCTCATCGGTATCGGGTAAGATCAGCGCGAATTCCTCACCGCCGTAACGACCAATCACATCTGTGAGCCGGAAGCGTTGCTTTAAATAGAGCGCCAGCGCGCGAATAACCCGATCGCCCATGGCATGCCCATAGCTGTCGTTAACCTGCTTAAAACGATCGAGATCGATCATCACAAAGGTCAGCGACAAATCGGCCTCGAGGTTTTGGCCAATCAGCTTAGCCAAGGTGTCGAGGGTATGGTTGTGGTCCACTAGGCCGGTCAAACTGTCTCGGATCATCTGTGCGCGCAAGCCCCGATGCCGCCGACATCGGTTGAGTACGGTGGCAATCAGCACCGTTTTCGGCACCGGTTTGGTGAGAAAATCATCCCCACCTCGGCCGACGGCATCGAGCTGTTTGTCGATATCGGATTCGGCTGACAAATAGAGGATCGGGATCGAGTCGTATTTATCCTGCTGGCGAATCACTTGCGCCAGTTCCGGCCCCATACAGCCGGGCATATAGATGTCCATCAGGATGGCATCGGGATTGAAGCTTTCAATAACCTCCAGCACTTCGAACGGGTCGTTAACATTGCGGGTAAACAGGCCGGCGTAGTTTAGTGTGCGTTCGGCGTACATGGCCTGGGCGCGCGAGTCATCCACCACCAAAACCCGAAACGGTGGCTCGGAGCGCAACGAATAGACACCGATCAGCTGCTCGATCAAAATATCCACATCCATCTGGCCGACATAGAGGGCAATGCCATTGGCACGCACCACGGCCAGGCGCGTGGCCAACGAGGGGGTCTGTTGGCTATAGAAGATCACCGGGATCGGTGCGCGCAGGTCCATCTGCAGCGTCGACACCAGTGCGACGCCCTGGTCGCCGAAGTCGGTGTCCACGACCATGGCGGCCGGCAATCGATAGAGGATGGCCTCGTTTAGATCGGCCTGATTGGCGAAACAGTGCGCCGGGATGCCAAAGGATGCCAGCTGCGCTTTGAGCAGGGTCGCCTGAGCGCTATCGTTAAAGCACAGATACACCGGCTTGCGACCGGCCGAGACCTGCTTCAGGGCCATGTTGTCATTGGCACGCGAACAGGCCGTGGCGATCTGACCGATGGCGGTATTGAGCTGTTCGAGCACATCGCTCGATGGCGTGATATGGGCCTCCGCTGCGGCCAACACCGCAACGAGTTGACCAGAAGCCTCCGCCAAGGGCATAAAGCCGTGCCGCTCGGCCAAACCGACCAATTTGGTCGCCGCCAGGGTGAATTCGTTGAACCAGACCTCCTGCCAATGCACCTCGGCCAGTTGCCCCCAACTGTTCACAACATGTCGGGCCTCCTCATAGACCCGTCGGGCAAAATGATCTTTAAGCTGAACCAACTGCTGTTGTTTATCACTCATGTGTGATGATGCATCCTTTATCTCGACTGCTGACAGCTGGCAACGGTGCATTTTAAAACGGCTGACCGATGCCACTAGTATCTACCTATAAGGTTAGATGCTAATCGCATAGTCTGCGAACTAAAGGCTGTGTCGTCGGCGCTGTTTGACGAGGCGATGTCGAGCGGCGCGGAATTCGCGCGCGGCGATCGGCTCGGCACGGCGATAGAGCGAACGCTCAATAAGGTCGGCTAGCATCCACAACCCGCTGTGGCTCGGGTGCTGCGCCGCCAAACGCTGAAAATAGGTCTGCACCGTTTCCGCATCGGCGCGGGCACCGTACCAACGTTCGATGCGCGCCAAGCTGCGGTAGGGTTCCCGCTGACGGGTGGGCCAGGTCACCATGCCCAGACCCCAGGCCAGGGCAAGGCCGACTAGGGCCATCAAACTGAGGATGGCGATGGCCAGCTTCAGGGGTGAAAAGCGCCCAAAGGCCGACTCGAACCAGGCCTTGGCCACGCTGTTGTCGTAATCCAGAATCAACACCTGCCATTGATATAACATCGAGTCCCAGTAAAGACTCAGCCCATTTAACAGGCTGAGCGACCCCATTCGGGACAACAGTGGCAGATCGCCGGGCTGGGAGCGGCGAAACAGGGTATCCAAGTTCATCTCGATCCGATCGGGGGCCACCGCCGCCGTGGGGTCGATACGCTGCCAGCCTTGACCGAGCCAGACCTCAAGCCAAACATGCGCCTCCATCTGGCGCACTTGCACATAATCCCCGGCAGGGTTGTAGGTGCCGCCTAGATAGCCGCCCACCAGGCGAGTGGGAACACCGACCGAGCGCAGAATGTAGCCCATAGCGCTGGCATAATGCGAACAGAAACCCCGGCGGCCAGTGAGCCAAAAATCGGCCAGACTTTGGTCGCCCGGATAGGCGGGCGGCTGCAGGGTGTAGAAAAAACCTTCGGTTCGAATATGGTGCATTAGGCCATCGATAAAGTCGCCGTCACTGGCGTATTGTGCGCGCTGGGTCTGAGCCCATTGGCGCAGAGGCTCGTTGCCCTGCTCCGGTAGAAGTAAATTGGACGCGATCAACCCGCTTTGATCGGGCCAGGTGACGGTTCGGTGACTGCTCGCGCGATAACGCAGCAGGCTAGTGATCGGCGTTCGACTGGCGGCACGCGCGTCGGGCAGAATAACGCCCTTGCCGGCCTCGATGGCGCTCGGCCAGTCCAAAAAATACAGCCAACGTTGGCCGCTGTTTTCCATCAGCACCGAATAACGCGACGCGGGCCCCAGTCCGCTGGGTAGCTTCGCCTGCGACGGCCAGGCAAAAGGGTTGGCGCTGCGGTATTCGGCTTGCCAAGACCGACCGTCAAAGACGCTCAGGGTGTTGCCGCGCCAATACCACTGATTGCGGGCCGGTAAGGGCGTATCGAAGGCAACCCGAAAGACCGGCGCGACCGACTGCGCCAAGCGCTCCACCGAGCCGGGACTGATCTCATCGGTCATACCGGTCTGTGCCCCGCGCTGATCATTGGGGATCTGCCAGAGCGGCGGCAGGCGCGGAAAAAACAGATAGCCGGCCACCATAATGGGCAGCGCAGCAAGCAAAATAATACTCGATTGGGTCAGTCCATACCGAGCGTTATAGTGTCCGCCCGCGGTAACGGCCTGCAAGGCTAGGGTATTAAAAAACAACAGTAGGATCACGATCAGGGCCGCTATCGGATCGAATCGATAGAGCAGCAAGACACCGGCCAAGAAATAGCCCAAGTAGATCTGAAAAATACCATCACGGCGGCGCAGCACCTCGAGCGATTTTAGCAGATAACCCAACAGACAGAGGGCGACAGCACTGTCCAGCGAGTAGCGATTCAAACCAGAGGCCATCAAGGCCCCGAGCCCCATCAACACAGCCGCCCAGAGGACCATGGCCGGTGGCTTACGCATTTGACCGTGCAGCACCCGCCAACGCCAGAGGCCGACCACGAGAAACAGCGCGAAAAACCAACCGGGCAAATAGGGAAGAAAGGCCAATAGGGTCATCAATTGCACCAGCAGCAGGTACTTCAGGCCGGCCTGGTGCAGGGCCCGCAGATGCGGCGGGATATAGGTGCTATCAGTCATAACCGAATTGCGCCAAGGCTCGACGCACCCGCGCGAGCTGTTCCGGGCCCTGGTCGGCGCACACCACCGTGCCCGGCAAGCGCAGCTCATAGGCCTGATGTTGCTCAGTCATCAGCTGGCTATGATAGGCCAGCGCCGAGAGCCGCGCTTCGTCCGCTAAGCCGGGGAACTGATCCCAATCGAGAACGTCATTGGCCGATTGATAGTCGGTAAAGGCCTTGACCACCAGCTGATCACGCGAAAAGCTCGCCCAGTGCAACCGATGGATGGCATCGCCGGCAACATAGGGCCGTAAACTGTGAAAATCTTCGCTGCCAGCGCGGTAAAATGGGTCGTTAGGCGGGTTCTGCTCGGCTTCGTGCCCACCCCCGGCCAAGTGCCGGTCGTAGTGCACGGCTAGAGGATAGGCCCAGGCTTGGACATCGATTTTCAGGTTAGACCAGGCCACGATCAGGCCGAAGGGAAAGCGACTCTCGATGCGGAACCGGGGCGCTGTTATCGGGCCGCGCGCCTGCGCCAGCAAGGGCAGCCGCACCGTCACCGATGCGCCAGTCAGGGCCACCGACACCACCCCCCACTGCTTGTGAATCAGCTCGAACAGACCCCGATTTTGATTGCCCTTTGCACTCAACACCAAGCTAATCTCGGCCATCTGACCAACCTCGACTAACGAGCCAACCTGGCCACTGATGCACAGACCACTAAGATTGCGATAGGTCAGATGAACACTGGCCCACAACATGGCAATCAGCCAGAAGCCCAGGGCGTAGTTCAATGCGCTGTCAAAATTAATCGCCAACAGTAAAATCAATAGGGCCACTAGCAGCAGGATACCGCCCTGAAGGGTTGGGACAATAAAGATGCGTGCTTGATTGAGTGTCACTGAGCGTTGCAGCGGCAAGCGGTGCTCCAGCCATAGCCCTAACCTGCGGCGCATCCATAGGCGAACCCGACCCACAGCCACTAGCGGGTACCGACCACATCGACCGAGTCGAGGATCAGCGTCAGCAAGGATTCGCTACTCATAGCGCTCAGGGCCTTCAGTCGGTGCCCGGCGACGGCGGGGAAAATCGCCTGGACATCATCGGGTACCACGTAATCGCGACCAAAGCTCAGAGCATAGGCCCGCGCCGCCAACGCGACCGACTGCGACGCCCGAGGCGACAACCCCACCACGCACAGAGCCGGATCCCGGGTTTTCTGCACCAAGCGCATGATGTAGCCCAGCACAGCGCCGCTTAATTCGACCTGCTGGACCTGACCTAACAGCTCCGGCCAATCGGCCGGCAGCAATATCGGCACCAGGTCGGCCATGTGCTGTCGGCCGACCTTGCCCATCAGCAAGTCCTGTTCGACCGCGGCGTCGGGGTAGCCCAGACTGATACGGATGAAAAACCGATCGAGCTGGGATTCTGGCAAGGGATAGGTACCCGACTGAGACTGGGGATTTTGAGTCGCGATGACAAAAAAAGGCTTGGGCAAGGCCATGGTTTGGCCGTCGACCGACACCTGCTGCTCTTCCATCGCCTCCAATAACGCCGATTGGGCCTTAGGCGTGGCGCGATTGAGCTCATCGGCTAAGAGCAGTTGGGTAAAGACCGGCCCGCGGTGAAAACGAAAGTCCTGTTGATCTCGATCGAATATCTGGGCGCCAATCACATCGGCGGGCAACAGGTCGGCGGTAAACTGAACACGTTGATAGTCCAGGCCGAGCAATCGACCCAGAGCTTGAGCGAGTGTGGTTTTGCCGACGCCGGGTACGTCCTCGAGCAGAACATGGCCGCCACAGAGCAGCGCGACCCAGATTAGGCGTATCTGGTCCGACTTGCCGGCCACCACCAGACCGCCCTGCTGCATAAGTTGTGCGGTTAGCGCGGCAATGGCTGTCATCTATGGTCTGCTCCGTCCGAGAATAGTATGGAACCAGACCGCCAGAATAACCGACTAGAACAGACCCCGTCCCCTTAGGTATAGCAAAACCCCATCGGTCCGGCCGGATATTTCGCCCCAAACGGCGGCCAAAAAAAAGGCCGCTCAAGGCGGCCTCATTGGAATCTAGGCGGCTTAGCCCTCATCGTCATTGTGTAGGTCGACCATCGAGGAGTCGCTGACCAGCACCTTGCTTTTGTTGTCGTCTTTGCGCAAAGTCTCGAGCGCGTCCAGATAGGCCTGATCGATATCGCCGGTGACATAGGCACCATCGAAAACCGAGCAGTCAAAATCATGCACATCGGACTTTTTCGTTTGCGTTGCCGTTTTGAGATCTTCCAGCTTCTGATACACCAGCCAGTCGGCGCCGATAGCCTGGCGTATTTCGTCGGTCGTTCGACCGTGCGCGATCAGTTCCTTGGCCGCCGGCATGTCGATACCATAGACGTTGGGGTACAGAACCTCCGGTGCCGCCGAGGCGAAGTAGACATTTTTCGCGCCCGCATCACGGGCCATCTCAATGATTTCATAACAGGTGGTGCCACGAACAATGGAGTCATCGACCAGCAAGACATTCTTGCCCTTAAACTCCAGACCGATGGCATTCAATTTCTGGCGCACCGATTTTCGCCGCTCGGTTTGGCCCGGCATAATAAAGGTACGGCCGATATAGCGGTTCTTCATAAAGCCTTCGCGGAAATTCACGCCCAATCGATTGGCCAATTGCAGGGCCGAGGTGCGACTGGTATCCGGAATCGGTATAACCACCTCAATATCGTGATCCGGGCGTAACGCTAGGATGCGCTCTGCCAGGGCATCGCCCATGCGCAGCCGGGCCTTATAGACTGAAATACCATCGATGATGGAATCGGGCCGGGCAAAATAAACAAACTCGAACATACAGGGCGTTTTGTTAACCACTTCGGCGCATTGCTGCACATGCAGTTCGCCGGCAGCATCGATGAAGATCGCTTCACCGGGGGCCACATCAGCAATCAGTTCAAAACCAATCACGTCCAGGGCAACACTTTCCGAGGCCACCATATATTCGATGACGCCGTTGTCCGCAATACGCTTGCCATAAACCAGGGGGCGAATGCCATTGGGATCGCGAAAGGCGACCATGCCCAAACCACTGATCAATGCCACGACGCCATAGGCCCCACGACAGCGACGATGGACCCCGGCAACCGCTAGGAAAATATCCTTGGGTTCGGGTTTGAGCTTGGCTTGAAGCTGCAATTCATGGGCAAAGACGTTGAGCAAGACCTCTGAATCGGAGGTGGTATTGATATGACGCAAATCGGACTGAAACAGGGCCTGATGCAATTCGATCGAGTTGGTCAAATTGCCGTTATGGGCCAAAACAATGCCGTAAGGTGAATTAACATAGAAAGGTTGGCTCTCAGCAGTACTGCTGTTACCAGCGGTCGGATAACGCACATGACCGATACCGATATCACCGACCAAAGACTGCATATGGCGACTGTGAAAGACATCGCGCACTAGGCCATTGCTCTTGCGCAGAAAAAACTTACCCTTGTCCTCGGTGACAATACCCGCAGCATCCTGACCGCGATGCTGTAACACGGTTAGAGCATCGTACAACAACTGATTGACCGGTGATTGACCCACGATCCCGACTACACCACACATGCGTTACTCTCCTCCAATTGACAAAATTGCACCCGATGCCTTTTGAATATTTTCGCCAGTCCATCGAATCACCGGTTCAAAATAAGGCAACACCTTTGAATCTTGCCAAAACTGGTCCAATGCAAATAGTCGACCCAAGGCTAAAATGGCAACGACTATCACAAGACCCCGTATCAGGCCAAAAACCACCCCCAATACCCGATCCATTCCGGTCAGACCGGTCATGCGCACGAACTCACCCAACAGGTGATTGACTAGGGCGCCGACTATTAGAGTGGCTATAAATAGAATAACAAAGGCCGCCGTATAGCGATGGACATCATCGGCCAACCAGTTGACCATCAGCACGGCCAGCTTATCGCTGAACAGACGCGCAATCAGCAACGCGGCAACCCAAGATGCCAATGACATGGCTTCCTTGGTAAAACCTCGCTTAATGCTGATCAGTGACGAGACAAGCAAGATGCCTGCGATGATCCAATCGATTAACGTCATAGTCATTCCGGCAGTGAAATCGCGCGCATTCTAACAGGTATCATCATTTTGTGAATGCCTTAAATAATACCCAACCAATAGGTCAATAAATCATTCTCGATAACGAACAATTAATCCCTGAAGACTGAATTTCGTCTTCACCAAGCCATTGAGTCGGTTCGCTACCTGCTTGGTGGGCACCGGCCCGACAAATACCTGGGTAAAGATGGTGCCATCGGAAAGCAGTTTTTTGCGAATATAGGTCTCAAATTCCGCAGCTCGCAGCTGGTCGCGCAAGACATTGGCTTTGTCAATCTCTCGGAAGC
>ENA-OQVM01006118-OQVM01006118.1-marine-metagenome-genome-assembly--contig:-NODE-6118-length-11172-cov-2.877783_pt1 | contig 11172 bp, 9 predicted proteins | sample MGYA00237776_ERZ505498 | MGnify/ENA primary metagenome ERZ505498 (study PRJEB26159, sample SAMN06265151) | marine metagenome | isolation source: Helgoland LTER site | place: Germany:Helgoland, sampling... | reverse complement strand
ACAATTATTAGCTTGTACTTGTATCGACCGGCTAATAGTCCACTTTATTTTGACAACCAAGAACCACCCCCTACCCCACCATGGCGCATAGGACGGCTAACAACCTTAGGCTCTACAACGAAAATCGCCAACACAGATCAAACTAAACTGGGTAACTAAATACCGCCACTAGCACCACCCATCAACCATTAAATTTTTGTGTCATTTGCGCCCCGCAAACGACACTAGGATAGGGAATTTAACATGACACTTTTGCATACTATGTTACGGGTTCGGGATTTAACGAAAACACTGACATTTTTTCACGCGCTCGGTATCACGCAAGTGCGGCGTATCGACGAAGCCAATGGTCGATTTACGTTGGCTTATCTAACCGACAAGGCGGGCACCTTTGAAATTGAACTCACGCACAACTGGGATCAAGATAAGGACTATCTCAATGGTGACAATTTTGGCCATATCGCTGTCGGCGTCGACAACATCTATGAAAGCTGCGAAACATTAATGGCTCTGGGTGCCACCCTGGCGCGACCGCCACGAGATGGGCGCATGGCCTTTATTAAAAGCCCCGATAACATTTCGATTGAACTGTTACAACAAGGGCCTATAACCGCACCAGGCAAACCCTGGAACGAAATGCCAAACATCGGCACCTGGTGAGCTATCTTCTGGAGAGACAGTAATGAATAAGAATGTAAAGATGATCGTAATGGATCTCGACGACACCCTGCTAAACGACGATCTGGTGATCAGTGACTATACCAAACAAGTGATCAGTAATGCCCAGCGTTCCGGCATCAAAATAGTGATCGCGTCGGGTCGGCCAACGCCGGCCATCTTACCCTATGCCGAGGAACTTAGGCTGGCGGACTACAACGGCTATGTTATTTCCTACAATGGCGCGATCGCCCATCGCTGCGATACCAATGAAGAAATATTTCGTTGCACCCTTACCTGGGACAATATTGATCTGCTCACGTCGGTCTATAAGGAAAAATCCGCCTTTATCCACACCTATATCGACGATCGAGTGGTTACCCCCGAACACAACCCCCACACTGATTTCGAGGGCCAATTAACGGGCATGCCGGTGGTCAAAGTGGACGATTTCCGCGCGCAGATACAACAAGAAGTAGTCAAGATTCTGTTGTTAGAAGAACCAACACGGTTGAAGCAAATTGAGGTTGAGCTGCGGCCTTTAATCGGCGACACCATGAGCATGAATATCTCTAAGCCGTTCTTCCTTGAGTTCACCAACAAGCGGGTCGACAAGAGTAAGACAATCGATTTCCTTTGTGGGTTGGAGAACATTAATAAGCAGGATGTCATGGCGATAGGCGACAGCTACAACGACATCACCATGATTCGGGACTGCGGTTTGGGCGTGGCGATGCTCAATGGCCCGATGGATGTCAAAAAATATGCCGCACACATTACCCACTGCAACAACACAGACGGCGTAGCCACCGCCATCAATCGCTTTGCGCTAGCGGTCTAGTCGCTATTCCCAGGGAGCCACACAATGATTAAACGCACCAATGATTTTAACATCAATATCCGCACTAACCTGAAGGCCGGTGTCGGCGACATCCATATAACCGAATTTATTGATAGAGAAGAGATGATCAATTGTCGACTCCTGTGCGAACAGGTTGTGCCCGTTGGCGGTAGTATCGGTCAGCATATCCACAAGTACGAAACCGAATTCTATTTGATCCGCAAGGGCTTGGGCAAGGTTATCGAGCAGGACGGCAGCCATGAGGTGGGCCCGGGCGATGTGGTGATAACGGGCCACGGTGAAATGCACAGCATTGAAAATATTGGCGCGGAAGATTTAGTCATGACCGCCATTATCGTTACCCATTAGAGCGCAGCGGCGGGTCCCATCCTTAGGGGCCGTTTGGACTCGCCTTCGCCAGACCTTTTCGCTAGCAAGCAAAAAATAACCAGGACAAATCCCATGACGGCAAATCCCTTCACCTACGCAACCGAAAAACAAAAGATGCTCGCCAATCAGTTTTATAAACATCTCGATGCCGAACTCACTCAAGAACGCGATCGGGCCGCGGAACTAACCTATGATTTTAATCAGACTCGCGCTATTGAAAACGACCATCGCCGTGAAATACTCACACAATTGCTCGGCGCCCAGGGTGAGAACTGTGAAATAAAGCCGCCCTTCCGCTGCGATTACGGTTACAACATCGAACTGGGTCACAGGGTTTTTGTGAATTACGGCTGCATCATTTTAGACTGCAATCGAGTAGTTATTGGCGATGATACGCTGCTCGCGCCGGGTGTGCAGATCTCCGCCGCCTACCATCCCACCGACTATGAGCCTAGACGGGAAAAACTGGAGTCGGCCGCGCCAGTCTTTATTGGTAAAAATGTATGGATCGGGGCCGGTGCCATCATCTGCCCGGGGGTCAGCATTGGCGATAACACCACCATTGGTGCCGGCAGCGTGGTCACCAAAGATATTCCCGCTAAGGTCTTAGCGGTTGGCAACCCATGCCGGGTGATCCGCCAACTGGCATCCGAACCACCCCGGTAAATTCGTCAACAAACTAATAGGCCAAGCACCGTGACACATTTTAGCGAACTGAGCGAATATAAAGAAATCAAGCAAACCACCATCACCCGGAACGGGCCCAATAACAGCCAAACCGAAGTCACGCGAGAAGTCACCGAACGGCGGGTCGAACGCACCGACAGAACCGGCTCTGGCGCCAAGGCGCTGCTCCAAACAAATGAACAACCCGGCCATGCCTTTATTCGCGGCGTAAGCCATATCAATATAGGGGTCACCGATCTGCCCCTGGCGATTGATTATTACCAGCGGCTGTTCAATGTTACCCCGGTGCGAATATTTGAGCAGTTCCGTAACATCGGTTTTGCCCAAGCCGCGGGGTTTTTGGATCAGCCAGAACAGGTGTCGGTGAGCATTGCCTTTGTGGAGATTCCTGGTACCGGGCTAACCTTGGAGTTGATGCAATATCACAACCCGCCGGCGCAAAAAGTTGTCCGCGCCTATAAGGTCAATGCCGTTGGCGGCGTGCGCCATATAGCGCTCAAGGTGGTCGATATTGATCTGGCCTTCGCGCATGTCAAAAGCCTACCGGAAAACCAGCTAATTAATGCCTCACCGGAATACAAACCGTTCAAGATTGATCCGATTCAAGTCAGTGAATTCCGCCTATACGATCCAGATTTGGAGGCCGACAAGGCCGAGAAAGACCAGGTTTGCCGGATTGTCGGCAACATCCGTTACTTCTATTTTATCGACCCCCATGGCGTGCAATGGGAATTTGAACAGGGCCACGCCGGCATAGGAACAGACACAGGTCCAGAACCAGAACCAGACATAGACGCACAGAACGGCGAATAGTGTCACCAGGGCTCAAACTGAACTCAGAGCATGACCGCAGGCGGTTTAAGGCGATTGAGTCAACCGCCATCAATGCGCTGTAGGGCTCGGGCCTCAAGCCGTGGTGCCGAAAACGCCCTAAAGTACGAATTTAGCTCCCACTGTGCGAAATTATTCGCCAGCTTTGGCGCCAAAGCAGCGTACACTTGCCGACCCCCTTATTCAGTGAGCTCGATTGTGTTGCGAAGTTACCTTAATCTCTCCAAACAATATTGGCCGATGCTCAGTTTCGGTCTTATCGCAGTCTTTTGGGGCAACTTTGGCCAGTCTTTTTTTCTGAGCTGGTATGGCGCATCGATTCAGCAGCAACTGGGACTGTCGGCCACCGCCTATGGTTCAGCCTATTCCAGTGCCACCCTGGTCAGCGGCCTATGCATCATGGCCATGGGTGGTCTGATCGACCGCATCCGCCTACAGACCTTTGTGCTCATAGTCGGGGCGGGCCTCTGTGCCGGGGCACTCTTGATGTGGCAGGTGTCCAGCCTACCGATGCTGATCGTGGCCTTCTTTATGTTGCGCTTTTTTGGTCAAGGCCTGTTGCCCCATACGTCAGCGACTACCATGGGGCGCTATTTCGGCCGCAATCGCGGCAAGGCGATGAGCATCGCCAACACCAGTGTCGCACTCGGTGAGATGACCCTACCGGCTCTTACGGTCTGGTTGATCGCACTGCTCGGCTGGCAATCGATCTGGCTGCTGATCGCCGCTACCGTGCCGTTGGTATTCTTGCCACTAACATTCTGGTTGTTGCGCCGCGCGGGGCCGCCAGAAATTGCCGCGCCAACGGTCGATACCGGTGACACCCCAGCCCGAGTGGACGGGTCGCGCCGCACCCTATTGCGGGACGGTCGCTTTTGGCGCGTACTGCCACTGGTATTGGCGCCGCCCTTTATCGTTACCGGTGTCTTCATCCACCAGGGATCGATCTTGGCGCAAAAGCACTGGAGTCCAGCCCTGTTTGCGCTTGGTTTTGTCCTCTATGGCGCCGCTCACTGGGGCACATCGATCGTCACCGGCGCACTGGTCGATCGCTACAGCGCCACCCGAGTGGTGCGCTTTATGGGGGTACCCTATATCGTCGGCCTGATCGCCGCCGGCTTGTTTGAAGGTAACGGCCTGGCTTTTGTGCTCATGGCCTCGATGGGCATCGGTATGGGCATGATGGGCCCGATCGTCGGCTCTATTTGGCCGGAGATATACGGCACTCGTAATCTGGGCAGCATCCGTTCGCTAATAACCTCGGTCGGCGTTCTCAGCACCGCCGCATCACCGATCCTGTTGGGCTGGTTAATCGACAGCGGCTATTCAATCAATAATCTATTGTTGAGTCTGGGGGCCTATGCCCTGCTAGCAAGTGTGTTGAGTCTTTATGCTTATCGACCGGCGGCGGTGAGACCCAACTAATAGAATAGATCGCCAGATAAATCCATCACTGGCTATTTCAATGCCAGCTAGGTACTTTTTTGGGTCTGTCTTGGCTTTAGGTCTGTCTTGGCTTTGCATCAGCGCTGCTTGCAATGGCTTGTTATAAATCGTACTCTGTCGACAGTTGACAGAGATAACACTGGTTGAGTAAATGCCTCAGACCCTTTTTGATGAAAAAATCAATGACCTAAGAACCCAGTCGCTGGGTACCATCATTGAGCACAGATTAGAGCATATGATTCTCGACGGTGAAATTCAGCCGGGCGAGCGCATTAATGAGAGCAGCCTAGCGCAATCGTTCGGCGTGAGCCGAGCACCGATTAGAGAGGCTTGCCGCAAACTGGCGCAGTATGGTCTGGTCGAGAACCGGGTTGGCAAAGGATCCTTTGTTTGCCAGGTCGACCTCAGCGTGGTCATTGAATTGTATGAGATTCGCGGCATGTTAGATGCCTATGCGGTTGAACAGGTCTGTTTAAAAGCCGACCAGGCCATGATAGACACCCTGGCCGGTCGTATAGAGGATATGAGGATTCTGGCCAAGCGAGATACGGCAGCGGAATATCTGCTCGCCAACTTAGCGTTTCATATGCTCATCGTTGAATACGCCTGCAATAAGTCTTTGGTGGATATCTATCGAGGGGTTTTTAAGAAGCTCACCCTGTTTCGCAACGAGACCTTATCGGTAGCGGACAGGCGACAGATCTCCATGGGTCAGCACGAACAGATTTTTCAGGCCATTTCAGATCGCGATGCTCAAGAAGCATCTCGACTGGCTAGAAATCACGTTGAAGAAGCAAAAAATGTGTTATTGGAGCGTCACAAGTAATTAACCCCATTCAAAAGCCGGCAGCATCAAGGTGCCGGTTTTTTTTCGATCAATTTAATCTGTCGACAGTGGACAGATGACAGAATTTACCTAAGAGCATTGCGATTATGGCTATACAACAGAACCCCTTTGCGGAAGTACCGGCGCACAGCACCATCACAGAAGCCGCTGCGGCCTTTATCGAATCGGTCACCTTCGAACAGATCCCCGACGACGCGCTCAACATTGGCACCCGCTGCCTAATGGATGGTTTAGGTCTGTTTGTCGCCGGGTCAAACCATGAAACGGCGACCATCCTCGCACAGATGGCTGCGGACCAAGGTGGCCGTGCAGACGCACTGCTGCTCGGCGCAGATGGCGTCAAGGTGCCATCGCCTATTGCGGCGAGAGTATTGGGTACCGCAGGGCACGCCCACGACTGGGATGACTCTCAGGTCAGCGTAGACCCAGACCATGTCTACGGCTTACTCACCCACCCAACCATCCCGCCGCTGACGGCCGCTCTGGTGATGGCACAGCAGCTCGGCCCGGTGACTGGCAAAGACTTTATGCTGGCCTTCCTGACCGGATTTGAAGTTGAAAGTAAAATATCGGAGTGGATGTATTCGCAACACTATAAGCGCGGCTTTCACTCCAGTGGCACGGTGGGCACCTTCGGCGCCTATGCTGCTGCGGCCAAGCTGCTGAAGTTAAACGGCGATCAGTTGCGCCACGGTTTTGGCTTGGCGGCGAGTTTTGCGGCGGGTATCCGCTGTAACTTCGGCACCATGACCAAGCCCCTACACGTTGGCCGTGCTTCCGAAAATGGCGTCACCGCCGCGTTGATGGCCGCAAAAGGCTTCACCGCCGATAAGCACGCCTTGGACGGTCCGTGGGGCTTCTTTGCGGTACACGGTGGCGGCCTAACCACCCACAAGACCACCGTCGAGAACTTCGGCCAACCTTGGACCATCGTCAGTCCTGGGGTCAGCATCAAGCCTTACCCCTGTGGTGTTTTAACCCACCCGACGATCGACCTGATGATTAAGCTGGTCGTCGAGCACGATATTCAACCGGACGACATTGAGTCGGTAATCATTCGCGCCGGTTCCAACATCTTGAATCCCATTCGATACCCCGTCGCCAGCAACCACCTTGAAGCCAAATTTTCATTACAGGCAGTGCTGTCGATGGTCGCCTTAACGAGGCAGGCCGGTAAATTGGAATTTGAAGACGATTTCGTACAAAGCGCTGCCATGCAAGCCATGCAACGTCGAATGAAAACCCAGTTCGATCCAGAAATTGAAGCGAAGGGCTTTGACAAGATGCGCTCCTCAATTGAGATTGTACTGAACAACGGGTCAACCTTTGGCGGTGACGCAGATGAACGCTACCGCGGCGGACCAGAGTTCCCACTCACAGACAATGAAGTAAAAGATAAGGTTAGGGCCTGCTCTAAAGGCACCCTGACGCCGAGCAACATTGAAGCGCTAATTGACAGCGCGGCAACTATCTTAGACCAAGACGATGTAAGTCTGCTCGCAAGGCTTATCCAGGCAGGTTAAACAGATAGAACATAGAAGTGTACAAATACAACTTCAATCTAGGCACAAAAACAACAAAAGAGAGAGGAAAAAGCATGAAATTGAAATCAATAATCACCGCAGGTTTTTTATCCGCAGGTATTTTGTTTGCCGCACCGGCATGGGCCGAATACCCTGAAAAGCCAATCACCTTGGTGTGCTGGTCCAGTGCTGGATCGGGTCACGACCTGATGGCACGAATGATTGCCAAAGTTGGTGAAAAATACATCGGCCAGCCAATGGTCGTGTTAAACAAATCCGGCGGTTCTGGTAAGGTCGCGATGTCTTATGTCCTGAATCAAAAGACGGACGGCTATGTTGTTATGACCAACACTCGCAGCATGACCACGTCATTACGCGGTGCTTCAGCAGGCCTCAGTGCAGACGATTTCAAATTCGTCAGCCGTGTGGTACGCGATCCGTTCCTGATCACCGTCGCCCAGGACAGCCCGTTTAATGATATAGGCGATCTAGTGGCCTATGCTAAGAAGAATCCTGGCGTCTTGACAGTGGGCGGTTATGAAACCAAGTCCGTTGACGAAAGCCTGATTCAAGATCTTGAAGCAGCAGCCGGCATCGACCTAAACTACATTCCTTATAAGGGTGGCAAAGAGCCAGTGGTAGCCGTCTTAGGTGGCCATATCGAGGTTGCGATCGCTAACCCAAGTGAAATGATGACCAACTTTAAAGCGGGTTCATTAAAAGTTCTTGCTTTGGCCAGTGACTCACGCTTTGCGCCGTTTGAATCGGTACAAACTTTGAGTGAGCAGGGTTATGAAGTTGTCACAGAACATTGGCGTGGCGTTATGGCGGCCGGAAACGTGCCTGATAATGTTGTCGCGACATTAAACGACATGTTAGCTAAGGTCGTTGTTGATCCAGAGTTTGTCACATTCATGGAAAATGCCAACATGTACAATGGTTACATGGAATCTGAGAAATTTACCGGATTGGTTAAGAAACAGTCTGCGATGTAGTAGAAAAATTGGGGGCAAATATTTGCCCCCAATTATTAAGGAAACCGCAATGCCTAATTCAGTTATAAATTTGACTGCCGATCGTTACTTTTCGGCAATCCTCGCACTCTTAGCGGCCATTTTTTTTGTCGTGATTGGTGGCAAGGCGGATCCTGGGTCGGCGGGCAATCTATCGGCCTCAACCTATCCACGAATTATCCTGTCCGTAATTATCTTAATTTCAATTTACCTAGCCTTTAAACCGACTAATGCCCATGCCAGCAAGGAAAAATTATCGTTACCCGGTATTGTCAGCATTCTATTAATGGCCATTTATATTGCGTTATTAGAGCCTATTGGCTTCTTTATTCTGACGCCCATCTTACTTATTTTACTACCTCTTTTAGCAGGATTTAGAGCCTACCGTTGGATACTGATCAGTGTGTTATGTGTAACCCTGACCATCTACGGCGTCTTTGTTCTGGTTTTAAACATACCGTTGCCACCGGGTCTCTTGGGAGATTAATGCATGATAGATAATATTTTACTCGGTTTTTCAGCTATCTGGTCCGTTCCGGCTATTTTTGCCATTATTATGGGCGTCCTAGTGGGCATTTTATGCGGTGTTCTGCCCGGTTTGAGCGCCTCCACGGCCGTTGCGCTGATGGTGCCCTTTACCTTTGGCATGGACCCCTTAGTGGCCATTCTATTACTGGTGTCGGTTTATTTAGCCGGCGAATACGGCGGTTCCATTACCGCTATTGCCATCGGTACGCCCGGCACGCCAGCCGCTGCCGCGACTATCTTAGACGGCTATGAACTGACCAAACAGGGTAAGCCGGGCTTGGCCCTAACCACCTCGGTGGTGGCCTCCAGCATCGGTGGCGTTATTGGCGCGTTGGTTCTATTTGCTTTTTCCGAACCCTTAGCTAAAGTCGCGCTATCGTTTGGCGCTCCGGAATATTTTGGTTTGGCCGTCTTCGGTTTAGCCATTATTGCAAGCTTGGCCAGTGAAAATCTGATGAAGGGCTTCCTGGTATTGTTTATCGGCTTGGCCTTAAAAACCATTGGCCTGGACACCTACACCGGCGAAGAACGCTTTACTTTTGGCATAGCGAAACTGATGGATGGCCTAGGGTTTATCCCGGCGCTTATTGGTCTGTTTGCGATGGCCTCTGTTTTTACCGGGCTCGAGAAAGAGATGGGCAACGTCAAAAAAATCGTCCTATCTTATGCCATGCCGTCATTTCGAAAACTGGCCAGCATGTGGAAAGTCTACCTGCACAGCTCGTTGCTTGGTGCGGTGATTGGTGTGTTACCCGGCGCCGGTGCCACCGTTGCCTCGTTTATTTGCTATAACGAGGTGAAACGCTTCGCTAAGAATAAAGACGAGTTCGGTAAAGGCGCGTTAGAAGGTGTAGCGGCACCAGAGGCCGGCAATAATGCGGTCGTGGGCGGCTCGTTGGTACCGCTTTTGACCCTCGGAATACCCGGATCGGCCACGGCTGCCGTCTTGGTGGGCGCATTGATGTTGCACAACATTCAACCCGGCCCGCTATTGTTTCAGACCAACGGCGACATAGTGTATGGCATATTTGCCGGCCTCATTGTGGCCTGTGTTGCGCAGCTGGTGTTTGGCCTAATCGGCGTACCGCTGTGGGTTAAGGTTATCTCTGCCCCCAAGCCACTATTATTATCCGTGATCGCGACCATCTCGGTGATCGGTTCCTACGGGTACAATAATAATATTATCGATGTTTGGGTGATGTTCGGTTTCGGCATCTTTGCCTATATTCTGAAGAAGTTTGACTATCCCATTACCCCACTAGTACTGGCGCTGGTGTTGGGCGGTTTGCTTGAAGAAAACTTTCGCAGAGCGTTGATTATCTCACGCGGTGATTATTGGATTTTTCTCAACCACCCAATAAGCTTAGGTTTACTGACGGCCGCTGTTTTATCTCTATTTAGCCCTCTGGTATTGAACCACTTTGCTCACCGGAAGGAAAAAAGTGCCAAGGATACGGTAACAGACTAAGGCATTGGCCTGAGTCTAAATAATGGAAATGTATTTATGATTCATTGTGTTATTCCAGATGACTACCAATACGCTACACGGGAATTCAATTTCCTCAACAGTAACGCACAGATACAGACCCAGAGTTTGGGTGACCTGACAACGGATCCTGAAACAGATGAGGCGTTGGCGAGCGCGGATGTGCTGTTGCTGATCAGGGAGCGCACCCTTATTGACGAGGCGTTCCTTGAGCGCACGCCCAAGCTAAGGCTGATCAGCCAAACGGGTAAGATTTCCAGAAATATCGACTTAGACGCCTGCGCAAAACGGGGCATCAGCGTTGTCGATGGCTTTGGCGATCCGATCGCCCCAGCTGAGTGGGCCTGGCTATTGATCATGGCGGCACGGCGCCAGTTTGTCGCTGCGGTAAACGGCATGGCTCAGGGTCAATGGCAAACCAATATTGGCCGTTCTATGGCCTCGCAAACCTTAGGCATTCTGGGCTTTGGTAAGACCGGCAAGCAAATGCTGCGCTATGCCACGGCCTTCGATATGAAGGTGCAAATTTGGGGCAGCGAGCGGGCGCAGGACGAAGCGAGATCCTTAGGTCTGTCAGTGCCTGACAGTCGCGAGCAGTTTTTTGCCAGCTCTGATATCGTCACCGTTCATCAGCGCTTGGTGCCCGAGACGGATCAGAACATTCGTTTCGAGGATCTATCGGCTATGCATGCAGACGCCGTTTTCTGCAACACCAGCAGGGCCGAACTGGTTGAGGAAGATGCTCTGGTGCGCGCGTTAAACCTGGGCAAGCCCGGCTGGGCGGCTATCGATGTCTACGAGCAAGAGCCCATTTATGATGTGCTGCACCCGTTACTGAAGTTGCCCAATGTCCTGTGTTCACCGCATATGGGCTATGTTGAAACGAACAGTTACAACCTGTATCTGCAAACCGCTTTTAACAA